>TARA_R110002167_G_scaffold5413_5_pt1 | contig 14425 bp, 17 predicted proteins | sample TARA_R110002167 | Tara Oceans TARA_R110002167 (sample SAMEA4398238) | marine metagenome | biome: Polar Biome; feature: [MES] marine water layer (ENVO:01000295) within the mesopelagic zone...; material: water (ENVO:00002006), including particulate matter (ENVO:01000060) such as...... | reverse complement strand
CTACCGTGGGCAGAGTGCACGCAGTTCGCGGAGTACTTCAAGACCATAAAGATTCTCGGGTACCTCAACGCAGAGGTGAACGCGAGTGGCTATGGCGGCGGATGGCTCCAGCACGTAACTGATGAGGGCAAGCTGCATGCGGGCTTCATACCGTTGACTGCGGTCACTGGCAGGCCATCGTGTGTAGCACCTAACCTTCAACAGGTACCCACGGACTCACGAGTACGTGCGCTGTTCGGACCTCGAGCAGGATGGGTACAAGTGGGCGTTGATGCCGAAGGCCAAGAGCTGCGGTGCCTCGGGCACTACATGTCTCACTACGACGGTGGTTCATATGCTCGGGAGGTTGTTGAAGGTGACATCCACACGCGTATTCAAAAGCTGATTGGCTTCCACGGCAGAACCACCACCAAGCCGGTTGAGTACGGTCTTATCTACGGAGCAGGTAACCCGAAGCTGGGCATGTTGTCAGCTAAGGATGCAGTCGCACACAACATGCCGTACTCCAAGAACTATGCAAAGGTGGGTAAGGCTATTCGCAAGGCTATATTGGAGGGCCTTACGGGCTACAAAGAGTTGAATGAGACGGTGATGGAACGTGCGAAGGCGCAGGGTAAGCTCAAAGGTATCGATGGTAGGACGTTGTGGGTTAGGTCACCCCGGTCCGCGCTCAATCTAATTATGCAAAGCGCAGGCATCATACACATGAAGATGGCCATATCTATGCTCGACGAGTTTCTGACGGGTGCTGGTCTAGTGCAGGCGCAAGACTACGAGTTAATACTATGGGTGCACGACGAGCTACAGTTTGAGTGCAAGCCCGAGCACGCTGAGTTATTAGGAAAGACAGTAGCGGCATGCCTTGAGGAGGCAGCGGTACGCTTAGGATTCAAGCTACCCATGACGGGCGAGTACAAGATAGGCAACAATTGGAGCGAGTGTCACTGATGCTACCTAGAATATTTGTTGATGCAGATGGACCTGCGTTTATGGCCTGCGTGGCCTACGAAAAGGACGTTCTGTTATGGGGTAACTTTGTGCGTGAACAAAGCGAGGTCGAGCGACGACTAGAGGTGTGTAAGGCTAAGGCTGTGGACATCATCAACACATGGGTTGACATGCTGACTCCCATACGAGCCGCTGGAACAGCTAAGGTAATCCTATGCTTCACGGGTCCAGACAACTTCAGAACTAAGATACTGCCAGAGTACAAAGCCAACCGTGCGGCTGAGAAGCCGGACCACTACACGGAGGTAGTCTCACATCTTAAGCAGAGCTACAGCTACATCGAGGCCAGCGTGCTAGAGGCAGATGACCTATTGGGTATCTACGGTTCTTCACCCGATGACTGGATTATCTCGCCCGACAAGGACATGAAGACGCTGGCAGCTAATTTCTTCCACATCCGCAAGGCTAAAGAGCCGGACGTGTACCCTGCTGACCAAGAGCGTGCCGACTATTGGTGGATGCATCAGACAATCACGGGCGACAGTGTCGATGGTTACAAGGGAGCACCGGGAGCCGGGACCAAGGCCGCAGACAACGCGCTGCGTGGGCTAACCAACTTATCTGAGATGTGGACTGCGGTCACTCAGGTGTACGAAACGCAGTACCATAAATACAAACAGCGTGAAAAATTTGTAACGCACAGTGCCTACACCGAAGCTCTAATGAACGCTCGGTGCGCCCGTATCCTACGGCCAGGCGACTACAACGAAAACACCGGGGAGGTGAAGCTATGGACACCGTAAAAGGATACGAACCGCTTGCGGCTGTATTGACAGAAGCATACGAGCAGGCATACGTCGGCAAAGGCTCCAGCCGCCACGCCCTAAGTGGGCAGTCGTGGCTACAGCAGCAGTGGGTAAGCCTAGCTGATACGTATGGCGATGGGTTCTTGCTTGGGCAGGCCGCAAAGAAAACCAATGAGTCACAGGGTATGGAAGATGAGGCCGCGTACCACGAGCTATTAGGTGCTATTAACTACCTATCTATGGCAGCCTACCGTAGGAAAGCCGCAGCAACAGCCGCACTCACTACCCAATTCAAATCAAATGTAGTGTATAGGAGCCTAGATGGCTAACGTAATGTACTTCATGATAGTTATCTTTCTTGTACTTGTGCCGAACATAGGTAGCATACTATCGTGACACTACATAACTTAGGACTAGTGGTATCTATAGTAGTTATCGTTCTAGGTGTGTGGTTTTACGTATGGTATTTAATTAATATGGGAGAATGATCATGAGTGTAATAGAAATCACAAGAGCAAAAGTAGCTGAGGATACCTTTACAGTTGAGGTCATGTATCCAGACTGTACTATTGAGTACACAAAGGTCAAGGGTTTTGATGTAGCTGAGGATAATTCGGGGGCGGTTATTATGTTCTCAGATACGTACGTGGACCTAACGTATCTACGTGGGTTCAGGTCCATCAGTATAACCAGCGACACCAAGGCACCTATGTCTATGATAGATACGGAGACACAACATTGAAAGAATACGGCCCACAGACAGAGAACGCCAAGTGGATACACGCGTGGAAGTATAGAGCACCGTACGAATCATTCGGTGAGTATGCAACACGTGTAGCTAATGCTCTGAAGGACAGCTCCTTGCACTTTCACGAGCTGCGTGACCTACTGCGGGAACAAAAGTTCCTGCCGGGCGGGCGTGTTCAGGCAGCTATGGGTAGCGCCAAGCAGGTCACACCATACAACTGCTTTGTCAGTGGTACTTTAGAGGACGCATCCGAGAGTATATTCAAAGAGGTGACCGATGCCTTCATGACCATGCGTGTCGGCGGTGGCATTGGTTACGACTTCAGTCCACTCCGGCCCTACGGTGACGTTATCAAGTCGCTGGGGTCTGTATCAAGTGGACCCGTGAGCTTCATGGGTATCTTTGACGCAACATGCGCCACCGTAAGCAGCGCAGGTCACAGACGCGGCGCTCAGATGGGCGTGCTGCGTGTTGATCACCCGGACATCGAGCGGTTCTTACGTGCCAAGCAGAACTCCACTAACCTAACGGCATTCAATGTGTCTATTGCGGTGACCGACGAGTTCATGGAAGCAGTAGAGACCGACGCTATGTTCACTCTACGCTTCGATGGCGAAGAGCGTGGGCAGGTACACGCCCGCACACTGTGGGAGTCAATAATGCGCAGCACCTGGGAGTGGGCAGAGCCGGGCATCTTGTTCATCGACCGCATCAACGAGACTAACAATCTCAGAGACATCGAGAACATTGTAGCCACTAACCCATGCGGCGAGCAGCCATTGCCACCGCACGGTGCGTGTCTGCTAGGCTCGTTCAACCTAACCAAGTACATAGCTACCGGAGCCAGCGTATGGGGGTTTGATTATCAGGCGCTGGAAGAGGACATCCCAATTATCGTGCGGGCTATGGACAACGTTGTGGACCGCGCTGGTACGTTCCCACTGCCAGTACAGAAGGTTGAGGCGCTGTCTAAAAGGCGCATGGGCATTGGTGTCACGGGTCTTGCTAATGCAGGTGAGGCGCTAGGGTACCCATATGGGTCAACTGAGTTCCTGCGGTTCACCGAGATGGTACTGACCGTGCTACGCGATGGTGTGTACATGGCAAGTATCGACCTAGCTGAGGAAAAGGGAGCGTTCCCGCTGTTCAATGCTGAGCAGTTCCTGGGTGAGGGCACATTCGCCAGCACGCTACCCCCTCACATTAAAGAGCGCATCCGTACTCACGGCATTCGCAACAGTCATCTGCTATCTATTGCCCCCACTGGTACGATCAGCTTATCCGCTGACAACGTATCGTCTGGCATTGAGCCGACGTTCTCGGTCGGTGGGCGGCGTACGGTACAGACTGAAAACGGGCCTAAAGAGGTGGACGTTCTGGACTATGGGTCTGCCACGTGGGACGTAGCCCCCAAGGTAGCCGCGCAGTGCTCAGCAGATGACCACTTAGGTGTACTGTTGACGGCTCAGCGTTTCATGGATAGCGCCTGTAGTAAGACATGCAATGTCTCGCCGGACATGCCTTGGGATGAGTTCAAAAACATCTACATGCGTGCTTGGAAGGGAGGAGCTAAGGGCTGCACTACGTTCAACCCAGGTGGTAAACGCTTTGGGATGATGGAAGCAGCGCCTGCTGAGGAAGTGTTGGCGTGCTATATTGACCCGGCTTCGGGAGACCGCACATGTGATTAACACTTAGCCGACCGTAGTACCTAGGTTTCTGTACGTTATCAGAGACTTAGGGTACTGCGGGTATCGGTAAGGCTTCTAATAGTATAAGTAGGAGGAAGACATGAAAACACCAGAGGTACCAAGGTTTACTGTTGACCTGATAGAGCTGCTGGACGAGACCACGTTACACCCTGAGTTTCCCAACACAATAGGTGGAGTAGCTGGACTCACGGAGCCAGCGTTACGCCGGTTGGCATACGCCGCCGGGCGACGTTCACTTGTTGACGATTTACTAGGTGCGATTGCAGATGAGGCTGAGGACACAGACGACGACGCAAGGCGACCCGCGCTCGCACGAGTTCTGGATACGAACGGAAGAGAACATACGGAACTGGCATCCGTACACTTGGCCCCGAGCAGTGCTGAAGATATCAACCCGTTTAGTAGAAGTGACTACCACAACTGATGAGGTCGTAGGTTACTTCTGGTTCACGTACGTGATAACCGCTGAAGGGCACGACCCTATAGTGGAGATGCACCTGTGCTGCGCTCCAGAATGGAAAGGCCGGTGGCTATCCAGGCGCGTAATACGAGAAGCATTCGTGGCCTTGAAGGACACGGGCGCACGATACTGTCTGGCTATCATGCCAGATGCCCAACTACGCAGCGTGCTGGAAAGACTAGGTTGGAAGTCCAAAGGCGCGAGCGTTCACATGCTAGACCTACAGGATATTGCTATGGGATTTTTAGCAGGGATCTTTGGGGGAGGTGATGAGGATAAGTTTGTTGCTGAGCCCATTGAAGAGGCCGAAGAGCAGCGGACCGACATTGACCCGAACCTCGATGCCGAACTATCAGAAGCGAAGAAACAGCGACAAGCAGTAGTTGCCCGTCGTGGTCGTTCAGAACTTGTCTCCTCACGCAAAACCGCCACAAATAGCGGCGTCAACATCGTAAGTTAACAGGAGCCTACAGTGGCAGAAGCAATGTCAGCATTCGGGGGCGAAGAAAATCAGAGCCCTGGCAAGACGGGGCAGCACTCCTTTTCTCTTGGGCGGCGAGGTCCTACCGAAATGGAAGAAGGGGCAGACGGTGGTGAAGCCCCAGCTCCAGTCGCCTCAGTAGCTCCTGTTGAAGATACGGCTACCAAGCAAAAAGGCGGCGAAGAAACAGATACACCACGCAAGAAAAGAAAACCCAAATCAACTGGCGCTAAGTTAGTGTCGGGAAAGCCCAACAGCTCTACGCGTAGTGGTGTAAGCGTACCGGGTAAATACTAGGAGTCTATTATGGCTAGCATAATGTCAATATTCGGGGGCAGTAAAAAGAAGGACCCAGCCCCAGCCCCAGTAGCTCCGGTTGAAGATAGGGTTACCAAGCAAGAGGGCATTGAAGGAACAACTACATCACTCAAGAAAAGAGCAGCCAACTCATCTGGCACTAACTTAGTGTCGGGAAGGACCGGCAGCGCCACGCGTGGTGGTATAAACATACCGGGAAAATAAAATGGCAGGAAGTAAGGAACGCTATCAAGCGCTAACAGCATACCGGACGCAGTTCTTACAGCGTGCGCGTCATAACGCATCGCTCACAATACCGTCACTGGTACCTTTAGAAGGTCAAGATGCTCAGGCCCACTTGGTAGAGCCTTACCAATCAGACGGGGCAAACAACCTCATCAGTCTGGCGTCGCGTATCACGATGGCGCTGCTACCAGCAGGTAGACCGTACCTCCGACTTGACATCCCTCCAAAAGAGGTGATGTCGATGGAAGGAGACGTGCCGCCTGAAGTGCAAGCAGAGCTTGCGAAGGGCGAGACCCTTATCCAAGCAGCAGTAGAGCGTGCCAACTGGCGTAGCTCAACAATGCAGGAAGTACAGCAGCTCATCGTTGCTGGTTCAGTAACTGAAGAGTACATGGACGACAACACAATACGCATCCATCGCCTCGACAGATTTGTCTGGCGTCGTGATGAACGCGGACGTATGCTTGAGTGTCTGTTGCTAGAAAAATGGGACAGAGAAGCTCTACCTGATGGTGTGCCGGTCCCAGTTGACAGCACGGGTGCCTTAGAGGATGACGTAGAGATATACACAAAGATACACCGTCGTCAGGACGACACGTACACGGTTACCAAAGAGACAGGTGACGGACACAGCGTTAGCACTGTAGAGTTCAGAGCGCGTGACCTTCCCTACCTATTCCTGCGGTGGTCTGCAACACCAGGTGAAGACTATGGACGCTCGAAGGTTGAAGAGACCATCGCCGACCTACGCTCACTTGAGGGGTACGTAGCTGCGTCACGCCAACTAGGCGCGATGGCTGCTATGAACTTTGTTATGGTCAGACCGTCCGCGTCGTCTAACGGCCTACGTAATCGCTTGTCTCGTATTGAGAACGGCGACGTAGTGGTTGGCGACCCGGAGACCGTAGAGCTAAAGCAGTTTGCCAACACCCAGGGTGCGCAGATTGTGGCAGCTAATGTGCAGGAGCTACGCCAGTCCCTAGGGAAGGCGTACCTATCTCAGGGTGCAGGCCAACGTGACGCAGAACGCGTGACAGCCGCAGAGATTCAACGCGATATCAATGAGATTGAGTCAGTTGCAGGTGGGCCGTTCAGCGCTCTATCACTAGAGATGCTAGAAGTACGCACGCACTTACTTATGCAACAGATGATCGCGGCTGGTGAGTTCCCTCCCGTTGAGGAAGACGCACTGATGCCAACGATACTGACGGGCCTAGAGGCTCTCAGCCGTGAGCGCGATGTTAATCGTGTTATGCAGGCCGGTCAGCTAATCGGAGCGTTCGGTGAAGAGGGCATCCGCCAAGTTAAGATACCCGTGCTACTCGGGGCAGGACTAGTGGGGCTTGGGTTTCCCAACGCCATACGTCCAGCTAAAGAAGTAGCAGCAGAGAAGCAGCAAGAGCAAGAACAGGCTATGGCACAGAGAGCAGCACCCGCCGCTATCAACGCCGCGTCTAAAGCTCAAGAGCAGCAACAACAACCACAAGGATAATCATGTCAGTTGAGATCATAAGTGAAGCATTGAAAGGGGGAGCAGGTGAAGATGGGCGTAGTCTATTCGGACGTGATGACACGGTCGTTGATGCTGAGTCTATCCACAAAGCCACCACTCGTCTGCACGCTATCAAGGCAGTGCAGGCAGGCACCGCTACTCAGGAACAAAGGCGCTTATTGTCTGACTTAGATGATGCCATTTCACAGCGTAGGGCGGGTAGGCACCCCGTCACTGTCGCGGGAACCCACTCGGAGCCGGTAGCCCCGGCTCTGGGTCTGGTCTCTCAAAATCAACCGCGTCCTGCCACAGGGTACAAGGGCGCGCCCCAACGTTCGAGGAGATAGCATGGCTGATGAACAATCCGTACAGATAGAAGACCCAGTTGTAACCGATGAACCAGAAGTATCAGCAGCTACCCTAGGGGTTGACCAAGCGAGCTTCGACAAGTACCACAAAGAAGGGCAAGAGTTCGACTGGGCATCCTACGGCAAAGAGCTGGCGTTCAAGCAGCAGCAAGCCGCTACAGCAGAGACACCTGACGCTGAAGAAACTCCGGCACAGACCGAGGTAGCAGCAGCAGTAGACGCAGCTGGGCTAGACTGGGATGCCTTACAGGATAAGATTCAAAAGACAGGTAAGCTTGACGCCTCAGACTATGAGGCCCTACGCGCCGCAGGTATTCCAGACAATGTATCTATGGGATACGTTGATGGAATTGAATTAGGGAAGCAGCAGTTCATAGACGCTGTCATCGACAAAGTAGGTGGACAAGAAAGCTTCAACGTGCTACACGAGACGCTGTTCAATAACGCAACGAAAGAGCAGCGGGATACCATTGATGTACTCCTGCGTGACGAGAGCACTCAAGACGCAGGCATCGCATTAGCCTACCAGTACGCTGGTATCACTCCGGGGCCTCAGGCGGCACCGGCACCGGCACTTGCGCCGCTCGCAACGTCACAAGGGGCACGTGCCCCACTGGCCGCTGCTGAGGTAGCCTTTGCTTCATTTGATGAGCAAGTGCAGGCCCAGCAGGACCCACGATACCGAACCAATGCCACCTACCGAGCCAGCGTCGAGAGACGTATCGGCAGCAGCACATGGTCACATAATATCCGTTCACATTAAAAGGTAGTCATGAAAGAATTAGTAGAGACCACAGTAGCATTTGTCGCATTTGTCTCAATAACAGCGGGCTTCATGTTCGCGAACGCCATGAGGTACATGTGATGCTACAGCTCTTAGGTATAACCGTAGTCGTATTCACGATTGCAGGGTTGTTAATCTGGGCGGAGTGGCGACACAAACGTAAACTCAAGGAGTTCTAACGTGGCTGAGGAGACAAGAAACTACAGTATCTTTCAGACGGATGTTCGTAAGACAACAGAGGGTGAAGGTCCGTTCTTGGAAGAGCTTAAGTCCGCTCTATGGAAGAAGCGCGCCCTCGACCCAGAAGGTGTGTACCGCTCTAACTTGAGTGGCACATGGCATAGTAAGGATGACGTATTAAGTACGTGCGGTCCTGCCGCCACCACGCTAGCTGACATGCTATTTCGTGAGTTCAAAAGCTACGCTGGTAACTTTGTCAGCGAGACTGGGGGCAGTATTGAGCTACGTCTAACGGCGTGGTGTATGATGTATGGTAAGGGCGGGTACGCAACAGTACACACTCACCCTAACTGTCATTTCTCGGGAGTCTACTACGTAGATGTAGGTCCCGAAGTAGAGGACGCGGTAATGGCAACAGGCGTCTCGGTTAAACCCGGTTCCATCGAGTTTGTAGATACTCGGGGCACTGGGTCATTACAGGTTCCTGGGTTGAACCTATCGTCAGCAGCGCGGTTCGCGCCTAAGAACGGAGAGATGCTTATCTTCCCTAGCTGGCTACCACATTTCGTGCATCCTATTGCCACGGACTATACGCGGATAGCTATTGCGTGTAACGCAAGCATCCTGAGATATACACCGCCTAAGAAGGAATAAAACCATGCCTACCGGCACCGTATCATTGACCACCGCTGGGGGCCGTAGTGCTCCTATGACTGGAGACTTTTCCGAAGCCGCAGCCGCTGAAACAGTAGCCGAAGCTTCAGTCTCTCTCGCCCTTGAGGCCACTACGTTATCCCCACACTACACCTACTCAGCTACTGCCGAAGACGCGGGCGTTGTTGGAGCTTTAGACGCATCCCCAGGTGTTACTTTTAGTGGCCCTATGGTCACCGCAGTTCGCGTGAGCTTCTCTGGGCTAGTGCTTAGTGAAGGAACCATTGCACCTGAAGCTACCGACAGTATCTCTGTTGGAGTGTACAAGAACTCTGTTCTTCAATCCACAGCGACCAATGAGACTGTGTCTGGAGAGCAGGTAATTACTGAGCTTGACGCCTTCTCGGCCACCATGCAGATTGACACTATTATTGATGCAGTCGCCCCAGGTGACGTTATTCGATTTGGTATTATCGGACTCGGTGAAGAGACTGTGGATATCGATGTGGCAGTTGGCGGCGCGGTAAGCATTGGGTAAATCGAAACAGTGCGCTAAGTGTAACGTTCACCTACCGTACGATTGTTTTAACGCAACCAAAAGCTCTAAGGACGGCAGGCATAGTTACTGCAAGCCGTGCGCCTCAGCTAGTCATCGTATGCGTAAGTACGGAGTAACTAAGGAGTGGTACGACACCACCTTAGCTGCCCAGGACGGCACATGCGACATATGTGACAAGCACCTGACACCCGGTGCCTATCATAAGTACTTTATTATTGACCACGACCATGACACTGGATCCGTACGCGGACTCCTGTGTAGCAACTGCAACTTAGGTATCGGACAGCTTAATGACGACATTGGTTTGCTCGTGAAGGCTATCGACTACCTAGTGAAACACAAGAAGTAACTACTACCCCCCAGCGCAGCAACCACCAAGTGTGAGAAGGCTACTGGGGGTCCTTTAACTACGGCTTCTATTGGCGGCTAGGGTATCAATCGATGCTCAACGGCTCAACCTAAGATAACCTGCGTGAATGGACAACCTTAATTATTAACCCATTTTCTACAGGAAATTATCATGACTTTATTTGTTGGCGATCCTAGTGCGCCTACCCGCTTTGGTACAGACGTAGCGGATACTAGCGACACGACTGGACTGTTCTTAAAGGTATTCGGCGGAGAAGTTTACGCTGCGTTCCAAGAGAAGGTCCATACGATGGACAAGCATGTGTCCAAAGATATCTCAAGTGGTAAGTCGGCTCAGTTCCCAAAGACCTGGAAGGTCTCTGCTACTTATCACTCGGCTGGCGTTGAGATGCTAGGCCAAGACACCGATGAGACCGAGCGCGTCATCAGCATCGACGGACTGCTCGTCTCGTATATTGCTATCTACGACCTAGATGAAGCAATGTCTCACTTTCAAGTTCGCAACACTTACACCGACGAACTTGGTAAGGCTATGGCGCGTGTGTACGACCAGAACGTATACCGCACCATCCTCGCTACGGCGAAACAGAGTGCAAACCTGCCCGGCGCGGCCAGCACATCCCCATTCCCTAACGGCCAGCGCGTCTTGAGCGCGGCAGTCTCGGGCACGATCACAGCAACCGCTGGCGATCAATGGTGGGAAGTGATGCGCGAGATTCAGATTGACTCTGACCAGAACGATTACGATGGCGCTGTCCACCTTGTCGTTCCGCCAGCTACCTTCGACGCGACTATGTTTGCACAAGCCGGTGCCGCTGCCGCTAACCAGTTCCTGTTCCAAGACAAGGACCTTAGCCAAGCTCAACCTGGTGGCGCAGGTCGTGACGCTACGCTCAGCTTGCGTGGCGTAACGATGTACATGTCTAACCTTATTCCTCAGTCCAACGACACGTCCAATGCCGAAGTCAAAGCAAAGTATCGCGCTGACTTCTCAGGTACCTTGGGTGCGGCTTGGGGCAATGAGGGCGTCGGTACCGTCAAGTTAATCGGTATGGGCATGGAATCAACTCGTGATGCTCGTCGTCAGGAAGACTTTGTCGTAGCCAAGATGGCTTGCGGTCATGGTCCATTGCGCAATGAGATCACGTGGGAGGTCGCTAACACGTAAGCGACATAAGTTTTGAGGCGTCTCCTCCTCCGCCTCAGAAGTTGGATACCCGGTGTAAAAGCCGGGCATTCTTCAATCATTTAATCCTGTCCTCATCCGAGGGCAGTTTTTTCACACAACACCGGAGTATCTATGGCTTTACTAACCGCCCACATGACCAAGCTGCAAGCTGTAAATCAGATGCTACGGTCGATTAATGAACAGCCAGTGTCACAATTGGCCTCGGGTCAACTTGATGCGTCTCAGGCAGAGTCGGTCCTCGACGAGGTCTCGCGCCGCGCGCAGTCCGAAGGATGGCATGTGAACACACGGCGCAATGTGGTACTCACAAAGAACACCGATACGCAATTTGCCATACCCATTAATGTATTGAGCGTTGACACAGCCGACCCAGAAGGCTGGCGTCTACCCACGAACACATCATACGACAAGCAGTACAACGTGATGATGAAACGTTCGGCTGACAACTCCAAGTGGATCTTATACGACATCGACAAAGACACCGAGCTGTGGCCTGACGTAACGACACTGACGGTCCACATGGTCGAGCTACTGGAGTTCCACAACCTAACACCATCGCTACAGATTTATGTCTACAAGATGGCTGGGCACGAGTTCCAGAAGTCTCAGGTGGCATCCGAGGTGCTCTACCAGTTCACTAAAGAGGACGCCCAGCAGGCGTACTTCACAGCTATGCAGGACGACACGTTCAACGAAGATCGAAACGTCCTACGGCACAACTCAGCGGCGCGTTACATACTACAGCGCCATACGACATCCTACTAAGGGGCACGTATGCCAAGCACTATTGAAGGGATTATACCTACGCTGTTCGGGGGCGTATCACGTCAGCCCGCTCAGGTTCGACAGCCTAACCAGATGCAAGAGCTTACCAATGGGTTTCCCTCAGTAGTGACTGGTGGCTTCGAGAAGCGACCCAACACCCAGTACGTAGCTGACATAACCGCACTCAACCCAGCGCTGGACTGGAAGACCCACGGGATGGACCGCTCGGCTACTGACCACGTGTTCATATGCATCACCGGAGGCACCGCGCCAGCTATTGTAACCTTCGACGCTGACACCGGAGCGGCTCTAACCACTGTAATTGGGGACACTATTCGTGAGTTTCTTATTGACCAGACCGGGATTAACAACACTAACATTGTGGAGGTGGAAGGTGTAGATTTACAGAAGCATGTGGCGTTTGCCAGTGGGGAAACTGCCTTTGCTTGGACCTATGAGCTATCCGACGCCAGTACTGTTTTCAAGGTCGAAGGTTCTATTGATGGCAGCACATGGGGTAACATTGCAGTTGGCAAGACGGGCGCGTCCGGTTCTTTCTCTACTACAATTAATGCAGTTGCAACGGGAGACCACAACTACATTCGCTTCACTATAACAACTGCGGCCACCGACGGCGCAGATACGATATCTATACGTGCGGCCTTTCAAGACCTGACGTATCTATTGTCGGCAGATGTCGAGGACATGCAGCTTGTGTCAGTTGCCGACTATACGTTCATTACTAACAGGAACATCACTACACGTATGGGAGCAGCGGCCACAGGTACACTCACGAGTACGGTACAGGCATTCACTGACCTACCTAGTGCGGCGGCTGACAGTTCGATACATAAGGTCGTAGGTAAAGACACAGACGGGTTCGGTTCGTACTTTGTTATTGATACAACGGGGCCTGCATACACAGAGACAGTTGACCCATTGGGCGTCAACAGATTTGATGAGTCTAGTATGCCGCACCAGATTGTTCGGTCGGCTGATGGCACTACGTTCACCTACAGCGCAGCTACTTGGACACCACGCGAGGCAGGTGACGCAATACTCAACCCACCACCGGGATTCATTGGAGGCAAGGTTAATGACATTACGTTTTTCCGCAATCGACTCGGGTTCATGTCAGACGAAACTGTATACTTATCGCAGGCAGGGGACGTGTTCAACCTATTCGCTTCAAAGGCCACCGACGTACTCGACTCGGACCCTATTGAGCGTGGAGCTACTACCGAGCAAATCAACGTCCTCCAGTTCGGACGGGTCTTTCGCAAACTCCTGTTTCTCACGTCCCTTAACGCTCAGTTTGAGTTTGAATCGGGGGAAGGTCGTGCTCTAACACCAGAGACTGCCGAGCTTAATCAGGCCACCAGTTACAGAGCATCAGCGCTTGCCAAGCCCACGGCTATGGGTGACGTTCTGTTCTTTCCATCAAGCATTGAGGGGTCCGCTGTTCTGTACGAGTACTTCTTTCAGGACACATCATTCAGTAACACAGCTACAGATGTAAGTCGCCACGTACGTACATACATCCCTACGGACATTCTAGAGATGCACGCGGACTCAGCGGCCCAGAAGTTAATCGTCTTAACTACCGGAGAGCAGAATGCCTTTTATATATACTCGACCTTTTTTGACAGCGCCAATAAACTACAAAGCGCGTGGTCCAAGTATACTTTCGGAGCCAGTGAAGCAGCAGCCTACATCCACGGGTTTCACATATTCGCTGGTCGAGCCCACATCCTCATCGAGCGAGCCGACGGGAACATCTACCTTGAAGTCCTGCCACTCGACCGGGAGGCCACCGCGCCAACGATGCCGTACATGCCGTTGCTTGACCAGCGAACTCTCTTAACAGGAGTCTACGCAGCGGGCACGGGCCTGACCACATGGACTACCGTATGGGATAACAACGACGATGCCCAGGTAGTCATAGGTGTCGGTGGTACCGTACCGGGCCACATACTTGGGACGCTTGCGTACCCTACGGCTACAACGGTTACCGCAGTGGGCGACCACTCAGCAGCAGCAGCGTACGTAGGCAGGCCCTTCACGCTGACGGCTGAGCTGTCTAAGATATACCCAGTGCAGGATACGTCACCAATTGTTACCGGCAGGTTGCAGCTACAGGACGTGACGTTCCTATTTGAGAAGACCGGGCACTTCGAGTTTAAGATAACCGCAGATGGACGTGACTCTGTTACGTATTCATACGAAGGCAAGGTGCTGGGGGGAGGTTGGGCGGTTGACGACGGTACTCTACTGGACTCAGGTCGCTTCAGAAAGAAGGTTATGTCTAACGCAGAGACAACCAAACTAGAAATCATATCATCCAACCCGCAGCCTGTGGTTATCACA
>TARA_R110002167_G_scaffold39708_12_pt1 | contig 14435 bp, 22 predicted proteins | sample TARA_R110002167 | Tara Oceans TARA_R110002167 (sample SAMEA4398238) | marine metagenome | biome: Polar Biome; feature: [MES] marine water layer (ENVO:01000295) within the mesopelagic zone...; material: water (ENVO:00002006), including particulate matter (ENVO:01000060) such... | reverse complement strand
CCATCCCCATCAAGGGTGGCGGAATATCTGTTTGCAAGTGGTTGTAGTATTGCTGTCAGTTCTGGTGACAGTTTCTTTCCAGTAAACATTTTATCTCCTCAGGTCTAATAGACCTACTTGGAGTTATTTATAGAAAATATGGTTGTCAATCGTTACTAAGTGATATAGATGATCTGCCCAGTAAGGATGAACAGTGTCGTTGTGGTAGTGAGTAGCTCCTTCTGTGAAGTCATACATCCCATTTTGCATCATAAATTGAGCAAGCTGATATACTTCGTTCCACGTTTGGCTGTCCTCTGGAACGTCTGCCTTGCCATCACAATACCAACTGAACTGGCACATATGCCTAACTGGATATACGTTACCTTTCCAATTCTCATACGTAGGACCTTGAGTAACAACAGATTGAATGTCGTCAGGATAGTCCCAACTTTCCTTGCGATTGATAGTAACTAATGCAACTGCAATACGACCTGCTTCAGACTGATTGCCGGCCTCGAAGTACATATTCATTGCCAACCAATATGCATCACCATTCTCATCAGATGCATCTACTGGGGCTGTCACAACTATTAGTGTCCATATGGCTACTACTGCAAGCCATCCTTTGAACATATTGGGCCAAAATATTTGATTCTTCATATGCCTAAGATCCTCTGTGCTTTGTCTGGGTCCAACCTACCACCTTCTTTTAGGTGATCAATCATCTGTTCCATCACAAAGACTTCGTCGTCACATCCATGCTGGAAGTACGCGTCTTTTGCTTTGGCAAAGAAGTCTAATAGTTGGCGGGAGCTGTATTTATCACCTCCATCCATACTAGCGGGTTTCATGTTAGCTGTTCGCTGAAAACTCATAATATATCCTCTCTAAAGTACAAAGGTATTATACATACTAACGTACATAAAGTCAACAGGGCTAACTAATTGGTTCATAACTTACAAACATCTATTGATGCTAATACATCAAGCAAAAAAAAGCCCGCATCTCTGCAGGCTTCTAAAACTTCTCAAATCAAAATATTCTTGGAAACGGACAACCCCAGTCTTTATCGTTTCAATTCCTTATGGCAGCTTATAGCTGCACACTTGCCACTAAACTCAGTCCCCACTGCGTCTAACAAGAATAACACACCCACAATTTGCAGGAGTGCGATGTATTTATAGTTTGAAGTTTTTAAGTGAAGTCTTTGAATACATCTTTCAAGGATCCACTGTCACTTGAACCAAACTTGCCCTTGTCGAATATAGGACCGTCATCCATCATATCGCCTTGTGCTGTTTGTTCAACGTCATATAATCTCATCTTAGACTTATCGACTCCGATAACGAATCTACGATGAAATGCTGGGTCTGCATATCTATTTTTTAACTGTTTAACCATGAACTGGTTTAAAGACTCGAGTTCTTCTGTCTGCGAGAGCGCAACCATAAAGTCAGCTGTCGCCGGTAGACCGAAACTTTCTGACGTATCTTCCAGACCAATGTCAGAGCTCGAGTAACCCGATCTATTGGTTTGCGTAGCGCTAACGATTGGCACGTTGAATTCCACAGCCAGTCCTCGTAGCTCCTCTGCAATCGCTTTGATAATCGTGTAAGAACCTGCATTCATACCTCCTTTCAATCTTGAACTTGCACATATATTCAGGTAATCAATGTAAATAATGTCAGGCTTGAAGTTCTTCTTAGTTTTCAACTCTTGTATAAGATGTCGAATGTGATTGGAGTTGGCAGTTGCTGTTGGATACTCTTTAATAATGAGCTTACCTACTGTCTTGCTCTGAAGCCTTGCCATCTTCTTCTCGTATGATTCTTTTGGAAGGATAGCTAGATCCTCCATCGTAACGTCTAATAGGTTTGCATCTATACGTTCCGCAATTCGTTCCTCAGCCATCTCCATTGTAATGTACAATACGTTCTTACCTTCACACATTTGAGCAGCTGCCATGTGACACATGAACAACGATTTACCGACGCCAGTTCCAGCGAGAATGATATTAAGAGTTTTATTCGGTATGCCACCTTTTGTAATCTTATTCATTAGTTCTAAATCAAAAGGCACTCGAGTCTCTTTCTGATGGTAGAAGTCATATCTACTCTCAGAGTCATCAATAAAGTCATGACCTACACTGTTGTCGAACGATACCTGTAAAGCCTTTTGTAAAAGCTCGGGTAACTGGCCTTTGTCTTCTGGCTTGTTCTCTAGGATGTTGATGCCATCCATCACGGCATTGTAGATCGCTTTATCTTGACAGAATTTCTCTGTCTCGTCCATTAACCATTCGTCCTGGACTGGGTCGGGCGGCGTATTCAGGAATGATAGTGCAGCCTCAACTGTTTGTTGATCCACATTACCTACCTGACCTAACTCGATATCCAGAACCTGTCGGTTCGGTACCGTGTTATATTTTGCAAAGTACTCACTAGACATTTTGAACAATAACTTATGTGCTGGATCTGAGAAGTACTCAGGCTGAACAAATGGCAGACACTTACGCGTATACTCTTCGTCAACAATCAGTCCATGTAGTATATTGTTTTCGATCATAGTTTTCTTATCTCGTTATAGTCAATGTTAAATGATATCGATACTCTTGGTATCGGTGTCTTCTTCTGTGCACTTACTCTATGCGTTAGCCATGAAGGCCATAATAACATATCACCCTTGTTTGGCTTGATCGATAAGAATGATCGATCAATGTCCTGAGTGTCATGCATCTTGTGATTAATTAAAGGGGAATCAAACCTGATGGATGAATGGGACTCATCCTCGGTACAATAATAAGTACCACTCACTAATGATCTGGGATGAATGTGAGCTCCGTGCTCATCATGCTCCTTGTACACATTAGCCCATATAAAGAGAATCGGGTCTTGCTTCCAAGGCTTCCTCGATGTCTTATCCATGTACTGTTTCGTAGCTTCTAATATGTCAACCATTAACTTCTGAACCTCTGGATGCTTCTGCCATTCTTGATTACGTTCATAATCGTGATAGGTAGTATAACTATCCTGGAGGTCCATGAAGTCAATAGTATGTTTGGCTATTGCGTCATGATCCAAGTCTAAGACAGCTCTCGCTGTCTCAGTAGGGAACCACTCTCGTAATGCCAAATCTGCAATCATACTTACACCAGTTCTTCAAGTATTCCTAACAACTCTGCTGCTATCAATAAGCTGCCAGCTGCAACAAATGCGCCCATCATAAGATAGCCGCCTGCTCCAATTCTAAGCATGCTCTTCAGTATCGATATCCTCAGGTGCCACTTCGGGTCCGGCTGTTCCATAACTGTATTTTTCCTTCGCGAATATATCTAAAGCGTCCATCACCTCAGGAGTAAAGTACTCCTCGGGATTAGCCAGAATGTTCTTCGCATAAACACTCTTCCCGCCTGCCAAAATCCTGGATCCATTCTTCTGGAATAATCCGCATTCAATAGCGAGCTCGATTAATCCATAATGACGGTCCAGACCATTTTTATAACTCAACAACACTTCTGCTGTAGAGTTCTCCTTAGAGAGCCTTGACTTGAAGGTAGTACATTTGATAATTGCACCTGTAATAGCCTTAGTCGTAGCATCTCGATCTTTCTTCTTACTCAAATATATAATAGTGGACGCTGCATACTTCAATCCAGTACCGCCACCCATCTCTTTCATCGGGATATAACTGCCTATAACCTCGTATACGTGGTTTGTCACTAGCATGGGAATACCTGCCTTAGCTAGCTTCAACGTCAGCACTCTAAACGCTGCTTTGATAACCTGAGCCTTAGTCATGTCTCGTGTCTCTTTACCATCACCAATGTCTTCTAACTCTTTAGTTGTAGAGAGTAGACCTAGTGAATCTAATACGAACATGAACGGAGGACGTTTGTCCTTAGGAGTATTCTGATAGTGCTCAATTGCTTTCAATGCACTTGTTCTAAACTGTTGGATAGTCTGTGGTTCTGAGATAATAATACGTTTAGTATCAATACCTCTATCTACAAACATCTCTTTAGTAACAGCTGCTTCTGTATCGAAATACATTACACCTGCATCTGGGTTAGCATCTAGGAATGCTTTGACACAGCCAAGAACGAAGAACGTCTTACCTGTAGCTGACTCACCTGCGAATGCAGTGATCTTGTTGTTAGGAATACCACCATGGATAGATCCAGACAATAGTGCGTTAAGTAGATACGACCCAGAATCAACTGTGCCACTATACTCACCTGACGATGTTCCGTCGGCCGCTATAGAAGTGTCCTCGTCTTTTAGGTCTTCTACAAAGTTCTTAAAAAAGTTACTCATGTTACATCTCCGTAATTAGGCAGGTATTATACTATGATTCTGCTTCAGAGTCAACATCGAATTTCAATTGACGTATCCACTCATGATAATTATCAAAATCTTCACCGCCAATGAAATCGTTATACTCTTTATCTCTAGCATTGACTGGATCTGCAAAGCCAATCTTCTTGCCTCTATACCTAACGTGGTCTGGTATGAGATCTTTACATGCATCTCTGAGAACCCATTTATACTGGCCTCGATATTCATCTTTATCTTCCGGATACTCCTCCATCTCACATGCTGGCATCTGTAACTTAACAGCCCCAGGAATGTTCAATAGGAACTTGGAGAGCTCTTGGTGCAGGTATGGTGCTCTTGACTCCATCCCATATGATCCACATAAGTGATCAGCAGCAGTCATAAACCCATCTATATGAAACATTCCTCTCATCCACTGTCTATTGTTGACGCCATCCGTACCTATTACATCTTTGTGTTGTGGGACCATTTGGAATACCTCTGCCATCGAGGACAATACTCCCACCAACTTCTGGCGTTTCTTCTCATTGTCTTTGATCTCTCTTATTCTGTGATGCCACTTCATTCGATCCAGCTCATGCTCCGTGCCATCAGCAAAATAGTTGTAGTCGCCGCTGTACCCTGTTACGAGCTCATCAGCTCCATCGCCGACAATGTAAATCTTATTTTTATTCTTTGCAGCAGTCTTAATGTTTTCGTGACGAGGTGCTGTTCGTTTACGGTCCCACATTGGAACTTGTAGCATCTCCATCGTAGTCCTAAAGCACTCATGTGTTCCATGATACACTGATGTCTTGTGAGGTATATCCAGTTCGGCGCAAGTCTGCTTTGCAAGATTAAACTCTTCGTACATTCCCATATTGACTGGAAAATTACCTTTTGGATCTTTTGCATCTTTTTTGAGGAACTTGATTGTAGTTGCTGTTAAGTCCTCAATGCCATTGCGTTTAGCTACTGATGCAATCAACGTCGAGTCAATGCCACCAGATAAGGCTACTGTCTTTTTAATACCAGGAGCAGTACATACCTCTGTAATACACTTTGTGATCTTTTCTTCAATCTGTTGAGAGCTCCAATTATAATTGGGCTCAAGTTTAAAGTTGCCCCATAAGTTATCATGCTTGGTGATTTTGTTTCTCTTCATGCACCATGTAACTATTCCGCCTGGTGGAACTTTCTTAATTCCATTGACAGGAAATCCTGTTCCAAATAAGAATCTGTCATTCTGTTCCCACTGATGCTTGCGGAAGGTATTTACTCCCGTACCGTATCCTAACGTATTGAGAGCCATTAACAATGGTATAGGGGTTGAGCTAAATGCTAGGTTCTCTCCCATCGTTGCATAGTATAAAGGCTTGACTCCCCAATGATCTCTACACATAGTGATTGTTTGCTTTGCTCTATTATAATATACGAACCCCCACATGCCATTGGTATTGTACTTGAGCATCTCTATACCAATCTCGCCCAAGGCCAATATATCACTTAGTACTTTTGTATCGAATTGATCCTTTCCAAGACCATATATCTCACCGACCCACGCAAGTACATTGCCTGTACGCTCATCTGTGTATGGTTGTTGAAGTTTTTCTTTATTGGGAGAGATAGCTAGCAGAGAATGTGCTATCTTTAAAAAAGGCTCATCATAATAGGTTGTTCCATCAGGGCCACGGGCCTTATTAACTTCACCGAACTGTTCTATTGAGAACGGGAGGTTACCCGTAAATCCACTCACATCGCACATAATATACCTTAAATTTATTTATTTACTTTCTGGGAAATATCTTTCTTCGGAAGGCTTTAGCTTCCTCCAATGCTGTATTTATTGGGCTACCTGTAGCCTCCATAAACTCATTGATATTACTTGCAGCAACAATAACGTTGCCTTCCTCATCAGGGATTACTTTTCTATTGAGCAATCCTACACTACTTACTAATAACAATACTGCTAGCGGATCGAATGCAAATATTATAAACAGGATCAATACCCTGGCAGCATTGTCTATCTTGTCTTCGGCACCTTCCCCATACATCATCTCAGCGACGTATTTAATTGGACCGATCTCTCCGTCTTGTTCTAATTGTAACCGTTGCAACGGTAACTTGTCTTGATTGTATTGTACTATATCATCGATGATTGGGTCAACAGCTAATGCGATATCAGTACGCTCTTTCTTCTGTCTTCCGTCAATATAGTTACGGTCTTGTGGTCTAGCTGTGTTGATGATGTTATCTAACCCTACAAGTCTATCTTCCAATCTTGCTAGCTGTGATTCTTTAGATGCTATTCTCTTATCTATAATAGACATCTCAAGCGAGTATGAGTCGCCCTGTAGATTCTGTTCAATGTTTGCTTTGGCTAAGAATCCAAAGATGCCCAGTGATGTAATCAACATCAACACTAGAACTGATGCACTGAGATATCCTTTCATTGCAAAGCCAAGGTTCTTCCAGTTGAGATGGAGGAATGCTGCGGTGACTAACTTACCGATCTCAAGGACACCGCCCATAATGATTACAGGCCAATAGGATCCGCTGAAGATTGTGGCAAGTCCAATAACACTGAACCATGCGGCAACCCCAGCCACCAGCAAACTGGTGACGAACGCGAGATAATTAATCATTCAGTAGTTGTTGTAACTTCAGTTTAAACTGATCGATCTTGAGTGATCTGTTTGGCCAATAGATGTATTCCTTATCTTCGTTTGAAGCTAGGTTATCTAATAGTGGCATGAATGCAGCGTACATGGCTTCTGCTTTAGACTTCCATTCGTCAGCCTGTGCTTGCCATTCTTTTGAGGAACTATCAGACGCGGCCGCAGCTGTCTGTACTTTCTGTACAGCTTCCAGCTCTTGCTCGTCAACGACTGAGAAGCCGAAGTCAAATCCTGTTAAGTCTATATTGTTCTTGTTCATATTTTTACCTCGCAGAGTATTTATACTGCTAATCTACCCGAAAAACTGATCAAGTGTGTATTGTTTATCAAGTTCCCATCCAATTGCATTACATATTGTACGGATAGGTTCTTTGAATCCCTTGTCGAATTGCTTCTCGTAATCGATGTACTCATGCAGGCCTAATCTACGATCGAGCGATGCAGGTACTGATATGATATTAGAGCGTGTAGGGTTAGGTAGTCTCATGTAGCAGAACTTCACCTTATCACCGTCATATACCATCGTTACCTTCTTCTCCAGTCCCTTCTGGCGCAATTGATCGTTGTAGACCAAAGCACCTCTTACAGCGATAGGAGTACCCTTCTTATACAGCTGAGCAGCGTCACTATACTTAACTAGGTTACGACATCCTCTCGGGAATGCAATCTCCTCGTATGGCAATGTACGATGTTCTTTCTCAAAGTCATCTACGAAGTCCCTTAGGTCCTCGTTGCTCTGCTGCATGATAACTTTGAGTGCTTCTTTAATCTTAATACGACAGGATGAAGGTGTAGAGGATCTTACGGCCTCGATGCCCATCATCTTGAGTTGAGGAGTAGCGTAACGCACTCCTTCGTTGTCGTGTACGTTTAGAATGTAATGCTTCTTACCTGTCCAGATACCACGATCAGCAATAGCCTCTCGTTTCATTACCATCTTTTGTTCGTAGGCATTAACATACTTGCCAAGGTCAGCGTAAGACCTATCAATAAACGGTTCCAGTTTCTCTTCGCATACGCGGTCCAAGAAGTCGACGATCTTGGTAACGTCCTTCTCAGTAGGCATAACTGCACTGACCAGTCTATCAAGCGTAATGTAAAGCGAGTCCGTATCGACTGCAAGGACATAATCTTCCCCCTCGGTTTTGAATAGTTTGTTTAAGTAAACATTGATATGCTTTTCCATCCACTTAATAGACAGCTGTCCGGATAGTGTAATAGACTCAGCATATTTAGTATCGAAGAATCGGAAGTATTGATTACCAAGAGCACCATAAGCAGAGTTCAGCTGAATCTTCTTAGCCATCTGCATATTGTTGCATCTTGCAATCTCTTTTACCAAGTCATCGGTAGGTGCTTTCTCATAAGCCTTCTTAGCTTTGATCATACGCTTCTTCCAAACGACACGATCGTTGTACATATTCTCCATCAGCTTAGGTAGGAACCCTTGCGTGTTCTTAGTGTACATCGCACCTGATCCACATGCAGTGACATTATGCTTATTCATAAAGTCTTTTAGATCAGCATCATTATACAGTCCTTCGATGATGTCATCGATAGTAGGCTTGAAGCCAATGTCTCTAACAAAAGTCTCAGGTGAGATATTATACTGCATAATTAAATGAGGGTACAATGAGTTCAAGTCAAAAGAGACTACCCAGTCATGCATACCAACTTGTGGATCCTTAACGTAAGCACCTTCTACCTTACCATCCTTATCGCCAGTGACCTTAGGTGGTACGACTATATGCTTTTGCATTAGGAAGTTATGAATGATCACATCCCACATACGTACCGACGTTAATGCGTCGATAATGTTAACACCAGCATCCTGTGCAATGGTGACTGCTTGCTCAATAAGTTTCATCTTATCGTCAAGTCTTTCTACCAACAGAACATCCTTAATATTATAGTCAAGGAACTTCTGATAGTTTTGTTTGTATAGTTCGTTAAGTGATTCATACTCAGAGTAGTCTAACTTCTTCTCTCCAAGCTCTACAAAGCCAATGTTGTCTAACGAGTAGCTCTCTTGCTGAGAGTATGTAAACTTACGATATAGACCCAAGTAATCGAGAACAGTAACACCAATGATATCTTTAGCATTAGGCTCTGCTCGGCCACCTTGCTCTTCTATTTGACGAGTCTGAGGTGTAGGGATCAATCTACTATTAACCATTCCCCAAGGAGACAATCTTTTGAGAGCATCCTTAGACAAACGATTCTCTATTCTATTACAGACGTAGGGTACATCAAACAACTCAATGTTCCATCCTGTAATAATATCTGGATCAAATGCAACCCATATGTCAATAAACTTATACAGCAGAGCGACTTCGTCTTTACACTCAATGAAGTCAATACCAGGACCAGGCTCGTACTTACCGCTTCCAGGCGTAGCAATAACAATGGACTTGTCGCCGGTCAGACGAAAGGCGACTGATAGAATAGCTTTGTTGGCTTCTGCAATGTTAGGGAAGCCATCGTCGGACACAGTCTCGATATCGAAGTTGAGGATATTGAATCCATCCATATCAAAGTTACGTGTAGGATACTCCTCATTAATGTATGCGTATGCAAACTGCTGCATTCCATACACAGGAGAGTTAGACGTCTTACCATAGTCACGTATGAAGTCTCTTGCATCACGAATAGAATCAAATGGACGAGGCTCTACCTGCTTACCATGGATAGTCTTGTATGCTGTTTGCTTATTAGAGTTGACGTACAACGTAGGCTCGTAAGGAACCTTGCGCATCTTACGCTCACCATCTTCGATGTAGCGCTCAAGTATCTGATTGCCGTGCGTATAAATGTTTGTGTAGTACTTCATGAAAGGTCCTTCGCTCCACCAAAGTTCGGAAGGATATCTTCATACCCAGATGTATAGTAAGATGTTATTTCTTCGCCAGCTGGAATAGGTCTCACAGCCCATAGTGTTCGTGCAATATTTCCCACTGGCATCACTACTGCGTTAGGAGTATCGCTGTGATTAAGGAACCCACCTAATGGCGTTCTTACGACACCGGCACCAACAATATCCATCTGCCCCTGATTGGTAACAGACACATGAGTAACACCAAGTTTAGATCCACCAGGAATATCTTCTTTAGCAAACAAACCAGACCCACCAGTCCTCAAGCAAGGTTTAACCTCACAGCATGCAGGTAGTGGAGAGTAATGATGTTTAGTAAATTTAAGTGCCAAGTTTTTCTATCCTATGTCTAAGTTCTGATGTACTGAATGAGTGATCACGGTTATTATACACTATATCGATAGCATTGTCAACACAATACTGCTTACCGGTAAATTCTTTATTTACGTAATCAGAGCCTATAATCCTGACATCTATTGGAAGTGACTTCAACACATCAAGCAAATCTTTCTCGGTGTTATATACGACAATGTCGTCCACAAATCGAGTTGCCGATAACTGTAACTGTCTTTCAAAGACAGATTGTACTGGTTGATTCTTTTCTGGGCGATCCACTGAGGGATCATTTTGAAGGGCAACAATAAGATAGTTACAATGTTGCTTAGCTTCCGCAAGCATGGTAGCGTGACCTGCATGTAGCAGGTCGAACGCTCCACAAGTAATACCTATTCTGCCTTTTGTGCCGACGTCTCCGTTGAGCCACTTGAGCATAATATTATCCGTTTAGTAATGTAGATGTAGGTTCTCCGAACAGGCCTTCAATCGTATTCAGTTTTTCCTGTGCGGTAGCCAACTTCTCGATCATCTCATCAATCGCGCCAGTCACATCTGGATGTTCTCCAATACCAGCTGCGTTAGCCATATACACTTTAATGTTAGCCTGTGCTACTGCTATTTCACCTCTGTACTGTTGCTTTAAAGCATCCAGCAGGCCAAGGTCATCTTGCAATTTAGACATCCTCTAGCCTCTTCATAAGCCTTTCAGCTCGAACAGTTACTTGACGATACCACTTGCTGTCTCTTCCTTCTACAGCAGCTTCTTTCCAATCGCCGGCTTGCAAAGCAGCTACGTGCTTCTTAAAACCAGTTAACCTTGTACGACCCATGTTAAACATCATGTTAGCAACAACCTGTTTTACTTCTTCAGGATATCCATCCCATGCTGGGTGTAATATTGTACAGTCAGCAATAACTGTCTGCACGTCTTTCTCAAATAACTCTACACATCTTTCTTCTGTGATGGGCGTATCGACAGGTGCGTTAAACTCTTCGTCCGAGTCTAATACCAAATGGCCAATGCCAATAGTAGGCAGTCCTAGGTGGTCATGATACACTTTAAGTATCTTGCCTTCGTCGATTGTTAATTGATTTCGTAATTTATCAAGATCCATAGATCCTCCGTTTTGAATTAGTACCTACTATTTATAGGCAAAAAGAGACCGAGTAGAAGAGCAGTATTTGTAGGCTGGATCACGCTTTATCAGTGCGGTCCAACCAAAGTGAACTACTCCACTACCCGGTCAATGGTCACATTATACATCATGTACCACTAAAGGTCAACTATTTAATTTTGATCTCTACTGGTTTATCCTCTTCTGGAATGACTCTTTTGAGGTCAATTCTGAGGATTCCGTTTACAACAGTTGCACCATCAATCTGAACATCCTCTGCGAGAGTGAATGTTTTTGTGAAGTTACGTGTTGCGATTCCCTTGTGTAGCATCTCGTCTTCCGACGGTGTACCTTTGTCACCCTTAACGATAAGCTGGCTCTTTTCCTTTGTGACATGAATGTCAGTCTTGGACATACCAGCGACAGCGAGTTCTATAGCGAACGTCTCTGAATCGATCTTGATGATGTTGTAGGGTGGGTAGTTGTCGTTCTGAATAGACGATGAGGTTAACTCATCAAAGAATCTGTCCATACCAACGGTGAACGGTCTGAAACGACCGAATAAGTCTTCTTCGTGAAATGTCATATTTCCTCCTGTTAAGCGAAGATTATTAAATGTAGCCCCAAATGGGCACTACAGAGGTATATATAATACCTTACATAATATATGGGGACTTTTCTGCATATTTCAACAGAAAAGTCCTTTTTTCTTTACTTCTCGTTGACGAAGTCGTTTAACTTGCGTGCAGTTGAGATGACTTCTTCAGTAGAAACAAACTGATCTGACATTGATTTCTTGTCATTTGGAAAGTTGTCGTTGTGTTGTACAACGGCATCATTCGATCTGTATATATTTCCAGTGAGTAAGCTCTCAGCCTGCTGAAGTAAATCGGCACGTATCTCGTACCCTGATTTTCCTGCTGACATAATAGTCTCCTGTGTGTGTGTTTCCTAGTTCCTCTAGGCCGGCCTTACTTTATCAGTAAATCTTGTAACTTGTTCTGCATTCCTTCAAGCGCTACCATTGTCTGGTCTAGCTCAAACTTAGCTTTGGCAATCTTTTGCTCTTGATCTGCTTTCTTTGATATTAAATCCATTGTCTGATCATATAAGTACTTACCCATGTCATCCATGTCCTCGACTAGATACTCTTGGTCATGCAGTACTACTTTTGGTGCATCATCACTCATCTTTTCTTTCCTATATTATATTTGGTTATTAATTCCCAGTCACCTTTCTGAGCAAATGGAATAACCTTGATCTGACTTAGAGGAGCAATAGGAGTAGCAGATTTCTCTGGGAGAGCTAAATTAACTAATCCCCACTCCGCTAATAAGTTGGCAATGGTATTCCGTCTTGCAACATCATCCTCAGTAAAGTCCGTAGGCTTTCCATCTAAGGCAAAGAGTTCTTTAAAGTGAGTGATGTAGTACTTGCCTTGCTTGTGTAATATGTGGCAAGATTGAAAGAGTGCATCTGATTTCTTAGATGCTACTCCGATTCTAGTTAAGGTCTCGCGTACTTTCAAGAAGTCATCTGGCTTCTTCAGTAGGACCTCAACCATGTTATCTATTGTGTTCATTATCCTTTATTCCTAGAGTCATTCTATCACGTATAGCGGATAGCTGTTTGTCTGAGAGGATGGATAATACGTTGCGGGCTTTAGGTAGGGAATAATTATAAAACTCACTTACTAACTCTATATCATCATCTTGCTCAGGCTTGTGCCATTTGGCGAACCTTTTCTTAGGTCTGATGCTATTTAGTAGAAACTCGTATTGGAGTTTGTTGTCAAGATGACTGAACTTATTCATTTCATTTGCATATAGTAACGTATCAGTGAAGTACGATAACGACTTGTTAGTAATATATGGGACGTACGCCTTCTCAGACAGCTCGTCATTCTCTGTCTTACGCATTAAGTTCTTCTTGCCGAAGTTGATATCGTTTATAAAGTCAAAAGGTTTCATAACCATCCCATAATAATATTAATCATAATAATCCATACACATAATAAGTTAGACAACACTATGAACGTACGTATGATTGAGATTCTATTCTCGTTCTGCGCGTCATACCCATCTTCTTCATCAAAAGATCCAAGGGCATGTTTCCATATCATCCATACCTTATGCATCACAAACCTATTAGACCCCAACCGTGATTAGCTGCTGCGTTAAGGATAATGAAGATGCATGTAGCCATATGAGTGATCCACCACATAGTACGGATACCAGCGACAGTATTCGCTTGTTTATCTGTTTCACCAACTTTCTCTCCTAAGGACTTTGCCCATATTCTCCACCATTTACTCATCAGAGTCAACATTTTCTTTAGATATATGTACGGCAATCTCCATCATTCGATCGTAAGAGATCTCATTGAGGTAGTCATTGTCTTCTTTAAAGATCTGGAAGCATTCTTCTTCTGATACCACTCGATGTGAAGATATCTGATCACCTAGGCATAGCTGTGAAAACTCATCTGCCTCACCCATCGCTACTGTATCCATTGCCCATTCCGTAGGATCTGATTCGTTCAGTTGAATTACATGGCGTATACGATACGTCAGGAAACTCTCTACCATTACTAACTTTTTAGTTTGGCTCATCGTAGCTCCAGTGTCTTTGTTCTTTGCGCTCGTGCTCATATACTTTGATACGCTCTTCGAGTTGTTGAATGTATTGTTCTACTACCTCTCTATCACATAGAGTCTCGCAGCAGATTGATATTTGTTGCTTAGCTTGAACAGCTAAAGACTTCACTTGTCGTCTCATAATATAGTCCTATTAAAGTGCCATCCTTGGCCGGCGAACTCCTACTATTCTGGTGTAGCGGGTGTGGCTGCCTTTACGGCGCCGCTGGCAGCATCAAGCGTATATGTTGTTACATCAGATACGTCTTTAATTACTCCAGAAACAATGCCTGTAGTTCCATCAACAACACTGCTGACTGAATTACATCCTGCTAACAAAACTACTGCTACTAATGCGAATAACTTATGCATAGTTACAATCTCCTGTTCTTCCTTGTATTTCCGTGCTGTGTGATCCTTGCTAAACACGATTGCGGTACGTACCACTTGATACGTAGAGCCTCATCCTTGTACTCTTGCATACGCATCTGCGTCCCTGCATTT
>TARA_R110002167_G_scaffold6671_1_pt1 | contig 14444 bp, 10 predicted proteins | sample TARA_R110002167 | Tara Oceans TARA_R110002167 (sample SAMEA4398238) | marine metagenome | biome: Polar Biome; feature: [MES] marine water layer (ENVO:01000295) within the mesopelagic zone...; material: water (ENVO:00002006), including particulate matter (ENVO:01000060) such as...... | reverse complement strand
GAGGGCGGTATGCCCTATCTGAAAACGGCGGCTGGTAATAAAAGCCCGGTGCAGGTCTCAGCTGACATACTTAAAGTGCTGGCCGCACGCGGAGCTGAGTCATTAGGTGGCGAACTGGTGGGAGCTGTCATCACGGTACCGGCCTATTTTGATGAGTCCCAGCGACAAGCCACTAAGGATGCTGCGTTGCTGGCGGGTATTAATGTCTTGCGACTGCTGAATGAGCCTACCGCTGCAGCGGTGGCTTATGGTCTGGACCAGTCTGCAGAAGGAATATTTGCAGTCTATGATCTTGGCGGCGGCACCTTCGATATCTCTGTGTTGAGACTCAATCGTGGCGTTTTTGAGGTGCTCTCAACCGGCGGCGATAGCGCTCTGGGCGGTGACGATTTTGACCATCTCATCGCGGAGTGGGTGTTGCAGCAGATGGGACGAATCGAGCTGGCTCAGAGTGACCAGCGCCGGTTGCTTGACCTTGCCCGAGCGGCTAAAGAAACGCTGACATCTAAGGACCAAACCGAGCTGTCAATCAGTCTTTCCGGGCAAGATTGGCAAGGCGTATTGACCCGGGAGCAGTTCGATCAGCTTATAGCGCCGAAGATCAAGCAGACGTTGCGCACCTGCCGCAGGGCATTGAAAGATGCGGCTGTTAGTACAGACGAGATCGCCGAAGTGGTGATGGTCGGCGGTTCAACCCGGGTGCCGCTGGTGCGAGCTCAGGTTGAGAGCTTCTTTGGCAGTAAGTTACACACGGATATAGATCCCGATCGGGTTGTGGCTATAGGGGCTGCGATTCAGGCGGACGTCTTGGCAGGTAATAAGCCGGATGCCGATATGCTGTTGCTGGATGTGATTCCGCTCTCGCTTGGTTTGGAGACGATGGGCGGACTCGTCGAAAAAGTGATAGATCGCAATACACCTATTCCGGTCGCCCGTGCCCAGGAGTTTACTACTTACCAGGATGGTCAAACGGCGATGGTTATCCATGTGCTTCAAGGCGAACGGGAGCTGGTCGATGACTGCCGTTCCCTATCTCGGTTTGAGCTGCGTGGGATTCCACCGATGGCGGCGGGCAGTGCCAAGGTGCGGGTTACCTTTCAAGTCGATGCGGATGGTTTGCTCAGTGTCGCTGCGCGTGAATTAGGCAGCGGGGTCGAAACAGCGGTTGAGGTTAAGCCGTCCTACGGTCTGGCGGATGCCGAAATTGCCCGGATGATCCAAGATTCCTTTAGTCATGCCCAGGATGATATGGAGCTGCGAGCCCTTCGTGAGCAGCAGGTTGATGCGGATCGTCTGATCGAAGCGCTGCAAAGTGCCTTAGCTGCTGATGGTGAGCGGCTGCTGAATGCAGACGATCGGGCGATACTATTGCAGGGGATTGAGCTGCTGCGGCAGGTGCGTCAGGGTTCTGATACCGCCGCAATCGCGCAGGGTATCGAGGTGCTGAGCTTGGCCAGTGACGAGTTTGCGTCACGGCGCATGGATGACGGTATTCGCCGGGCGTTGTCCGGACACTCGGTAAATGAAATTTAATTGTACTCTCTGAAATTGCACGGCTGATCCGTGCTAATCCTCTGAGCTGTTCTTCTATTGTATAAAGCCCCTGTTGCGGGTGTTAAGGAGCCAAGATGCCGCAGTTGATCTTTCTGCCACACCATGAACTTTGTCCCGAGGGCAAGGTGATTACTGCCGAGCCGGGAGTCAGCATCTGCGATGCGGCACTTGCAGAAGGGATTGAGATTGAGCATGCCTGCGAAAAGTCCTGCGCCTGTACCACCTGTCACGTCATCGTGCGTGAGGGTGGTGACTCCTTAGCGGAGGCCGATGAGCTGGAGGAGGATATGCTCGACAAGGCCTGGGGCTTGGAGCCTGACTCGCGTTTGAGTTGCCAGTCGATGGTGGGGGATGAAGACCTGGTGATCGAAATCCCAAAATACACCATTAATCAGGTCTCTGAAGGGCACTAGGTTTGTTTTTTTAAGCATTAATCGGGAGAAATCTATGTCGCTTAAATGGGTAGATACAAGAGATATTGCGATAGAGTTGATTGACAAGCATCCTGATGTGGACCCTCAGCGTATCCGCTTTACCGACCTGATGGAGTGGGTAATGGCGCTGGATGATTTTGATGATGATCCTAAGCATTGCGGCGAAAAAATTCTTGAAGCGATCCAGGCTGACTGGATCGATGAGATGGACTAGCCGTGTTTAGTCCGCCTTAATTTGCAATACGGCTAATTAGCCTTGAACACTAGTTGTTCAGGGCTTTTTTGCATTATATAATCCGCCCTTTTTTTCAGCCAAATTTGGAGGTTATTTATATGTTACGAGTTTCTCAGGAAGCGCTGACCTTCGACGATGTGTTGCTGGTTCCCGGATATTCCGAAGTTCTGCCCAAGGATGTCAGCCTTAAAACACGGTTGACCAAGGGTATCAGTCTAAATATTCCTCTGGTTTCTGCGGCGATGGATACGGTGACCGAGGCGCGCTTGGCCATTGCTATGGCCCAGGAAGGTGGGATCGGCATTATTCACAAGAACATGACCATCGCCAAGCAGGCGGCGGAGGTGCTCAAGGTCAAGCGCTATGAAAGTGGTGTGGTCAAGGATCCTATCACCTGCTCTCCAGATCTGACCGTGGGCGAGCTGCATAAGCTGGCTGCACTGCATGGATTTTCTGGTTTTCCGGTGGTTAAAGGCAAGGATCTGGTTGGTATCGTAACCAGCCGGGATATGCGTTTTGAGCAGCATCTGGAGGCAACGGTTGATTCCATCATGACCCCGAAGGAGCAGCTGGTTACTGTTGTTGAGGGGGTCGACTCTGACAGGGTGCGTAATCTGCTGCGCAAGCATCGGATCGAGAAGATTCTGGTCGTTGACGCCGATTTCCATCTCAAGGGGATGATGACCGTAAAGGATATGAATAAGGCGAAGGCCTATCCTAATGCCACTAAAGATAGCGAAGGTAGCCTGATTGTCGGTGCGGCGGTGGGTACCGGGCCTGAGACCCCCGAGCGGATTGCTGCTCTGGTCAAAGCCGGGGTCGATGTGATTATTGTCGATACCGCGCACGGCCACTCCAAGGGTGTTATTGATCGGGTTCGCTGGACCAAACAGCATTTCCCCGAGGTGCAGGTGATCGGCGGTAATATCGCCACGGCGGAGGCCGCGATTGCGCTGGCCGATGCCGGAGCCGATGGGGTTAAGGTCGGTATCGGCCCGGGCTCTATCTGCACCACCCGAATTGTCGCCGGTGTCGGGGTGCCGCAGATCTCGGCGGTCGCTAATGTGGCTGCAGCCTTGAAGGAGCGAGACGTTCCTCTGATCGCCGATGGTGGGATCCGTTTTTCTGGTGACTTGGCCAAGGCAGTTGCCGCCGGCGCGAGTGCGGTGATGATTGGTAGTATGTTGGCTGGCACCGATGAGGCACCGGGCGAGATCGAGCTGTTTCAGGGACGTTCTTTCAAGGCCTACCGCGGTATGGGATCAATCGGCGCTATGGCGCAGTCGCAGGGTTCTTCGGATCGTTATTTTCAAGATGCCGACGCGGGTGCTGAAAAGCTGGTTCCCGAGGGGATCGAAGGTCGAGTGGCCTGTAAGGGACCGATGGCCTCGGTGGTCCACCAGATGATGGGGGGGTTGCGCTCCAGTATGGGCTATACCGGTAGTCGGGATATCGAGCAGATGCGGACAAAACCGCAGTTTGTGCGTATTACCGGTGCGGGCATGGCAGAGAGTCATGTTCACGATGTGACGATTACCAAAGAAGCGCCGAATTACCGGGTCGGTTGATCCGTACATCGAAGACAAAAAGCGATAGGGCGGTGGGTACCGCCCTATCTTGTTTCAGCAGCAACCTAGGGGCTCGGCCAGTGCCGGGATCATAGTGGAGTAAACGACCGTGTTAGAAGATATTCATGCACAGCGAATTCTGATTATTGATTTTGGATCCCAGTACACCCAGTTGATCGCTCGTCGGGTTCGTGAGTGCGGTGTTTTTTCTGAAATTCGCGCCTTCGATATGAGCGAGGCAGAGATCCGTGCGTTTAATCCTAGAGGGATTATTCTGGCCGGTGGTCCCGAATCGGTGACGGCTATGGATACCCCACGGGCACCCCAGGTGGTGTTTGAACTGGGGGTGCCGGTACTCGGGATCTGTTATGGGATGCAGACCATGGCGGAACAGCTTGGCGGCACGGTGGTGAGCTCTGATCAACGTGAGTTTGGCTTTGCCCAGGTTAGGATCGAGGGTAGTGGTGCGTTGCTTGATGGGATCGAAGACCATGTAGCCAACAACGGCGTGCTGCTACTCGATGTGTGGATGAGCCACGGCGATAAGGTTGGTACCCTGCCTAAGGGTTTCCATCTGATGGCGGCAACCGAGAGTGCACCTATTGCCGCTATGTACGATGAGCAGCGGCGTTTTTACGGGGTTCAATTCCACCCTGAGGTCACTCATACCAAGCAGGGAGAGCGGATCCTATCGCGTTTTGTGCGCGATATCTGTGGCTGCGAAGGCCTATGGACCGCATCCAATATCGTCAAGGACGCGATCGAGCAGGTGCGTGAAAAAGTCGGCAGTGACCATGTGTTGCTGGGACTGTCTGGCGGGGTGGATTCGTCGGTCGTGGCTGCTCTGCTGCACAAGGCGATCGGCGACCAACTGACCTGTGTATTCGTCGATAACGGCCTGTTACGTAAGCGCGAAGGCGATCAGGTGATGGATATGTTCGCCAAGAACATGGGCGTCAAGGTGATTCGGGTCAATGCCCAGGAGCTGTTTTTGGGCAAGCTTAAAGGGGTCTCTGATCCTGAGGCCAAGCGTAAGGTGATCGGTAACACCTTTATTGAGGTGTTTGATACCGAATCGCACAAAATCGATAACGTTAAATGGCTGGCGCAGGGAACGATCTATCCTGACGTAATCGAGTCTGCGGCGGGTAAAACCGGCAAAGCGCATGTGATCAAGTCGCACCACAATGTTGGCGGACTGCCAGATGATATGGCACTGGAGCTGGTTGAGCCCTTGCGTGAGCTGTTCAAGGACGAGGTCCGCAAGATTGGTCTTGAGCTAGGGTTGCCTTACGACATGGTCTACCGCCATCCGTTCCCAGGTCCAGGTCTTGGGGTGCGGATTCTTGGTGAAGTGAAGCGAGAGTACGCGGATATTCTGCGCGAAGCCGACGCGATCTTTATGGAAGAGTTACACCGCTCGGGCTGGTATCACAAGACCAGTCAGGCGTTTGTGGTGTTTCTGCCGGTCAAGTCGGTGGGTGTTGTCGGCGATGGCCGCCGCTACGAATACGTGGTATCGCTGCGAGCCGTAGAAACGATCGATTTCATGACGGCCCGTTGGGCGCACCTCCCCTATGAGCTGCTGGAAACAGTGTCGAGTCGGATTATCAATGAGATCTCCGGGATATCGAGGGTTGCTTACGATGTATCGAGCAAGCCGCCCGCCACGATTGAGTGGGAATGATTCCAGGCCCTGGCCGCGTTGTACCAGCTGCTTGGTCAGATGGATGGCGCTACCGTTCTTGCTGGCGATCATCACCGCCAGCTCGGTGCTGGCCTTGATGCGGGCGCAGACCGCCTGTGGTTGCTCGCGCAGGCTGCCTTTGGCGTGCAGCCGGGTCAGGCTGGTATTTATGCTCTGTAGACCTCGGTCGATGGCTGCAGCGTCGATGTCGTTCAAAATCACCTGAAAACCGGCTGAGGCGAAGGCCTGGGCTATCCCCAGACCCATCTGTCCGGCACCGATCACGCCGATGGTGGTAACGCTCATAGGGTACTCCTGTCAATCGCATAGACTCCCCGTGCCCTGAGTAAATTCGGGCATAGGGAGGCTCAAAGCTCCGTTCGGAACCTTAGGTTTTGGTAGGGGTGTGGAGGGCCGACAGGACTGCCGGCCTGTTTAGTTCAGATCAGGGCGCCGGCTGTGGCTTGGCGTCGAGGCTGCTGTTGGAATAATAGTCTGGATCGGGACGAAACTCCTCTTCCTTGCCATCGTCATATTGGTGAACCAGCACCGCTTTGCCCTGACGCTGACAGCGAGCGATGGCGTAGGGAGAGAGCTCAGCGCCGAAGTCCTGGTAGGCCCAGCGTAGTAGTGATGCCGACATGATCACCAGTACCGGTATCATCGGCAACGCTACCAGGATGGTAGAGGTCTGCACCGCTTTGAGGCCACCCACGGACAGCAGACCTACACCGACCAGCGCCAGTAACAGGGTCCAGAGGATCCGGTTCCAGCGGGCGGGCTCCTGGTAACCGGTGATCTCCTTGGTGCAGATCGAGGCCAGCATGTAGGCGGAGGAGTCTACGGTGGTGGCCAGGAACACGAAGCACAGTAGTGTGAACAGTGGAATGATCAGCGAGGAAGCCGGTAGAGTTTTCAATATCGCCACCACCGTTGCCGGGATGCCGCTGCTGCTGAGGATAGCTTGTAGATCGACGGTACCGCTAAGCTGCAGGTCGATAGCATAACCGCCCCAGATGGCGAAGAAGGCCCAGCAACCGATACTGCCCCAGACCACACCGTTGACGACGATATCCTTAATCGTCCGTCCACGGGAGATGCGGGCGACGAACAGGCCCATCATCGGTGCGTAGGCGATCCACCAAGCCCAGTAGAAAACGGTCCAACTCTCGGGGAAACCGCCCTTGGCGACAGGATCGGTCCAGAAGTTGATACGGAAGAAATTATCCAGAAACAGGCCAAAACTGTTGGACCAGAGGTTCAGCAGAAAAACGCTGGGACCCGCAACCAGTACGAAGAAGAGTAACAGGAAGCCGAGCACCGCGTTGATATTGGAGAGTGTCTGTATCCCCTTGTTGAGACCGTTGTAGACGCTCCAGGCGATCATCGCGGTCCAGGCGGCCAGAATTCCCATCTGCAACCCAAAGGAATCCTCCAAGCCGAACATCTCCTGGAACAGCTCAGATACCAGCGGAACGGAAAGCCCCAGCGAGGTTCCCACACCCCCCACGATCGAGAAGATCACAATAACGTCGATCAGCTTACCGACAGGGCCATCCACAGCATTACCGAGGATGCCGCGGCAGGCTTCGCTCAGGCGTAATACGTTGACTTTACGGACATAGAGGACGTAAGCCATGGGCAGGGCAGGCATCAGGTAGAGAGCCCAAGGCACCACACCCCAGTGGAACATCGGGTACATGGCCGCCCATTCGGTTGCCGCCGTTGTACCGGCTTCTATGCCTAAAGGCGGGCCTGACAGGAAGTAGAGAGGTTCTACAAACGCCCAGTTACAGATTGAGATGCCGATGCCAGCACAGAACAACATAGCAATCCAGGGAATGGTTTTGAATTCGGGTTGATCGTCAGGTGCGCCCATCTTAATCCGACCCAGGGGGCCGAATGCTAGCCAGCACATAAAAAAGAAACTACCAATCCCGGTAAGCAAGTAGAGCCAACCAAAGGTTCCGGTAAACGAACTCAGCAGTGCGTTAACCGCAGCTTTTCCCGCCTCGGGATACATAGCCAGGGGAATACTGGCGGCTAAAATAGCAATGATGGCAGGCCAGAAAATGGCCGGGTCGATCACCAATTTATTATTGTTGTGAATGGTATTCATTATTTAGACCTCCGGAGCGGACGGTTAGGTGCGCTCTAGGTTTATTTTATTGTTGTTAATATCGGCCGTAGTAAAGATGTCAGCTGCAGTTACATGGTTTATCTCCGTTATGTGCCACTAAGGCCAGTAACAGGGTGGCCGGCCAGATCGTTACCCTTGCAGGCGAACTAAGGCATCGGCGGCCACGACTCCTTTGCCTTTCGGGCGCACCATCAGCGGGTTGATATCCAGCTCGGTGATGCTGTCCCAGTGATCCAGGGCGAACTCTGACACCGCCATAACGGCATCGACGACCGCATCGGTATCTCCCTCGGGTCGACCTCGGTAGCCCTGTAGCAGTTTGGTTCCTTTAAGGGCGTGCAAGGCCTCGTTGACTGCGTCACGGGTAGTCGGCAACAGCAGGGTGGCGCTGTCATTTAGCAAATTGACCAGGATGCCTCCGGTGCCCAGAATCAGCGCCAAGCCGAACTGGTCGTCGCGCTTGAGGCCGATGATCAGCTCACCGACAAAGTCAGAGACCATGGGTTCGATCAGGAAACGGGCATCGCCGAATCCCTGCTCGGCCAACCGGGTTGCCATCACTTCGGCGGCGGTGGCGACAGCGTCGGCATCCTTGAGGTTGAGCATCACCGCGCCGGCCTCAGTTTTGTGGGCCAGACGGTCGCTGACCCCTTTCATCACCACGGGGTAACCGATCTCGTTCGCTGCGGTCACAACGTCAGCCTTATCGACGCAGCGCCCCCCAGGAAGAGGAAGGCCGTAACCGCCAAGCAGCTGTTTTGATGCCCATTCGTCAAGCATCTTGCTCTCACCTTGAGCCAATGAACCCTGGCGCAACAGCAGTTGCAGGGGGTCGTCCATAGCGGCTACCTGGCGGCGGCGTGCGCCGTAGTTAACCAGTCTTGCTAGGGCAGCGACGCCGTCCTTGAGCCCCTGCAGCGGCGCAATACCGGCTTTCACCAGTCGCAGGCGGGCGTTCTCGGGTAGCAGTTCGCTGAGATTGCAGACCACAGCGCAGGTTTTGTTATGGTTGGCATGGGCTGCAATCATGGCGTTCACCGCAACTTGCCACTCATGGTCGTCGCCGACCCCTTGCTTGGGGAAATCCAGGGCCAGGATGGTGGCATCGTAATCGCCTTCCATCATGGTGCTGAATACCTCGGTGCAGGCATTAAGGTCACCCCAGATCGAGGTGTTATAGTCCAGAGGATTGGATAGGCTGGCGAAATCCGGTAACCACTCACCCAGCTGTTGCTCCTGGGTCTGGGACAGGCCAGGCAGTTGCAGTTTGTAGTGGTCCAGGCTGTCGGCCAACATGGCGCTGTCACCGCCGGAACAGGTCAGCACACCAATGCGGTCTCCTTTAGGTAGCTCACACAGCGCGGCGATTTTAAGCGTCTCTAGCAGCTCACCCAAAGAATGTACCCGCATGATGCCCAGACGGTCGAACATCGCCTGGTACATATCGTCGGAGCCAGCCAGCGAGCTGGTATGACTCATCGTCAGCTGGGTACCGATCTCGGATGTACCTGCCTTGAGAACCACCAGCGGAACGCCTTTCTCTAAGGCTTTCAGGGCCGCCCGGCTGAAGGTCTCGATATCTTTCAGACCTTCGATATAGAAACCGATGGCGGAGACTCGGTTGTCTTCAAGCAATGGCTCGATATAGTCGCCTACCCCGAGCACTGCCTGGTTGCCGACGCTGATCACGTGGGTTATTGGCAGCGAGCGATCATGCATCGTCAAGTTGAGGGCTACGTTGCCGCTCTGGCTGATGATCGCAATGCCCTTTGCTGTTCGCTCGCCACTGAGACGATCGGGCCACAGGGCGACACCGTTGGTGAAGTTGAGCAGGCCGTAGCAGTTGGGTCCTACCAGCGCCATCTCGCCAGCGGCGTCCACCAGCGCGTCTTGCAGTTTGGCGCCGTCACTACCCATCTCGGCGAAGCCAGCGGCGTAACAGACCACGCCGCCGCAGCCTTGTTCGCGTAGATCGGAGACCGCCTGTACCGTCAGTCTTGCGTTGATAGAAACGAAAGCGGCGTCGGGTGCACCAGGTAAATCAGCAACGCTGGCGTAGCAGGGGATGCCTTCGATCTGGTCGTATTTGGGGTTGACCACCAAGATTTCGCCGTCGAAGCCAATATTCCGGGTGTTACTGATCGGCAAGGCCAGGTTGGAACCGCCAATCAGAACGATACTGCGCGGCGACAGCAGTCGCCGCAGGTTGTCTTGCTTAGTCATTATGGGAAACCTCATCAGCCCAAGGAGTTGAATAGGGCGCGTCGGAGCGCGCCCGTCGGGGGGCCTACCAGCCGGTGTAGATATCCAGGCCGCGCTTCTTGATCTGGCCGCTGACTATGACCCGTTGGATTTCCGAGGTGCCTTCCCAGATACGGTCAACACGGGTGTCGCGCCACAAACGCTCGACCGCCTGTTCGCGCATGTAGCCGCGTCCGCCGAGGATCTGTACCGCCTTGTCGCAGACCCGGCCTACCATTTCAGAACAGTGAAGTTTTAGGGCTGCAGCTCTAGCGTGATTACGCTTGCGGTCGGTGGTCTGATCGATCTCCCAGCTCAGCCGGTAAAGCATCGACTTGGCCGCCATGATCTCGACACCCATATCTGCCAGCATAAACTCTATGGCTTGGAAATCTCGAACCGGTTGGCCGAATGCCATACGCTCGGCGGCAAACTTGTTTGCCTCTTCGGCTGCGCGGATAGCGCCGCCGACACAACGAGCAGCGATGCCTAAGCGAGCTTCGACGAACCAATCTTTGGTCATGTCGTAACCTTGACCGATCTCACCCAGAATCTTGTCTTCACCGACGATGACGTCGTTGAAGATGTATTCAGGATGCTTGAAGGCGAAGTGGTGGGTATAAAGCGGGGTGCGCTTGAGTTCAACACCAGGAAGGTCCTTCTCAACGAAGAACACGGTGGGCTTGGCTGGGTCACCGTCCACATGGGCGTGAACCAAAATGTAGTCAGCGATATCGCCGATGGTAACGAACCATTTTTCACCGTTAATTTTCCAACCCCCATCGACCTTGTCGGCACGGGTCAGGCACATGGTAGGGTCGGAGCCTGCGTCGGCCTCGGTGATGGCATAGGCATCACGGCGTTTGCCCTGGCAAGTAGGGATCAGGTACTCCTCCTTCTGCGCCTGAGTGGCGAAACGCATCGGGTAGGAGGGGTACCAGAGCGCATCCCAGATGGCGCCGGTGGCCTTGCCCAGTTGTTCGTTGAGGAGGGTCTGCTCGAAGATGCTGAAGCCCTGGCCGCCGTCTGCTTTGCTGTGGTTCGGCGCGTTGAAGCCCCATTCCAGCGTGGCATCGATGATTTTCTGGTGGGTTTCGCGACTGATGCCGTCGTTCTCTTCACACTCCATCTCATGCGGGAACAGAACCTGTTCGACGAATTCTTTGGCTTTAGCCTGTAGTTCTAGGTGTTCTTTGGAAAGATTGAAGTCCATCGTGGAATCTCCGTTATTTGTTATTGTTGGCGGTTAATCGCTGCTTGCGGTGCTGTCCATCCTGCGGCGGTGAACGTGTTAACCAGACTACGCCGGATGAACAGGGTTTAGTTGACTGGAAACGACATGCTTGACAGGTGAATCGACAAAAAGCGCATAATTTTCGATTATTGTGCGCTGCGGAAAGAGTTTGAGTCGTTGTTATGCGTTCATGTGTCGTTTTTGTGCAACTCCACCTAGCGGTGCGACGTTAAGGTGGTGTCGAGTCGGAGAACCCGTCATAACGGTCTATACCGAATACGAGGTGATGGATGCAAATTCTGGCGCTGGCCGGGGTGAATACGTGACCGGGACTTCCCCGCAACATTGATTTGAATAGGAGTCTTTTATGCCTTGTTATGAATTTGAGGGGCTGACGCCGGTGGTTCACCCAACCGCCTACGTCCATCCCACGGCGGTACTGATTGGTGATGTGATTGTCGGTCCCAGGGTCTATATCGCGCCTCTGGCCTCGTTGCGGGGGGATTACGGACGCTTGATTCTGGAGGAGGGCAGCAACCTGCAGGATAGCTGCGTCATGCACGGTTACTGCGATATGGATACGGTGGTCGAGGCGGATGGCCATATTGGCCATGGTGCTATTCTGCACGGTTGCGTGGTGAAGCGTAATGCTCTGGTGGGCATGAACGCGGTGGTAATGGATGGCGCCATAATCGGCGAGGGCAGCATCGTTGCTGCCGGTAGCTTTGTAAGGGCCGGTTTCGAGGGCCTGCCTCGACAGTTGCTGGTGGGCTCCCCCGCCAAGGCGATCCGTGCGGTCAATGAGCAGGACCTGCACTGGAAGGAACTGAACACCCAGGAGTACCAGGCCTTGGCCCGACGTTCGGCGTTATCGATGAACGAGGTGGCCCCCCTCCGGGAGATGGAGCCTGACCGTCCCCGGCTCAAGGGGGTGACCGAGGTCCAGCCAAAACGTTGAGTTGATCTGTGTCCGACTGCAGTTGTCCCTGCAGGCACCGATCGCTGTGATCCTTTGCCCGACCCTCGCGCCGGGCTTTTTTGTGGGATGAAAATAAAGTGTCATCCTTGAAAACAAAGAATCATCGTTGAAAATAAAGTTTCATCATAAGAGCTGTCTGGTACGGACATTGAACGAACGGCTGATTTCGGCAGTTGCGACTTAACAGCCGTCTGGCTCGAAGAGCCTCAGGTAGCAGACCAGCTCGCTTTGAGCCTCTTCGCATGAACAAAATTTAATCTGGTAATCGGCGTGGTAGCCATCACTGTCCGGGGAGGGAGGAATCTTATTGAGAGGTCATTCGATTTCAGTTCCTGCGACAAGCGGCAGCACTCAACTGAAGAGTTTAACTGCTGCAATGGGGAACTTAGCGGACTTTTAGGGCAACTATTTCTTAAGCATCGGTAGCACCCGCTGCGACTTAATTTATTACAGCAGCGGGGCACAATCAATAAACCTTATATTAGATCTCTTAGCTTGAAGTCCTCTGATTTGTAGAGTGTTTTTTCTTTGTTAGTGTCAGCTATTCTATATTTTATCGCAATTCCGTAGTTTACATTTTTACTGCCTGCAATTGCTGCCGTTAATTTTTTGAAGCTTATCGCCTCTTTTGAAATAGGAGCAGACTTTATATATGTGATCTCGGATTCGGATTCAGGCGAAAACTCTCTATTAAGTTCAGCTAGGGTTGCAATTTTTCCATTGTGGTAAAAAGACAGACTATCGATAGTTAAAAATTTACTGGACTTATTCTTCGCTTTAACTAATCCATTAACTAATTCTACCGTGACGTTGTCATCGACAACAGATATGAATTTCGGCATTACGTTATCAAACGAAACACTATGTATGGTTACAGGGATTTTTAAATTTTTTATTCTGGAAGATAATTCAGCAGGGCATTTTATATCGAATTCCAAATACTCAAAACCATTTGTATTACATCTTATTTTCAAATTAGAGGTTAGATTTGTTAATTCTTCGATGAATTTTAAGTTTCTACTTTTCGAATCAGATAACAACAATATGAGTTCAGGCGAACTTAAGCTTCCCCTGCCTTCAGCCAAGGGGATTTGGTTTTTCGATATGATCACATTTCTATTAAATCCACTTGCTACGCCTCTGAATAGTCCAGATCTATCATTGATTTCAATTAAAGTCGACACGTCACTTGTATAGTTTGAAACAAGACTCTCATATTTATTATAAAAATCCATCATGAGGTTTTCGTAATTTGAATATAAAGAATCGAGAGATGTTCCAGAAGCGTTTGTTTTCTCTTCTAGATCCAATGTTGCTTGCAGTGCCGCACGTTCGTATTCATCTCTATCAAATTTAACAGCCGTAGGCGGCATAGTAGCCCATAATCCCATAGAAAGCGCTGACATAGCTACATATCCAGTAGCCTTCGCGCCATCACCTAAATCGATGGATTTTATTCTAAATAATTCTGCATCCTCAGATTTACACTGCAAACTGTCCTTTGCTAAGCCTCCCAAACAATCCTCTTGTTTGGTGTTCCACATTGGCTTTTTGTCAAGTAATCTTACCCAAGGCTTACCCGAAATATATGTCTCTGAAAATTCCGAGAATACGTAGCCAGAATCAGTCTTTTTTAGCTTCGCATAAACAGGGTTTACTATCTTTATTGCATCAAGATTATTTACAGCTGCTTGATCTATTGTGTTATTTGTCGCGCAGCCGCTGGCGGCTAGTAAAAACGGGAAAAAAATCCTTTTCATTACGGCACCTTGTCTAGGTAGTGATAAATATCAAAAAACTGCTCTTAAACAAACATCAATATGCTAATTGAACGCAATCATGCTTGCAACGGCCTCGCGAATTCAACTCGCAAGTGCGACACTCGCCTATTCGGCCTGAAGTAATTCTCTAAAGACCACTTCAGGCGGCCTTAAACCAAGGCATTTCCTTGGCCTCAAATTCAATCGCTGTTCTGCTCGACGTACATCTTTATCAGTCACCAAACCACGATATAGCCAAAATCCCTACCTTCGGAATAATATCTACAGTAGCACCTGCTAGAAATAGAGAATGACATCCTGGTCGGCAAGCACTCTATGAAAATTTTTCATATTGCGTCTCAGACATTGAGTCAGAGCCGGTGACCGCAAAGTAGATACAGCTGCCGATAGCAGAACTCGCCGAGCTGATCGCTTCTATTTACTCCTGTTTGCCGCAACACAACAATCTGCAACAACCAACTCATCACAGCCTTTTTTATTCCGTGATTTAATTTTTCGCACCCCCGTTACAGGCTCAGTTCGGGGCTCTAAAGGCGGCTCTATTGCTATTTTTGCGACTCGGTTGGATTTTTCGACACAAATAGCGGCACA
>TARA_R110002167_G_scaffold43837_7_pt1 | contig 14446 bp, 8 predicted proteins | sample TARA_R110002167 | Tara Oceans TARA_R110002167 (sample SAMEA4398238) | marine metagenome | biome: Polar Biome; feature: [MES] marine water layer (ENVO:01000295) within the mesopelagic zone...; material: water (ENVO:00002006), including particulate matter (ENVO:01000060) such as...... | reverse complement strand
GTGCTCCTGTTGCAGTAAATTGCATAAATTGAAAAACACCAGTAACAGCTTGCATTAGACTAGGTAATTGAGAATACCTTGAACCTTCATAATCTATATCTTTTGCTTGACCTATAAATCCTCTATTCCACGGACTTGGTGATGCTGTTGCAAGACCATATGCATTGTTTAATGAAGCTTCATAAAGATTCATCCCAGTTCCAGAAAGACCACCTAAAGTTGAAAGTGTTAATGCATTATCTAAAGTAGTTGCTTCAGTAGTATTAACACCAGCTAAAGCTAAAGATGCTTTAGTTCCTAATGATTGGTCAACTTTTGTAAGAACACCTGTAGCAGCAGTTCCAGGAGCACCTACAGCTGTATTTATAGTACCAGAACCATTTAGTAATGTATTATTAACTACATTTGGAAAAGCACCTCCAGCAAGACCAATAGACAATGCTTTAGGACCTTTAATTTTTGTAGTTCTTTTACCTTTCATCTCTGATATAGCATAACCTGCTCCAACAATTACAGCAATCCACATGCTTAAATTTCTTAATAATTTTTGCTGAGGATGTTTTTCAGAAGGTTTAAATCTTCCTAATGCTGTACCTGTTGTTACACCATAAGTTTTTATTTCATATGGATTTAAATACGGTCTGTTAAAAGATGTTTCAGGTGAATGAAATGTAAAAATATTATTTTTTGTAAATGATGCATCATATGTTTCAACATTAAAAAGCTCACCATTATTTGAAAATGAAAAATCAGTAAGAGGTGATAGATATGGATCTTCACCACAATCATTAAAAGGATAATTAGGAATAACTCCTATTTGAGGATTTGTTGAATCAGTTTCATGACCTAAAGCATCATTAGGAATATTATAACCTCTCATATTTCTTGAAATACCTTTTGCTATAATAGACTTATTTCCTTCTCTTGATCCAACTAAAATTTCATAACCAACTATATTTGGAATTAAACTTCCTGTAGGATTTGGATCTAATGGATCACACAAATCATCTGAGTCATCTTGTCCATTAAATCTTGGCCATTCTATATTTGAAAAGTTTACACCAAGTAAGTTTATACTTTGATTGTTATTTGAACTTCTATCTAAAGGACCATTTTGACCAGCAGTAGATCCACCTACACTAACAGGTATTGTTTCATCTGGAAATTTATGGTGTCTTATGTACTGACCACAAAGATCACCATATCTAATAGGATCATTAGGATATCTTTCAGATGACTGCCAATAAGCCATATGACCTTCTGCTTGTTTTACTCCACCATCAGTTGTATCATTTTCTTCATATCCAGAACCAACGGTTGCATCCCACCATTCATTTGATGTATTATATATTTCAAAAGTTCTATCAGCTTCAAGAGCCCCATCTATTGTTGTTCCAATTTCACTTGGATCTCCTACTAATGGTTCTAGTTCACTAACTGGAAGTCCACCACTAGGTAATGTAAAATCTCCTGGAGCTCTTCCAGGTATATGATATGATGATGATTTTTCTCCTGTATTGTATATAAATCTTATAAAAAAGGTATACACTTCATCTCTCATAAATGTAGGCTTGCTTCCTCCTTTTTTATAGTAATCTGCAGGGAACTGCCAAGATGCCCAATGAACATGTATTTTATTAGCTAATGGTTGATAGTTAAAATCAAACTGTTCTGTAGGACCTTGTCTAATTAGATAGTCATTAACAACATACATGTTGTCAGATTTCTCATATGCAGGATTTCTTAAAGGTAAAAATTCAATTGGAACTACTGGAAGTTTTTGATTTATATAATCTATTGAAATAAATTCTTGTTCTGTACTATATATACCAATCTTTTTAGCTTGAGTTTCCATTTGATTATTACTACAAATAATCAATTCAAAACTTTCAAATCCTTTATCTAAATTAGATAGTTTAATATCTAATCCTGAAATTGTATCTTCATGAGCCCATAATGGCTGTACATTTGATATACCATAATAATCACCAATTGTTTGATCATTTATTACATAAGCAATAAATACTTGATAAGATCCATTTCTTAACATACCTCCATCAGGAGATCTAGAAATTTCTACACAAGGTATATCAATTAATGGTGCTAATCTTATTTTTTCACAATCTAAACATAAAGGTTGAGCATCTTCATAAATTACACAATCTGCACCTTCTTCTGATACTATTACTTGAACCCATGGTATGTTATCTATATTTAATGTTCTAGATGGATTTATACCATCATCCCAATATACTTGCCATGTACAATCAAAATTTTCTTTTGCAGCACCTGTTATTAAATGTTGAGTACTAAAATTTAAACAGGGTTTAAATGTTTCTTCACATTGATAACAACTATAATCATTTACAAGTGTTTTATATTTACACTCACTATCATCCCAAGTACCTATTTCACTTTGTTCATTATTAGTGGAGTACAAAACCCATTTGTCACCATATAAATGAATAGCACCAATAATTGTAAATGGAGCAAAATCACAAAGATAGTTTGCCTGTTCATTACCTAAAGTTCCTACATCACCATCAGTTGAATTGTTTATTGCATTACGGGCATGAGTCCACTGTTCTTTCCCAACCAAACTAATGTTAGGATCTTTAGTCATACCTTTTATAAAAAGATCTACATCCGTGTTTGAAGTATCCTGTAACTTTGGTATATTTTGCTTTTCTGCCATTATAAACTTTATTTTATCCTAATGTAGGATGACTTTTAAACATGTTATAATAATTGTGATATTGAGCTCTTCTATTAACATCCCATATTTTTTTCATCTCTGCAAAGTTTGGTGTATTAACAAAACTTAAAGCATTGTTTCTAGATGCTCTTAATCTTTGTTCAATTAATCCAATTTGATTTGATACAGGTTCACCTGCAAACATCATGTTTTCTAATATTCTTTGTTTTAAAGCATACTCATAATATTCATTACAATAAGGATGGTCTAATACTAACAGGTTACCATCATTGTCTTCCATTGCTCCTTGATAGCTAAGATATACATGTCCAGTCTTAAAGTTAGTTAGTAGAAAATTATCTTTTATTTCTGCTATATCTATTGCTTGAACATTTACATTTGGACAATCACATTGAACTTGATTTGTTTGACCTATCTGTAAAGGCATATAATTTGAAAATGTTCTGTATTGGTCTGCCCCTACAAATTGAACTACTATATGGTCATCTGTTTTTATAGCACCAGTTTGAGCATCTGTTGTAGGACAAGTTTTAACTACACAAACATCTGTACAAGTAGCAGGTGTAAGACATTGATCTGGCCCTTCTGGATCAGGAACATATTTAGTATATGTTGTATCAACAGTTGTTCCTGCAGGCATAGTATTACTTACTGTATATGTACCACACATGAATGCATAGTTTAAATATGCAAAATCTGCAGGTAAAGCTCCTTTATTATGTTCAATATCTATAACTGCTTCTTTAGTTCTATGTATTCTTAATCCAAGATCATAGTTTACTCTAGTAGCAACTTTAATTAATTGTTGTGGTTCTATCATACCTTCTAATGCATATGTAGAAAAATCCACAGTTACATCTTCTAATAATTGATCAAACGTTCTATATTTATGTGATACACTCATTATCTATTAATGTTTTGTTTATTGTCTGAATCTTCTGAAGGAACTTGCATAGTATTCATTAACTGAGATAAAACTTGAGCCTCTATTTCAGCATATAAAAATTCAGGTATATATATCTGTTGTAAATATCTAGGTGTACAATCATCTGTTGTATCACAATTAAAACCACTAATATCTCCTTCAAAAACACCTTCAACTTTTATTGCATCCCAAAATACATTTGGAACATATATATAATCATTTAACCACCAATAGTATTTTGTTTTATTATATTTATGTGAAGTTGTTTTAGTCATAGAAGTATATGTACCTGGATTAGTAGGTTGTAATTCTATTGAAGTATCTATTGAACTAACAGTTCTAATTAATGGTCCCCAGTAACCTTCCATAAAAGTTGGAAGTTTATCTTTAGTTCTCATAATAGTACATCCACTTTGTATTCCACTACATTGTGCTTCTACCTTATCTACTTCAATTAACTCAAGAAAAGGAAGAGCTTGCCATACACTATTAAATTTTTTTAACTTATTAGTGTGATCTTGCCTTCTCATTAGTAGTTGACCGTATTTTATTATAAGACTGTAAATATATCTATCAGTCATAAAAGAGTCTTGACCTTCAGCTTTAACTGACTCTCTTACTCTAGATACTATTTCTGCTATTGTTGCCATACTAATTGTTATTTATCTTTTTTATACATATGAGCAACTTTTTTCTTGTTGACCATAGTAATATACTTTGTCCATTTTTTTGGATATGATTTAGCAACAGCTCTTTTAAATTGTCTTACAGCATTAAACTGCCATAACTCTCTATTTCTAAAACGGTATTTAGTAGAATAATTTGTATAAAAAATCTTAGCTACCTTACCATCTGTTTCCCAATTTTTATTTTGCAATACTTTACCATACTTTTTTGATAATGCATAATCAGTATTAACACTTTTAGAAGCAGCACATGTTCCAATAAATAAATATCCTAATGAGTCAGGTAATTCAACACCATCTCTATTTTCTATAACTTCTTTCCAAATTTTTTCATTAAATAGCATTATAATTTTTTTAAATTTATTATTATCTATTTTAGAATATATTGGATGCTTGTCTTTAAATTCATTTATTAGTTTAACATTTAAAAGTCCTAATACTTTTTCACGGTATCTTGGTGCGTTTAAATCTGGTTGTTTAAAGTTGTTAATCATAATATCACTATACAGTATAATTTACAAAAAAAAGAGGAGTTATTCAAGTTTAATTAGGATAGATTACTCAGGTGAATAAGTTAATTCACAAATCTCACCTTTAGAAGGACTGTGTAATGACAATACACCTGATCTTCTAGATCCAACAAACTTATTATGATAATGGTAATAATCAGTACGTGAAAGGCTTGGTAATATTTTTAACATAAAACCTGTGTTCTCATGTTCTGTAATATATTGTATTTTCTTTTTATGGTGATAATGCCCTGTATATAATGTTCTATGTATTGTCTTACCCCATTCTTTTGGATACTCCATTGAATAAATTAAAAGAGAATTTTTAGTATTTACATCACCATGTTCAAATGCAAAAAAGTTATCTTTATATACATATACTTTTCTTTCAAGATAAACAACATCCCACATTATATTTTTATCATCAAAACATTTAGATAAACCATGTGCTAAATGAAAAGATGATAATCTATCATGATTACCAGGAATATATATCACCTGTAATTTATCACAAAATTGTTTAAGATAATTTATACTCCATTGTATTGCATCAAATGCTTGCATATAAGCCTCTGTAGCTGTCATACAATTATCTAATGGTGTTCCACTAGTTGTAGTACCACTCCATGTATCCATGTTTATTAAATCACCACCTACAACATAATATAGTTTTTCTAAGTGATGTGAGTCTGTTGCTCTTTGGATTAAATCTTTTATAGTTTGTTCAAAATCTTTATCAACAGTTTCGTTACCTTCTTTACCAAAATGTATATCCTGTAAAGACAAAACTCCAGCAGTTCTTGTTTTACCTGGAGTTTCTAATCTTTTTACTTCTTTATATTTTTTTGGTTTAAAATTTTTAAGTAATTCTGCAACATCATCTACTTCATTTTCTTTTAACTTTGTAACCATTGCTGAAACTCTCCAATGGTCACCCATTTGTTTATTCCAATAACTAGACAACTTCCATTCTGTAGTATCAATATTTAAAATTTTTATTATTTCTTTTGGTGATTTTGCTTCAGATGTAGTTGTAATTTCCATCTTTGCTTCCCCTCTTTCTAAATCAAACTCATAGGAAGATGTATTTGAATCTTTAAGTTCTCTTAACTTAATCACCTCTTTAAGGTCTTCATAATCTTTTGTTGTGATGTTTAATTTTTTTGCACAATGTTCTGAATTTTTCTTCCATTTTAAAGAAGCTTTGATTTTATCTAATAATGAATCCATAAAAAATTTTTTAATTAAATTATTTGCAAGATACAAAAAAAAAGTTATATAAAGCAGAAACCCTAGATTTCTCCAGGGCTTCCTACAATTGCAGAGTTAAAACCAACAAACTTTCTCTACTTTTGTTTTTTAAATTACGCTGATGTATTTACATATATTGCTACACTATTTGCAGAAGTTGTTCCATCACTAGAAACTAACTTAAATTTGTATGCTGTATTTGCTATTAATCCTGTTATATTTTGTTGTAATGTAGTTTGTATACTAGTATTAATAGTTGAGTTTAATGTCCAAGTTGTTGATGCTGCAGCAGCCTGATAAACTAAAACTGAAGTAACAGCTAATGGAACATCTGACCATTTAATTTGTATTGATGATGATGTTCTAGCACCCACAGTAAGTGGTGCAATTGCTAAAGGAACAGAGTTAACTCCTCCTACTGGATCAGCAATAAATAAAGATATTCTTTGTAACATCTCTTCTACTGAATCACCAGATCTCATTTGAAGACCTGCAGTAGAAGTTAAACCAGCTGATACTTCTGCATCCCATGAAATAGAACCTGTAGAACGTCCTGCTGAATCTGAACAGTTTATTACACACTCAGCACAGTAAACCTCTTCACAGATAGTTGTTGTGCATTCTGAGTAACTACAAGGTGTAGTAAGTCCATGATCTTGACATGCACATGGTGATGATGTTTTATTTCCGCAAGTATTACAACTCATTTTTTTAAATTTTTATTTATTATTAGCATGTTGTTATGCTAGTCCAATATCTTCCACCAACAGCTGTTGTTATGTATTTAGCTACATACCTTGTTCCACTTGCAAGATATATTGCATAAAAATTATTATTAATTAATTCATACTCAGACTGTGCATTTGTTGCAGCGGATTGATTAGTATATGCTCTTTGTTCCAATACATCTGTACTACCAAATGGGGCAGCAGGTGTTGAATTTGCAGCAGTTGCTCCTGCAGACCATATTGCTGGACTACTTGATGCAGCAGCAGAACATGCAGTTGCAGATGCTGTATTAGTTCCAAATACTGCAGTAGTTCCTCCAATTCTAAGTGCAGGATTAGCAGAAGGGGTTCCAACTGATGAATTTAATCTTTGTCCAACCATACCTAACATATAATCTTTCATAGTAGAATTAGTTGTTGTTGTCCAATTAACACCATTCTCTAAATACATGTGAGCAGTAATATCAAAATTAACTTGTAAACCAGTAAGTGTATTACTAGCTGGTGTAGTTAAACTTGTATTATATGGATTAGCTGTTGAAGCTACTCCAGTTTTTAAATAAGATTGTAAATCTACAGGGTAAACTGCTGCTCCAATCTTCATTCCTGCAAATTCTTGATTAGTTAAAAAAGCAGGTCCTGTTAAGGCACTTGCCATTTGTAATGCAGATGCTGCAGTAACTCCTGTGCTACTTGTTGACATATTCACTATAACTTGTGAAAATGTAAAAGGTATTGATCCTGCAATCCAAAATGCATTTTTAGCACCTGCAGCTTCAACTCCCCAAGCACTTGTTGGAGCAGCTCCAGAAGTAATATCTATTAGAGCGTCATAATCTTCTTGATATTTAGTTGCTCCAGAACCACCATTAGTTGTAGGTTGTGTTGGAGTACTCCATCCTGCTGGTGCACTACCTAATGTAGCTGCACCATATGTACCTGTTGAATTTGTAATATTAATAAATGATATTACAAATACAGATGATGGATAAGCTGCAGTAGCACCTGCAGACCAATAAGAAGGAAGAGTAGAACCACTAGCCATGAAGTCTGTATAGTAACCACCTGATGAGTAAGTTGTAATAGCTGGATTAGTTAATGCAGTTGCATTACCAATATTTTCAACCATACCCATTACATGTTTAAGATAATCACCAGATCTAGCAGGTGAACTATTAATAGCTACATAATTAATTGTTCCTGTCCAATTTGATGAATTAGACTGTAATAATGTTTTAACTTCTTCAAATGAAGCTTTTATTAATTTTGCATCACCAAGACTAACACTTGCAGAATCAACCATTACTGTTATATCAGTATCAGTGTGTGATAATCTAAATGTATTAATTATTGGAACAGTTAATATTGTTGATGTGCCACAATCATTTGTTAATGTTATTGAGAATGAATCATAAGTAAAATCTGTACCATCTGATAAATAACTAAATGTTGCAGCACTTGATGTTTGTGCTGGACTACTTGCTAAAACAACACTACCGTGTGATGGTGAGGTTGATACAGACCAAGTATATGATCCACTAGAAGGTGTATCCCCAACAGCAGTAACTGGTATTGTAATTGTTGTAGATTTTGTACAGAAGTAACTAGCTTGTGGTGTAGTTAAACTTAACTGTGTACAATCACAACAAAAGTATACTTGTGATACAGTATTAGTATCTACATTAACTTCAGCAAATACATAATGTTTATTTCCTACTGGACTTGTTAATGAAGCAACATATCTCCAACCACTTCCTTTAGCTGATGCTTCAGTAATTCCACCACTAACTGCTATAGAATCCCCACCACATGTTATAGGTGTAGCAGCATTTTTATTGTCAACATTTGATCCAGTTGGAACAATTGTTGCTGCAGTTGTACTATCAGCAACTGATGCAGCAACTACTATTAATTGATTAGTTGCATTAAATCCTGCAGTAAATGTTAATTTATTTGTACCATCATATCGTGTAGCAAGATCTAACTTATTTGCTCCTGTTTGAAAAGATGTTAAAGTTGAAACCCAATTTACAGAAGAAGGTGTTAATGCTTCAGATGTACATGTTGGTGCAATAGTAGAAACAACTTGTTCTGGACAAGATTGAATTGCAGTTGAACCTGACTGTGATATTGATACATCAACAGAGTATTGAGTACTTCCTGATAAGTTAGTAAAAGTTCCTGTGAAAGTACCTGCAAAAGATGTAGTTGAACGTGAGTCTATTACTGATCCTCCTCTAGTTTTTAAAGTAATAGTAAGTGTATAACCTTTTCCAGCTGGTAAAACTATATTACTAACTGACCATGGAATAGTTTCCCCTGTTACTGTTCCTATAGATAAATCTGGGCAAGACGTTGCATTTTCAACATTTATAGTTTGTGTCTCTGCACATTGATTATCTTCATTTTGGAAACAAAATTCAACTTTTACAGAGTAATTACTTCCTGTATCAAGATTACCAAAATCAGTAGGTCCAATTGTAAATACACCTGTACTTTGATATACATTAACTATATCTACATATTTAACAATTGAATTTAAAGATGCATCTGTTATTGTAACTTTTGTACCTAGTCCATTACAAGATGAATATCCAGTTGGGATAACTGATCCAGTAAAATCTAAATCAAAAGTTGAAAATGCTCCTGTTGCACTTCTTGCTATACTACCTGTTACAGAGTTAGTGATATCAGAGCATAATGGATTTGCCACTGTTTCTTTAATACTTTCTACTGCACTTCTTATGTCATTTGTTGTTAACCATAAGTTTTGGAATGATTGTGCTAAATTTCTTGGTGATACAATCCATCCAGGTTGAGCAGAATATGTACCAGATTTGTTTAACATTTTAATTGCAGATAAGTTATTAGCTGCATATCCAATTGATTTATTTAAATCTTGAACACTACCTAATGCTCTTCTTGTTTCTCCAAATGCTTCTTCTGTTTGAACAAGCATTCTTTCTATAGAAGTAGGAGTTCCAACTCTACCTACAAAAGTTGGTATTACTTTAGGTGCTATATATGTAGTTCCTCTTCCATAACTTTCTAATGTAGTAACTCTACCTTCTATAGCAGTAGTTGTGTTATTCATTAGATTAATTGCAGAAAGATTTTCACAAATTGCATTAGCTAAATAAACAGCATAACCTGTACCTGTTGTTGCATCATGCAATGGTAATGATACTACAGTATTACCTTGTTGATCAGTATATTGTAAACATGTAGGTAAAGGTATTACACATGAACATGCATCTGATGATGTAGAATTATCTGAACATAATTCTGTAATTATGTTTTGTGTGAGTTCTTGAATAGTATTTGCTGTACCATAAGTTGTCTCAAGACACAATTGATTTATTGTATCTATATTTACACCTGCTGCTTCTATTGTAGTGCTCTCTATTGTTTCACAGAGTTTAGCAACAATATCACTTATTGTATCTCCTGTACAAACATCTACACAACTTAGAGTTGGACCTTGCCATACTACACAATTAGAAGATGTGCTATCACAACCATTAGTTGTATTTGATTTATTAGGTATCATAAATATTTTTTTCTTTGTAGTTGTATTTAATACATCTGTACATTATAATATACAGATTTTTTATGATACAACCAAGTTATTCATTTCCTTTATTATTACTGTTATTCATTACACTATTGATCATTGAGGTTCATTATTACAATCACCATTACTTATTACTATACCTGTAATACCAGTTGCTGGATTTGTCCAAGGACCTGCAGGTGCAATAAAGTTTGAATATGAACTATCTGTACATCCATACCATTGACAACTTCCATTATCTTGTAAGGCATCAGGATCATAATTAGCAGCACTTGGATCCATACATCCTTGAGCAATATCTTCTACTGTAAATGGATTTGTTGCTGAAAAGTTTGATGATTCGTCAACACATACACTTTTTATTTTATATTCATAACTTGCACTTGCAAGTCCCGTGAAAGTATATATTATTTTTCCAAAAGCATTAGCAGTAAGTCCTACAACTTCTGTAAATATTGTATCTGTTGTATTCTTATATGCAAGTGTGTATGTTACTGCTGTAATTGTAGTACTACTTGCATAGTTTGAATCTACAAAAGTTATTACAACAGTTCCATTAGCATTTACAACTTCAGAATAAAAAGATGGTGATACACATAAACATGGTAACCCCGTATTAGGCACACAATCTACAACATCAGGATCCGTTACAGTTATCTTAACAGTTTGTACTGCACATCCACCACTAGTAGTTAAACATTCACATAAGTTAAAAGTATGTAGTGTATTAACTGAAGCATCTTCTACTACAATTATAACTACTCCATTTATATCTGTAGTATAATTTCCTCCATCAAATATAACATCATAATAAGGAATTATTTCACCATTTTGATTTACCACTGTAATTACAAGTGTTTCTGTATCACATAAAGGTTCTATTAATTTACAAGTAGGTGGATTACCAGGTTGTAAAACATAACCTGTTGGACATTCATATGAAAAATTATTAACTTCAGTTTGACAAGTAGCACAACTATTTCCTGCTGCTGCAATAAAAACAGCTGGTGCTTCACAAGTATATGGAGTTGTTGTACTTATATCACTATAATAACTGTTTATATTATCAGATGAAGCAAGTTCTTTTAGATCTGATCTTTGTGTAGATGCAACTATTTCATCTTTACCTTGAGCTAATCCAGCAGGGCCTTCCCATGAAAATATTGAAAAAGCAAGCATTCCATCTCCACTGTTTGACCAACTTGATATTTCTACATCATTACATCCTGTATCTATTCTTAATGAGTATATAAATCCTCTTGTATAAGGTGATGCACTCCAATCATTAGCAACAGGATTGTTTAAACCTATAGGATTTGTAGCTACTAAAATATTACACAATTTACCAGCAGCAGGAACGTCAGGATCAGTACCAGTAATAGCTACTAAATCATTTAAAGTTGAATTAGTTTGTAAACCTACTGATCCATTTATAAGAGTTTTTAAACCACTAAAATTACCACCACTATAAAGAGAGTTTGTAGGTGTGCTTATATTTATAGGTTCAATTTTTGTAACCCCATTTAACTTTAAACCAAAAGCAGATTTTGATGCTATAAATACATGTATTGTTTGAACAGTAGATGTATTATTTAAAACAGGAACAGTATATGATAATTTAGGAAATAAATTTGTAAGAGTAGCTGTTGGCCAACCACTAGGTGGTGCCTTAGCTAAAGCATTTACAAAACTAACTTCTGTTACTCCAGGTATTTGTTGTGCAATTGGTCCTGAAGGAGTTGCATCATATGTCACCCACCAACTAGGGCCTCCTGCTGCATTTGTTCCATATGGATTCTCTATTAATTCTGACATACTTCCAGCACCATTTAAAACGCCTGAAGGATTACCTGCATAAATTGGACAATCTCTACCAAAAATAAATTCATTTAAAGGTTCTACAGCTGTAGCTGTACCATTTGGAATAGCATCTGAATAAGTAAAAGAAATTGAACCTACTTCAGTTGATGGTGAACTTGATTCACACATCCCTGTAACAGCATTGTATACAGCTGGAGCAATACATTCATAACTTGGATCTTTAAGTATTTCTTTTGAATAAGCTTCAGGAAGTTTAGGAATTTTAGAATGTTCCCAATTACACAAATCATTTGTAAGATTTATTTTTTCAAGTTCTAATGGACAACAGTATGTCATACCGTATCTTTCAGATCTCATTTTTTTATACAACTTATCTGCAAATTCTGTTCTTACATTAATTTGCTTAATTAGTTCTTCGTGTGTGTTTTTCTTAGAAGCCATTTCTATAAATTATGTATTAACAGCATACTGTACAAGTAATTTTCTTTAATTTCTTTTTTGCAAAATTATAAAGTTCCATTCCTTCATTTGGACTTTGGCAAAACTCTACCTTTGCTTTTGCTGCATCTATAAGTGTTCTTATATAATACATTTCATTTAGTGTATCTTTTCTTGTGGATGTAGGTTCACATGGTGTTGTATCAAGTTCACATAGTTTTCTATAATATGTACTTAATAATTCTGTAACTCTTAAATGATTATATTCTACATATGCTTTATCATTTGGAGAAACACTATATTTAATAATATATATACCATCTGGCATTGTATTAATAGTTGTGTTGCAACTTGATGTTTGCAATCCTACTGAACAAGCAGTTATTGGTAAATTAAAACCTTGAGTTACATTTATTAAGGTTGGATGAGAAAATCCAGGAGGAGTGATTAAAAGTTCTTCACATTCAACAGGAATGTTACTACTATAAATACTACTATCTATAATAGAAAGAACTGTACAATTTGCACTTTCAGGGATTTCTAAGCTCAAGATGTGTTTAGAAGCCATAAATATATGTTTAATTAAATATACTATTCATTAATAATATACAAAATATTATAGATTAAATGAAATAAAAAAGGAGCAGATTTACATCCACTCCTTTTTTTATTATTATACCTACTAGATGTAGATACTAAAATTAACTATTAATAGTTACCTCCTTTCTCTTCAAGATCTGCAACTGTACTTACAATTCCTCCACCATCAAAGGTACGGACACCTGCATCAACTGCAATGTTTAACCATTCTGAATCTATATCTACACCACCAGAACATTTAGTATAAACTCTGTAGTGATATTGATCATTATCAAATACACCAGATGGATTGTTAAATCTTGGCACATTGTGTAATAAGTGATATACTTTAAAGTGACCATTACAAGAACTTGTAGTAGCATCTCTACCTAATTCAGTAATGATGTTTGACATTCCTTCTTGCTCACGCATTCTACTTGAATCTCTGTTACCTTGATTGTAAGGAGATTGTCTGTAGTTCTCAGTCATAAGGATATCATTGATACCTGTTTCAGAAGATGTTCTACGTTGTTTAAACGCAGTAGCTTCAACAGATGTAACATATCCGTCACATGCAACACATGCATTACCAACTTCATCTTGTAAGCTTGCTATTGATTTAAGACCTCCCATTAAATAGAAATCTCTTGTATCAAATGAACAAGAAGAAAATTGAGTTTGTAACTCACAACTAGTGTTAAGTGTGATTCTAACTTTATACTCATTAGTAGCAGTCCATTCACCAGCAGCACTTACACCAGCTTGATCAGCAGTAGTACCTTTAGCACCTGCTTGATAAATTACTGCCATTTTTGTAGCGTCAACTGGATTAAAAGTAGTTACAGCACCTGCAGTATTTACAAGTAATACAGCAGTACCTAATTTACTCATAATAGGATCATTGTTAAATTGATCTACAAAGTTTGCAGCAATAATAGATGGAGCAATACCAGAGTGAGTAGCATCTTGTGTTACACAACACATGTCAACATTTTCTTGTCCAGCAGCAACACGTGCAGCCCAAGCTACAGCAGGTATTCCAGCTGCAAGTCCTGCACCTGGCATTGGTAATGAACCAGATAAAGATTGATAAGCATTGTGATTTAATAATCTTAATGCAGCAGTACCTTTAACATCTACTCTAAGAATAGGGTCTGATCCACATGGGAAACAAGATTTATATTGAGCAGTAGGTTTAACTTGTACTGTATAAACTTGA
>TARA_R110002167_G_scaffold1915_3_pt1 | contig 14447 bp, 10 predicted proteins | sample TARA_R110002167 | Tara Oceans TARA_R110002167 (sample SAMEA4398238) | marine metagenome | biome: Polar Biome; feature: [MES] marine water layer (ENVO:01000295) within the mesopelagic zone...; material: water (ENVO:00002006), including particulate matter (ENVO:01000060) such as...... | reverse complement strand
ATAGGCTTGAACCGCAAGGAAAAAGCTAAAGCAGAAATGCTACAACTTACAGCAACGGCTGGTAGAGGACGGAAAGTCCCAGAGACGAAAGCTCAAGAAATAGAAAGAATAAAACAGGCTGGAAAAGATAAGAAAAAGAAAGAATCAGAAGACAAAGCTAAAATTAAAAGAGACATAAAACTATTTGCCAAACCAGCTATAGCAGAAGCTAAAAGATTAAGATTGGAGCAAACGGCTGCTGATAAAAAGGCTAAAACAGCGGCGGCTGCACAGACTAAAATAGATTTGGGACTTGCCCTAAATAAAAAAACATCTGCTGAGGTTCTTGATGGGCTGGCAAAAACTGGCACCCCGTTAGTCCGTATGCAAATCTCAAAAAACAAGAACACATCTGACGAGACATTGAGCGTTCTTGCTGCCGATAAACAGACTGGTGTATTTTCAACGGCAATGACACAGATTCAATTCAGGAAAGATGCAAAAGAGAAGGCCGCAAAAAAAGAAAAGAAGGCCGCAGAAAAAATAATAGCAGATGAAAAGAAGGCCACAGAAAAAACCGCAAAACAAGAAGCTAATTTAAAAACTGCTGAAGAAAAAGTTGTTACACTTAAAGCAAAAGAAAAGCCTACCAAAACAGAGGTAGAAAGTCTTGTAAGAAACAAGAACAAAGTCAAAGAACTAAAAAAATTGTTAAGCATTTCAGCTTCTAAAAGAGCAAAGTCAGATTCCGAGCAGAAAGGAAAGGAAGGAGTTAGCTACGCCGCAATTCAATCTGACGATGAAGACACTGCAGGCGAGGGAGACTCAGGTAAAAACTCACTCAGTACAATATATTTTGCCGGTAGAAGCATTAGCGATGACAAAGTAAAAGTAGATGCATTGTTAAATAAGAAAAATTATTTAAAAGATATTCCAGCATCAATGCAGGAAGCAGAGCTTCTGAAATTAAGCCGGGGAAAAGAAGAAACTAATGAACAATTTACAAAAAGATTTGTTGCGGAAGTAACAAAAATAAGAGGGAAAAGAACAGAAGACTTAAAAGCCGCTAAGAAAAAATTAGATGATCTGTATAAAACAGCCAGAGGAAGCTGGACAAAAGAACAAGAGAAAAGTTTTTTAGACCTACGGGAAGAAATAAGTAATCTTACCATAGGGAAAAAGATGACCATAAAAGAAAGAGGTAAAAGAGGGACCTTAGCTGCAGAGCCATGGGAGTTTTTCGGGATGGGAGTAAACCTTTCTCAAACTGACAAGAGCATGTCCCAGTTAAAGAAGTTACCGAAATCAGGGAAATCCCAGTATTCTGTATCCCCGGAAGGAGTCACTGACTTTGATATTATAGAGGCCGGTATTGCAATTGAAAGCCTCAAGGTAGATCTTAGCAATATGATGTTGTCACTGGAAGGGGACGCTAAACTAACAGACAAAGGCAGACGGTTGTATAACCAGTCAATAAAAGTATCCGAAAAAACCATAAACGGGTTAATGAACAAAAGGGTTGACAGCCAGAGAAAAATAACTAAGAGCATTGAAAATGCCCTGAAAATATTAAGCCCGGAAGAGAGTACAGCTTTAAAGTATTACATGGGGATGTCTCCAGAACTTGGAGCAATGGACCAGACTGATATAGCCAAAACAATGGCAAAAGAAGGGTTCACAATAACAACCGAGCGGTCCAAGGGAATAGCCCCCTACCAAGAATGGGTTGGTAGAACGCTTAACAGTGCTGTAGAAAAACTGAGTGGAAGAAAGTTTAAAAATGAGGAGGAGTTGGAAACCAACTTTGAGGGTGTAAGATCATGGGTGGAAGAAGTCATGAGTAAATATCCCAAGGCAACAGGCGAAATATCTTTAACAGGGAAGGCTCTCAAGAAAAAAATAGTTAAAGATGACGCAGAAACAAAGCGTAGATGGGACGAGCTTCTTACAGGCCGCCTTGGACTGGGAAAAAAGGGAGATGTCCCAAAAGAACTAAGGTCAGAAAGAACAGAAGCTGCCACTGCACTGTACAGGGATACTGGCCTGATAACAAAGCCTTCAAGCAAAGAAAATTGGAAGGTCTGGGGAAATATTAGTGACGAAGACATGGCATATTTGAAAGAAGCCGCTGGGAACCCACGGTCAAAAGATTACGAATGGCCAATGAAAAGGCCACCCACAGGATTGGAGGTTTTTTCTAAGGATGATCTCATATCTCCTGAAGCTGCCGAATTCCAAGAGATTATGGATAAAGAGCAGGAAAATAGAATTAATGTTCTTGCGGATGATAAAAATTTAACCTCAGAAAAACTAGAAAAGGCTGGTTTTAATATGGTTGAACTAGAATTGTTAGCAGGAAAATATTTAAAGAATAAGAAGTTTTCAGCGTCTTCACGATCAAAAGCCAGAACAGAAATAACCGCATACAAGAAAGTACTTGCTAGTGTACAAGATAAAGTAATAAAAGCTTTTAAAATGGCTTCCCCTCAAATGCAGGCATTAGAAAAGTATTTTACTAGTGATGAACTAGAGCTAATGTCATCGGAGACAGTAACAGCTATGCAAAATCTTCTTGAGGCAATGCCTACAAGCGGTACATTTGCAGGAGATCCTCGTATTCTTGCAGGAGGTACAAGATTAAATAGTGATCAACTAGCCACGATGGCTTCCTTAGGTATTATTAAAAAAGGCTGGTATGAAAATTCTGCTAAGGCATTAAAAGCAGTGTTTGAAAAAGACACAGGCCAGTTTATTGCACTACTTGCGGCGACGTCTCCGCAAATATCAGTGGAGGGTAACTTGGAAAATACCCTTAACATCTGGGACGAATGGATAAAAGCCGGCAGGCCAACTACAAAAGAAAAAATCCTTACAGTAATGGGGAAAGGTGTCCAAAAAACACCAATAGAAAAACGTCTTACGGAACAACTGGAAAAAATTACAAAAACTCTTGGTCTCAGGAAGGGTAGTAAAGACCAGATGATTAAACGGATCAAGAAGTTTCAAAGTTTGTCTGAAGAAAATGCTGAATTACTTCGTAATGCATCTGTTATGGAAGCATGGTTAAATAATTCGGTGAGGGCACTAACTGGGAAGCCGGGTGCAGAAATTAAACTTTCTGGTCCAAAAGTTGAATCTTTCCGGCAAAATTTAATGGGTAATTTCGATGAAGTTACACAAGACACATGGGAAGCAACTGCTCTTGGCGTGATTCAGGCCATAATGGGAGGACAAACACGCAAGCTTCCTGTAGGAGGAATAGATGTAAAGCTAGGGTATAAATCACCATCATACCTTGTGTCTTCTGCATTACACAGGCAAGCGGCTGAATTACTCACAAATAGTACAACAAATACAGAGACATGGACCCCAGCAGAAGTCCAGGAAACTGTTTGGTCTTTTGTCAAAGCGGTCGTAGAACAAAGAAAATCCAGAGGTGAAACACGGGATATCTCTCAAATTGTTGCAGATAAAACAAACCTTGACAAAAACATTGCAAGTGTCCCCGACTTTGCTACCCTATTAAGCACAGGTAAATACTCAAAAATATTAGAAGGAGCAGGATATGCCAACCAAATCAAAAAGCTCACAGGACTTTCCAAAGTTGGGCTCAAAGGAAACATTACTAATCAAGGAACTTACGGAAAAGGGGATGTTGGGGCCATTAGTAGCCAGCTTGAGGAATTCGCCTCAACTAAAGGAGAAAAGCAACCATGGGATAAGTCATCAATATCCTTGGCTAGATTACGAGAACTATACGGAGTAAATGACGAGGCAGCTTATGCTGCTGTTACAAAAGATATCAGCGACAGATTTGGGGCTTCAGGTCTTAATACCAACCCAAAAGCAATCCAATTATATGATTTGTCACCATTAATCAACACTGATGTTCTTGATAACTACTTAGAAAAAAAAGGGTTTAATTACAAATTCTTTTCCTTTGTGGAAGATAAAGCAAAAGGAATAGAGTTTGCCTTACCTAACCTTATCGGTGACGGCTACCATAAAAAAACTCTCTGGATTTACAACCCTGAAATAGAAGCAGCTTCATTCAGAGACTCAGACTATACAAAAGCATGGCGTGTAAGCCACGAGATTGGACATGCTGTCACAGAAAAATTCGTCCAGAAAAAATATGGTGACTCTGCTCGTGATGGGAGACTTGGTGCTGAAATGTCTAATCTAAGAGGTAAGCCCCCCAAGCAGGTTTCCGTCCTTATGGAACCCTTAACTTTGAAACAAGCACAGAGAGCTATTGAATGGGAAGACACTGCTTTCAGGGCTCAAAGACAAGTGCTTGAAGACATGGGTGTTAAGATTAGTGACGAACAATTTATTAAGGAGTATAACCTTAATATAAAAGGGGCTGTTCATAGAATAATTACTGGCAGGTTTGATGAGGTCATTGACGAAGGGTTTCTCCCTTATACTAATAAACAAGCAAATTTAAAGAATATTTTAAAAATGCTTGAAAACACAGAAAAAGAAATTGCCAGAGTCCAAGAAAGAAGTGCAACTAAAGGCGTAAATTTAAAAACTTGGAAGCAAGTTACAGATGAAACCTTAGGGAAAGCAGTAAAAAAAGGGGCTGTATCACTTAGAGTCCCTACAACTAAAAAAAGAAAAGTAACTAAACGTGTTACATTTTCTTTTTCAAAAAGATCAAAAGCAATTGCAGAACCAGCTTCCCGTGAAATAGGTCCGTCTGTAATTAAAACTATAATAGACCCTAACTTCAGGACTAGGGCTGTAAGCAAGTCTAAAAGAAGCCGCCCAGAAATTTCCAGAAGTGTATTCTCCGCTGGAGCAGATCAGAGGTTCGGGTCACGATGGACAAAATTCTGGTTAAAACAACTCTCTAAAGTAAGACCCCTCTCACAATTAAAAGAAGGCTCTAAAGAATACTATATACAGTTGCGCCAACTGGCTTTTGGACAATTAGCACAGTGGGAGTACTTTAGTAATTCAGTTTTTAAGGCTCTCAAAGACAGCAAACAATCAAAAGAAATTTATAATTACCTTACAACACCAAATGCTAACTCATCTATCATAAAAGATAATAATGAGCGTGTTCATGCAGAGAAGGCTAAAAAGGCAATTGAAAAAATTGGGGAGACACTTGTTTCCAAAAAATTAATGAAGGAAACAACGCTAAGGGATTTTAAGAAAAAGCATGGCGACTACCTACCACGGGTATACTTACGGCACTTACTGAATGAAGGTGACCGCACAGCAATAGCACGAGGACTGAAACCTAGTAACCTTGATTACCTCAAAAAACGGAGAGATATTCCTAAGGGCATAAGAGAATTAATACTGGGAGAACTAACAACTCAGCCCGGAGCACCTGCATTGCTGGCTTCCAGAGCTATTATGGTCCCCGGCAAGGATCTTGCTATTATGAACTGGATTCAGAAAATGAAAGACCTCTCAATTGAAAAAGGTCTTGAATGGGTAGTTCCAAATCAATTTGTTGAATTTAACACACTGGAACAGGCCAGAGATATTGCTAAGGAATTAAGACTACCTAGTTCAGTAATAAAAGAACTTGAACTGGACGTTGATTTTTCGGACATGTCTACCGAAGTCACGCCAGCATGGCTGACATCAGAAAGTGACAAGCTAAGAGCAATGGCAGTAGATTTACAAGGAGACAATAAAAAGATTGTCACTGCACTGTACAGAAGAATGGAGGACACGGCTAAGGCCAAAGAGCCTATGTTTAGAGAAGGTGTCAAAATAGATGGTTACAGAAAACTCCCAAACTCCGCTAGATACGGGGCTATGCGGGGCATGTGGCTACACAAACAAATTGCGGATGATATCATAGGGGGGATGAAGCTTGCCACTGGTGACGAATCAAACTGGGAGAAGATTGTCGGAGACAAAGGCATGATGGGCAAATACAATTCTTACTGGAAGTGGGCAAAAGTTGCTGGTAACCCACCATCGTGGGCAAGAAACTATATATCTAATAATATTCTCCTTACACTGGCAGGCATTCCTTTTTGGAGTATCCCCGGTTTGAACCTTGCAGCATTAAAAGAAATGCGTACTAAAGGCAAGTATTATCAGGTTGCTCTTAGACAGGGAGTAATGGCTGGTAATATGACTAACGCCGAGTTGGGTAAAATGGAGACAGATTTTCTGGAAATTGAAAGAAAGATGTCCGACGGTGGCAATCCCTTAGCTTTCCTTGGTGGGTTAAAAACTGCAACTAGTGGCATAAAAGCCGCAACCGGTAAGATCATGGATGCGACTTCAAGTGTTTACGGTGGACTTGAGACACTGGGCAAGATCGGTGCAATCAAGTACGCCATGGAGAAAAAAGGGATGAATGAGTCTGATGCCGCAGCTTTTGCAAACAAATGGCTTTTTGATTATGGACTTGTGACTCCGTCGGTAAGGTACGCCTCGACGGCAGTAGTAGGGGCTCCTTTTATAAGGTTCCAGTCCCACGCAATTCCGTTAATGTTGGAAGTAGGATTGACAAAGCCTTGGAGATTCCTGCCATATTATGCTCTTGGCTACGGAATGATTGAAATGTTTAAGAACAGCCACGATATTGATGAGGAAGAATATGAATCAATCCTAATGGCATTGGCCCCATGGCTACAGGAAAAAGCTCTTAACCCTAAAATTCCGGGTACAAGCATCCCGCTTCTTCCACCTAATATTCTTCCAATACCATTTTTGGATAAACAGGGGCGCTGGCAAATTCATGACGTTTCATACTTAATGCCATTTGGTATGATCTCAGAGGTGGCAGGCGAGGTTGCAAAAGGCAGGTTCTCTGATGCATTAAAGTCACTGGGGATGATGGGTGGTCCGCTGGCAGATATGATGGTCGTTATAAAAACAGGTATAGACCCTTTTACAAGAAGACCAATCACTGACGAAATGAAACCCTACAATGAGCAGGTCGCTGATTACCTTAAATACATATATAACATGTCAATGCCTTCAATGTTCCATACATCTCATGGAGCAGTGAATAGAATTTGGGATTCCTCAGTAGGTAACCTCGATCCGAAAACTGGAGAAATGAAATACGAGCCTATGCAGGCATGGCTCCGTTTGGCTGGTCAGAATATTTACCCAACTAATTTAGTAGAACAACGGGAAACAAATTTGCGAAGAATGAAATGGGAAATGGGTAATCTTAAATCTGCATACACAAGGCGTCTGCGTGGGCTTATGAAATCAAAAGCTTCTAAAGAGGAGATAACTGAAGCTAGAGAAGACTTCCGAGAACAGCTAGAGGAGTCAAAGCAAGAGATGAGGGACTATTCTAAAAACTCAAAAATTCCGCAATCTTTGCGGTCGAGGTAAAATAATTAAGAAAAACATTGACTTTGTCTAGGCGCCTGCTATTATAGTGGAAAAAACTAGGCAAACACAAGGAGGTGCACATGCCAAGACGAACAGAGCGTTTAGGTAAAACGCTAGAAGAAAAAGCTAAATTACATGCAAATGCGATTTATGATATTCCTCTCAGGACATATCAAACTATCGACAAATTTACATTTGTCTTTGTCCCCCTTATATTCGGGAACAAACCTAATCCCCCCCAAATAAAAGTCACCCACATCGGCAATTACGAAAATCGTTACGAGATTGAGTATGTGATGGTTGAGCGTAACCTTAACTCTGGTAAGACCCAAAGAGCAATCATTGATGTCCGCCCCGTATGGATTGAAGGGAAAGAATATAATTATTACAATGCTAAAGAAGGCTACATAGAAGCCTATGGGGAATCTGAAACCGTAAACAATAATACAATAGACTTCGCTGAATTATCCAAATGGAACCAATAAACCTAAGCCATTCACGGGCAGGTACGTTTTGTGGCCGCCAAATCTTTTACCGTGATATATGCAGATCAAAGTGGGCGGACAATTATTATACCGCCATGGGCCACATCTGCGAAGCTGGCGTTAATGCCGAGCTTCAAAACAGGATGAGTGGGATAGAGGGCAGGGGCATCAGAGAAGAGATGCAAAAAGTCATGGATGACGTCCTGCCTCGTATTACTAAGGAAGAGGAAAGGGAGCAGGTCCGAGCAGAATTTGGGCCTGCAATCACATGTGTCGAACAGTACATTGAACAAATCGATTACACTCCTCTGAGGGTCCAGGAATACTTTAATCTTCATATGAATGATGAGACAGGAGTTGAACACCCAGTCAAAGGGTGTGTAGACATAGTGGCAGAACGGCACGGACTCCCGCTGATCATTGATTTAAAACGGAAAAAAGCCCCGTTGAAACGAGATAATTATGAGTACAGGATGCAGGTTGCTTTGTATGCGCTGTGGCTGATACAAGCCAGAGGGCTGGAAACTATACCGACAACCGAAATCCATGTCATGGTGTCAGGGAAGAAAGCGCAAATATATTCAGTTAACACAACGGTGGAAGATATCTATGAAGCCGTTTACAGGTTAAAAGACTTAGGATGGAGATTGACAAATAACTATTTTCCCATGGCTCGTGGTCATGTTTTGTGTTCCCAGAAATGGTGTAACTTTTGGGACCAATGTCATATCGACAACTTTGAGCCGTTAAGCGTGATGTTGTCGTTACTTAAACCTTAGGAGAACAATGAAGGATTTATTTGAACGCCTCACAATCATAATCAATCACTTGAAGCTGGCCGAACAGGCTATTGAAGAAGGTGATCATTTTGCAGCAAGGAGTTTTATATACAATGCCCAAAGCACAATTGAGCAGTGCCGAGATATTGCGGAGAGACAAATATATAAAGAAAAGTAAACCAAGGTACAAACCAACAATCTGGTCTGAAAAACAGGTTAGACAAAGGATAAAGGATAAAGTTGTGAGAGAAAGATTTAAAGCCCTTGGATATGCCAAGGGGGGGACATCGGGGCACTATCCATGTTTATGCGGAGAATATCCAGATGAGAACCCAGTTTGGTGGATGGGCGGAGCAGATAAGAAGCCGGACCACCTTTATTGCCTGAGGTGCAGGAAACGTGTGTATGAAACTGATATAGCGGAAGCTATAACAGCATGGCACAAAATGAAAGGACCAAGGGCGTCATTGCGTAAAGCATTAACTAAAGCATGATATATGGAGAGGTGCTATGTCACTAGATAAATACAAGAGGGAAGCAATGGAGCGTCCCCCTAAAACAACAGTTGAAGGAGAAGCCGGGGCGGGTAAAAGTTTTTTTGCTCTATCTGCTCCTAAAGCTTTTGTCATTAATACTGACGATGGTATTGATGAAATACTCCTCCGTAGGCCCGACATAATGGTTGCGGATGCAGTGCCAGTTGGAGACATCGAAGGTAATGCTAAAATATACGACGGCATTATCGAGACACTGACAGAACTGGCTAGAGAGAAGCATGACCGCAAGTCAATAATTATTGACTCATTAGATCGGTTGGAAATGCTGGCACAAGCGAAAGTTTGTGTGGAACATTCCATTAAAGCGCCGGAAGATTTAGGCTATGGGAAGGCATATGTATACGCCAGAGGAAAAATCCAGAGAGTACTTGCTGGGTTAAATTACCTCAGAGAACATAAAGGGATGGAACCGATTTGTGTTTGTCATACTCAGATCCGAACTATCAATAAGCCTACGCTTGAACCGTATGATATCTTCACGTTAAAACTCCATAAAGCTGCAAGTGCAGACATAATGGAATGGTCGGACGCAGTTCTTTTCCTGACTTTCAAAATGATAATGCAGAAAAAAGATACGGGTTTTGGGCGTAAAGACACTCGTGCCATTAATACTGGTGAGAGGATTATATATACAACTGGCTCACAGGGAGTCGATTGTAAAAACCGTTTTGGTTTACCGCCGGAAATTCCGGCTGATTATGGTGAATACCATAAATTAATTGCTGAATCAAGGAGACAAGATGCAACTTAATGAAACAGGGGATTCCCCCTCAACCTCATTTGTCATGGATAATGTCAGTGAGTTATTACCTAGCGATAGTCCAACCTACAAGGAACGTAGAGATATCCCAGCAGGGGTGTACAACGTCCAAGTAATAAATGTCATCGGGAAAGAATATTATGACAAAACGGATTGTTTTGACAGAGACACAAACAACCCACATCCCAATGCAATCGTCAAAAGGTTAATTCCTCTTGAGGTAATGGATGGGGAATATGAAGGTGAACGTAAATTGTTGTCTGTTTATATACAGCCGGATAAAGCAAAGTGTGACCCCGAAACATACACTAAATATATGGTGAAGTTTAATATGGGGCGTGAAACCATGGCTATGTTAGCCCATGCTTCTGGACTGTCTTCAATCACTGACCTCGACGATTGTGCTGGAAAATTTTTAAAGGCTACCTTGGTTGACGGGAAACCTTATAAAGGCAAGGTCTATGTTAATGTCAAGAAGTTAGAGCCACTTGGAGGTACCACGGAAGCTAAACCTGTGATAACCCCTCCGAGAGTAGAACCTATGCAAGCACCTGTACAACCTACTTCCCAAGAGGTTGAGCAGGAGTTGAAAAAAGACATAATGTTCTAATGAGAAAAAGAGACAAGCAACGGATTGCTGAAAACCTCTTAAACCATGGACGGAAGAATTGTTCAGAGTGCGGGGAAGAATATATCCCGAACTCTGGGCAAGGGAAGCAGCAGAAATACTGTTCCTCACGGTGTAAGCAACGGGTCAGGGCAAGAGTGGATCGGGAAAATAAACTTTACAAAGGTGGATATTCCAGATGCACTTACCTCATCCTTTGGCTCAGGGCAAGAAACGAGAAAAACTATACAGCACCATGCCATTATTGTGAAACAAAATTACCACCTGAGATTGGCAAATTTATAATAGAACATAAAATTCCAAGAACTAAATTACCGAGAACTAAGCAAGCTATGCACGATATTTCAAACCTCGTAATTTCATGTGTACCTTGCAACAAATTAAAGGGAGTAGATGACTACAAAGCGTTTAAGGCTAAAATGGCCAGTGACAGTGAACTCAATGTACCGGAGCATACGGGGGAGGAACATCCTCTCAAAAAAGGCTAGGTTATATTACGCTTGGTTTTTAGAGGAACACCCGCCTTTGACTAAACCACTCATACCCGAAGAAGCTGTTAAGATGACGTTGTTATTCCACCCACCCAAAAACTTTAGATATGACATTGATAATTATTTTAAAAACATTTTAGATTGTATGACAAAAGGGAGAATATTTTCGGATGATTCTCAAATTGTTGATTTGAGAGGACTCAAGAGACCTAAGGACCCCAAAGGCAAAGGGTACGTTAATTTAGTCATGGAGACATATTAAACAGGTAGTTTGAGTAGGGCAAGCATAGAATCTTTCCATACAGGGAGGTTTGGAGACAATTTAAACATGGAGATACAGGTGCAGATACAATACGACTACCAAGATGGGGACGGTCGAACCGTTCACTCAGTAGTAAGGTCTGGAGATAAAGACTTTTTTAGGGTAAGAGAACTAGAAGGTAAGAAAATCAATAATTGGGACGGGGTACAAGTTGTCCCATTTAACCTGCCCGAAATACAAGAAAAAACAGCAGTCATCCTCGTTGAAGGAGAGAAGGACGTGCTAACCCTCAAAGAATTAGGTGTCCCTGCCACGACTATCCCCGGCGGGTCAAACGGGTGGGGGCCACTCATTAAAAGGCAACCCGACTTCTGCCAAAAGTATTTCAACGGCAAAACTATAATCATCATCCCAGATAACGATCCTCCCGGCGAAAAATATATGGAGGCCGGGGCCGGGTTCCTTTCTAGCGGTGGGGCCGTAGTCCATACCTGCTCAATCTGTGAGGAGATGGATAAGGGGGCCGATATCACCGACTGGGTACAGATCAATAAACCCAATAAGGAAACACTACTAGACTCTATTGAGTTGCATACAAACCTCTGGAAACCGCCCCTATCGACAAAGCTAGATAGCCCACTGAATGTTATGGATGTGCTTAAAGCGCCTGTAGCGGATGACAGCCAACAAGATATTGTTGCTGTGTTCAACCACGTCACTCAGGGGGCCGGATCATGGAGCGGGGATACATTTAATAGGACATGTCCCGTACACGAAGATAAAAAGGCTAGTCTCAGCATTACAATGGGACAAGATAAAATACTAATGCGTTGCCACGCTGGATGTAACTTCGGGACTATCTGTGAGGGGCTGGGGATCAAACCTAAGCACACATTCAAAACAACGCAGGGCCACCTAAGATCAAAACAGCAAGAAGCAATTGGGCCAAGGCCGGGGGAGCTTAGTAAAATATGCGATGAAATTCTTAATACAGATGAGCCTGAAGAATTCACAGGGGTAAAAGCACCCATCATGGAAGACTACGTTAATGGGATATCAGGATTAACAGACGCACATCCAGTTATTATCTATTCAACGGCGCTGGCTTCCATTGGGGCACAAGCCCAAACACGTCTGGTAATCCAGAAAGGGACGTACTATGTCAGGCTACACCCAAACATCTGGGCGCTTTCGGTAGCAGAGTCTGGGACATATAAAACAACTGCACTTAATGCAGGTGCGGCCCCATTGGTAAAAAGGGAAAGAGTGGTCCTCGACGAAATTGTTGAACACCAACTCAATATTAATAGGCTCATGGATGAGGGCGTAGATGAAAATGATCCAGACGTCGCTATATATAGAAACCGAATGGAAGAGGCTGAAGGTAAACGTAGGAAACTGCCAGACAAATCTTCGTGGGAAGCCTGTCTCGATAGAATCGAAAAAAGCGGGGGCGGAATATGGTTGCTATCTGAATTCGGTGCATGGCTGTCGGGACTGGAAAAATCATACAACCAAGGGTTCAAGCAAACAATTACGGAACTGTATGACGTGCCAGACACTTACGAAGAGTCAACACGAGCACATGGCACCCGTATTTTGACTAAGCCATTTATTTCAATTTCTGGTGTGTCTACTATCGAGTTCCTCTCCGGCCTGCTAAGTAAAGAGGATGCCTCAACAGGATTCCTTGCAAGGTTCCTGCTATTCCGCCCACCAGCTAAAAACACCGTGCCGGATGCATTGCCGGGGACTGCTAGAAACGAGGAAGACCTTGAGAGTTACCACCTACTGCAGGAAATATACAAACAGCTATCATATATGACTGTGCCGTTAGAATACAAATTCAGCAGTTCTGCTAAAAAACTGTTCACTGAATACCATAAGTCAATGTATGACCGCTTTTATAAATTGCCAGAAGGAGAGCGTTTTTGGATGGAACCATTTATTAAGCGGTTAGGACCGAGTGCATTAAAGATTGCCATGGTGAGTCAATTCTTGATACAATCAGATCAGGATATCATTGATGAACATGCAATGATGAGTGGAATTTCTCTTGTGTCCTACAGTGAAATATGTACAAGGTTCCTGTTCCGTAGAGAACTGGGGGAGTCAGAGTTCCAAAGGAAAGCAAGGATTGTAAAAGAATATATTGCAAAACGTGGAGGAACTGTAAAAAGTGGACCATTATTTTCTTCACATATCCTTGGAGGTGGGACAAAAGAATATACTAATATGTGTGAATCGCTTGAAGCCCGTGGGGAAATACTGGTTGAGCGGATTGATGGAACTATAAAACCACATTCTAAAATAACACTAGTCGATACTAAGGGCTAATTGGTAATGTGCCACCCACATCCTATGTGGTATTCATAGTTGCGGTTTGGGGGCCGTGATTCAAATTGGTACAGCATTTGTATTTTACCATTAACTGATAAGGGGTCCCACTCGTGTCCCGAAGGTGTCCTTAGTACCTACTAGTTTCTTTAAATGAAAAGGAGACAAAATGCCTAATGAAAAGTACAGCTTTCTAGGAGGAAATAACCCTAGTCCTCTGAGAAAATATGACCCTATCTTAGATTTTAGGGACATGGTGGTTAAGATGAGAAACATGCAAACTCATTTTAATAATAAGGGTGGTAAACAAAACCTCTTCGATGCCGTTAAGGCAGAGAACGATGTTGATAAGATGCTATTTGGCGTAAGTGGCACACGGTTTGATGACGAAAAAGATAACCGTATGTCTTTGTTAAAACTAGATGCAGAATTTGGTGGTAGCTCATGATCTCTCGCCGAAACGTGTGGCCTCTCACACAAACTAAGTGATCCAATGAGCTTACCACTAAATATAACCTATACAAGGAGACAAAATGAAAACTGAAATAAAATTGATGGCTGAAGTCCAATTCGGTGAGGGCAAAGTAAGAATTATGCCACACTTTGAAACAATGAATACCCTGTACCAGTTAGATACTTTAAAAGATTGGATACATGATCTGCAGAAAGTATACAACGACAAAGTAGATGAATGGGAGAAGGAACTCTTAGTTATTGAGAAAGAAATCATTGATGAAGCAGACCCCTCAACTTGTGGGTCTTACCGGGGCCGGGCATTCCGTGTGAAAGCCGGGTGTGCAATACCATTTAGTAAGGACCAGACGTGAACATAGTGTC
>TARA_R110002167_G_scaffold70964_1_pt1 | contig 14479 bp, 14 predicted proteins | sample TARA_R110002167 | Tara Oceans TARA_R110002167 (sample SAMEA4398238) | marine metagenome | biome: Polar Biome; feature: [MES] marine water layer (ENVO:01000295) within the mesopelagic zone...; material: water (ENVO:00002006), including particulate matter (ENVO:01000060) such as...... | reverse complement strand
CCTATGAATCAACTTCTTTACGGCTGCATCAAAAAGTCTATCGAACAAGGAGCAACTGTAGAGCTATCGTCCATCTTGTCTGCCGCCAACGATTTTGGAGTAGAATCCCAAATCAATAACAAGGAAGAGATTGGCTTTATAAGGTCTTTATTTCAATTCCCCATAGAGAAGTCTAACGCACCTCGTTATGCAGCCAAACTATCCAAGTTGGAGCTTATCCGAGGACTCAAGCAAACATTAAAAACGTGTGCGAAGGACTTGGACAGTTTAACGGGAGAAGAAGATGTAACAGATGTGATTTCTAGAGTTGAAGAGCCTATTCTTGAAACGACCGGTTCTATCTATCAGGATAGAGCCGAAGACGTAGAGAGAATCGGAGACGGGATCGATGACCACCTAGAACATCTAACTAATAATGTAACTGATTTTGTAGGCATCCCTACGGGTTTTGGTTTCTATGACACCGCCATTGGGGGTGGATGCCGAAGAAAGTGCGTGGATCTAATTGGTGCTCGCCCAAAAGTTGGAAAGTCTCTTTTTGCAGACGCTGTTGGTAAACATGTTAGTTCAAACCTAGGAATTCCAGTGCTAATGTTAGACAGTGAAATGTCAAAAGAGGATCACTACCATAGAATGTTGGCAGATATTTCTGGTGTTACAATCAATGATATTGCAACTGGTGCTTTTTCAAACAGCCCAGCCAAGCGTGAAAAAGTCATGCAGGCCGCAGAAACCCTTAAAGAAATGCCCTACGACTATGCTAGTATCGCGGGTAAGTCGTTTGAAAACATTTTAAGCATTATGAGAAAATGGATCTACCAAACAGTTGGATTTGATGAGTCAGGCAAGACGAATGATTGTCTAATTATTTATGACTACCTCAAACTAATGACTTCCGATGGAATCAATGCCAGTATGCAGGAGTACCAAGTTCTAGGTTTTCAAATCACTAAACTGCATAACTTCATGGTTAAGTATGACTGTCCATGTTTGGCTTTTGTACAATTGAATAGAGACGGTATTACGAGAGAGGACACCGGAACAATTGCTGGTTCAGATAGACTCGCTTGGCTTTGTACTAGCTTTACTGTTTTTAAGGTGAAAGCACCAGAAGAAATTGGAGAAGATGGAAGGGAAAATGGAGATAGAAAACTTTGCCCTGTGATGTCTAGGCACGGCGGGGGTTTGGACGAAGGGGATTACGTAAGCGTTAAGATGTTTGGAGAATATGGTAGACTTGAAGAAGGACAGACTAGAAATGAAATCCATAACAGCGACCAAGGGTTCGAAACAGATATTGACGAAGGAGAAGATCTCATCCATCTCTAATGAAATATTTAACAATATTCATTTATTCTTAAAATATTTCAACATTGACCATATTGAATATCCCAACAGAATTGCTTTTCCGTGTCCAGTACACGGAGGGGACAGCCTAGAGGGTTGCTGTATTTTTACAGATGGTAATACTTCAAAAGGCAATTGGTGTTGCTGGACTAATCATTGCGAGGAAGAATTTATCAAGACAATGTTTGGTTTTGTCAGAGGCATTATGTCAGAAAGACAAGGCCAAACAGTTGCGATGAATGAAGTTGCGGATTTTTGCTTGGACTTACTCAAAAAAGATATTTCAGAACTTGAAAGCGTTGTGCAAAGATCGTTTAATTGTATGGATACATTTTCTAAAAAAGTAGAAAGAAAACTAATAGAAATAGATCGGACTGAAATTTTAAGCAGATTGGCTATACCTTCCGACTACTACATAGGAAGAGGTTATTCTGATGAGGTTCTTTCTTTGTTTGACGTTGGAGAATGTCTGTCGGTGGGTCAACCTATGTCTGGAAGAGTTGTTGTTCCGTTGTACGACGAAGATGGTAATTATGTAGGGTGTTCCGGTAGAGCTATAAAAGAACATCTTAGTCCTAAATGGCTGTACGGAAAAGGTTTCAAAAAAAACATTCTTTATGGTTTAAATCTAGCTAAAGAGGCTATAATAAACACAGGGACGGTTGTTATTGTTGAGGGGCAAGGTGATGTTTGGAAAGCTTTTCAAGCAATGCTTAATATGACTGTCGGCGTATTTGGAACTACAATAACGGAGGATCAGTTAATTTTACTAGAAAAATCTGGAGCGATTAACATGGTTGTCCTCACGGATTACGACGAGGCTGGCATTAAAGCCGCCAAAAAGATTGAAGAGAAATGCGGAAGAAGATTTAACTATATCAGACCAAATTTAACCCCGTGGTTTGATATGGCAAAAATTCCTATGTCCCAAAGGGATGTAGGAATAATGTCTGTACAAGAAATTAAAGCTGAGATATACCCATATATAAAAGGAATAAAAGATGAACACTAAAATAATCGGGTTTGCCGGTGCTAAACAAGCCGGAAAAACAACTTGTGCGAACTTCTTGCACGGATGCCAGTTAAAGTCCCACGGTATAGTTAAAGACTTCTCCGTACTTGAAGATGGAAATCTAGTGGTGGAAACAGAAGTTGTAGACCCGCAAGGGGTGGAAACTTTTGGTAGCTCTGTACTGGATGTTTCTAGAAACGACTTAGAATTTACCGAATGGGCATTGTTTAGCATGTGGCCCTTTGTTAAAAAGTATTCATTTGCAGACACATTGAAGCAAATAGCTACTGAGCTTTTTAAAATTCCTAGAGAGTGTGTTTATGGCACTAATGAACAGAAGAACCAGCTACAGGAACATTTGCTGTGGGAGAACATGCCGGGGGTAGTAACAGATGATAACGCAGACATTTTCAGTGATGTGGCAGAAGCTAGTCTTTTACCTGATGAGTATCCGTCAGATTATTCTAAACTGACTCATCATAAACCCGGACCAATGACCGCCCGTGAGTTTCTGCAATTCCTTGGCACAGACATTATGCGTAAAATGTATGAACCTATTTGGGTGGAAAGAGTGATAGCAGACATTCAATCCGAGAAACCTTTGTTGGCAGTTGTAGACGATGTTAGGTTCTTAAACGAAATAGAAGCTATCCAGAATGTCGGAGGTAAAGTAATAGGACTGGGAAGGCAACCCTTTGAATCTTCTCATTCAAGCGAGAATGTTGCAGAGCATGTGGATTCTCTCGATGGTTATGTGGAAGCAGAAAAAAACATCCACGACATGTGCCAAGACACCCTAGACTTTATGACGGACTTTGGTTGGTTATCTGATCAAGTTGAAGCCGAACCCGTTAGTAGATTACAAGGTGGAATTCACTCAATAAAGGAAAACAAATGATAGTAACATATATTAGAAGCTCTTCCTATAACAATTTTGATTATTGCGAAATGCAGTATTTTATAACGTATGTCTTGGGATACAGAAGTCTTAGTGGTAAAAAAGCTCAACTAGGAACGACTGTTCACAAAGTCTTAGAGGTGCTGGCATCCTGCACAAAAGAGTTGCAAGAAAAACCAAATGGTAAACGGTTAAGTGTTGAAGATGATGCGATTGGCAAGGTCAATTTCACCCCCTCCAAACTTAAAACCAAGAAGTTTGTTATGGATATAGTGTGTAGAAGCTATTTGCATTACACTACCACCTGTGAAGCGAAGCACAAGTACACGGGTTCCGATTTTAAATTTTGTCAAGTCCAAACACTCAAGGCTCTCGACTTCAACGATGGACAGTTTGATCCTAGAAAAAGAATCATTGTAGACACCGAGCCTCAGTTTGACATTACTATTGAGGAACCTTGGGCGAAGTTTGAATATGAAGATCCGAAAACTGGAAAGGTTATGAATGGTCAATTGGCGATAAAGGGTACTATCGACTTGGTTACCGAGGTAGACTCAGATACAATTGAAGTAATTGACTGGAAAACTGGTCAACGTAAGAACTGGGCAACAGGAGAGAAAAAAACTTACGATAAACTACTTGAAGATCCGCAGTTGTTATTGTATAATTACGCCATATCGAAACTTTATCCTGACTACAAACAGGCTATTATAACAATATTTTACACAAGGGATGGCGGGCCATTCAGTCTGTGTTTTGATAAATCCGATCAGGTAAAATTTTTAGACATGTTAAAGCAAAGATTTAATCAGATTAAGTCCTGCAAGACTCCGGCCCCCTGTTCTCCTAGTAGAAAAAGTTTTAAATGTACTAAGTTGTGCGATTTCTATAAGAAGAAGTGGAAGGACACCAATATGTCTATGTGTGACTACGTACAGATGAATGTAGTTCAACTGGGTCACGATAAGACCGTTAAGGACTTGACAGCAAAGGGTCACAACGTAGGATATTACGAGGCTCCGGGATAATGCTTAAAGTAAGATGGAATACAAAATGAATCTTTATAAAAAAGCAATAGTAGTTTCAAGAGAAGCCCACGAAAGCATTGGGCAAAAAAGAAAATACTCTGGTGAGCCTTATTACTTTCACCCTTTGGCCGTGGCAGAACTTGTTTCTCAGGTCACTGAAGATGAGGAAATTTTGGCGGCTGCTTGCTTGCATGATGTTTTGGAAGATGTCACACCATTGAATCCAAGGTACGATGCGGCTTTCATTGAGAAAGAGTTTGGTTCAGAGGTTTTGGGCTTGGTTCTTGAATTGACCAATGAATACGAAAAGATCAAGTATCCTTCCTTGAACAGAAAAGAAAGAAAGAGATTGGAACACGAGAGGCTTTCTAAAGTTAGCGATGGTGCGAAGTTAATCAAAAGGGCGGATTTGCACCACAATAGTACAGAGATGCCTAGTGATGATGGGTTCACCAAGAAGTGGCTTGATGAGAAGAAGGATTTAGAAGAAAAGATTGGTTCTTGGTGGGATGATAAAGTCCCGGGGTCGTTGTGCGGTAAGCACATAGAGGAGTGGGGTAATATGGTTTTAAAAATTTTTAGGGGTGATAAAAATGTGGAATCCGATTAATTGTAAAACCCATTACAGTCTACAGCATGGTTTTTGCAGACCTGACAAGCTGGCAAAAGCCGCAGCGGTAAGCGGCTTTACTGCATGTGCAATCGTTGACTTTGGAACCGTTTCTGGTGCTGTTGAGTTTCAACAAGAGTGCAAGAACAATGGCATCAAACCAATAATTGGTTGCGAGTTTGACGGTTATATTTTGTACGCTAAAAACAAAGACGGTTGGTTTGATCTAGTTAAGTATGTTTCCAATCAGAATTTAGATGTTTTGAAACAAATAGCAAAAAATGGCAATATTCTTTGCGTAACTTCTGATTCTAATGGATTTGCCAATCTTTTTAAAGGCAACCATGTACAGCTTGATTATGAAGCACAAGCGATCTATTATGTTTTTCCAGAAGAGGCTGAATGTCACAGAATCATGCTGTGCAGTAAGCTAAGAACAACCCTTAAAAAAATCAAAAACATTGACCATGACTACACGCAGTTTTTTACTGGCGAGGACAAATGGCACTTGAATGGTCAAAATCACGATGGGCCAAACTCGGTTCGATTAACTACCTCTAAGATCGTAGATCGTTGTGAAGAATACGACCTAACAGAACGACCCATGCTTCCAGTATTTGAATGTCCAGCGGGATACTCGGAAGACGAATTTTTAACTCAGCTTTGCAGAGACGGGTGGTCAAGCAGACTGGTTCCACAAGACAAGGTTGCAACAAAAGAACAACAAGATATATACTCGGCAAGAATAAAAAGTGAGTTGAAAGTTATATTTAAAGCGGAGTTATCTGGGTATTTTTTGATTGTGCAGGATATAATAAGTTGGGTGAGACAACAGGGTTGGCTTGCAGGTCCAGGAAGAGGTTCTGCTGCCGGTTGTCTGATCTCATACCTAATGTTCATAACAGAGGTTGATCCAATTGAATACGATCTTATCTTCGAGAGATTTTACAACGAAGGACGCAATACAGAAGATTATGTATCTTTGCCAGATATTGACGTTGATGTTCCTTCTGAACATCGGGATGAGGTAATTGATTACATTAAAAGTAAATACGGGAAAGAAAAAGTTGCTCAAATGGTGACATTTGGAAGGTTGCAGGGAAGATCTGCAATTAAGGAAGTTCTTAGGATTAGCGAAGCTGTTTCGTTTGGAGAGATGAACGATATTACAGACAGTATTCCAGAGGAATCAAGAATATCCGACCAACTAGAGCTAATGGATGACAAGTCTATATTAAGATGGACTCTGGAAAATGAGCCAGACACACTTAAAAACTGGTGCATTATGCAAGAAGATGGAAGTCTTGTCGGCCCTTTGTCGGAGTACTTCAAGCAAGCGATGTTAATTGAGGGAACAAACAAGTCCCAAGGCAAACATCCTGCTGGAGTTATTATATCCACAAGTAAATTAGCGGACGTATGCCCCATGACGGTAGACAAACATGGCAATCCTATTGTATCCTTGGAAATGTCACCTCTGGAAAAGTTGGGACATGTTAAGTTTGACATTCTAGGAATTGATTTATTAAGTAAAATAATGGAGATAGCAAAATGAGTGATAAAGTAGAAGTTATGGCGGTTGTTTATAGTGGTCACATGGTTGTAAGCAGAAACAATACGTCTCTCTGCAATCTAGAGGATCATATGATGGGGAGTTTTGTTCCTAGAAAAAAATACCAAGTATGGTCGGATCGTTACAAAGTGTATGATCTATATCAAGACTTGGGAGAAGCTACTGATGAGTTTTTAAAAGTGTCCAGCAAATAATAAGAAAGTAGAGGTGTTTTATTAATTATCGAGATATCATTGTGTTTGATTTTGAAACCACTGGGAAAAATCCTTACGGTTGTCAACCAACTCAAATCGCTGCTGTGGCTCTGCATCCCAGAACTCTTAAAATCAAAGATGGTGGAGTTTTTGAAAGTAAGATGCGATGTATTGTGGATGACGAGAAAGCTATTGCTGCTGGATTTGATCCGGTTGAGGAAAAGGCGTTAGAAATCACTGGTAAAACCAGAGAGGAGATCGCAACGGGGCCACTTCCAAAAACCGTTTGGAAAAAGTTTACAGAGTTTGTAAATAAGCACAACTATAAAGGGACTAGTTGGTACGCACCTATCGCTGCGGGTTACAACATCAACGGATTCGACATGGTTATTGTTAACAGGTTGTGCAAGTCATACGGGCCGATAAACAAAAGTAGGGGCTGTCAAGATCTTTTTAACAACATCCATACAATGGATTTAATGCCCACACTTTATAGTTGGTTTGAAGACAATTCTGACGTTAAAGGGTATAGCATGGACTACTTTAGAGATTATTTTGGTATGCCGAAGGATAATGCTCACGATGCTTTGCAGGACGTTAAAGACACCGCAAATATTCTAATTAAATTTCTAAAGCTACAAAGAACACTTTCTAAAAAGATTGTATTTGAAAAAGCGTTTGCTAACGGAAATTTTTATGTATAATAATCAACGCGGATCTGTAATGAATTACATGAGGAAGAAATGATAAACACTTTTGATATTAATAATTTTGAAGATGAAGCGGTTTGGGATTTGATTTGCAATGGCGATACCAAAGGAGTTTTCCAACTTGAGTCTAATTTAGGTCGTCACTGGGCGAAGCAGACAAAGCCAAGAAATATTAAAGATCTTTCCGCACTAGTCAGTTTGATTCGTCCCGGAACCTTGCTGGCTAAAGATGTCACGGGAAAATCAATGACTCAGGTTTATGCAGACAGGAAGGCTGCTAAATCAGACTCCCCTGTTGAGTACCTACATTCTTCACTAGAACCCATTCTTAAAGAAACCTATGGGGTGCTCGTGTATCAGGAGCAATCCATGCTGATAGCTCAAAGATTGGCAGGTTTTAACCTTAAAGAAGCGGATGGATTACGCAAAGCCATTGGTAAGAAAAAAGCTGATCTTATGGCGAAAGTAAAGAAGTCTTTCCTAGCAGGTGCGGAAAAAGAAGGTATTGTTACTAGGGAGATAGCAGATGAAATATTCTCATGGATTGAAAAATCCTCTCGCTACGCTTTCAATAAGTCTCACGCGGTATCCTATGCTATCAACGCCTATTGGTCTGCTTACTGCAAGTGCTATCGAAGACAACAGTTTTACGAGACCTACTTAAACAAGTCAGATAAAAAACAAAAACCGGATATTGAAAAGAAACAACTTATGTCTGACGCTAGAATGTCCGATATAAACGTGCTACCTCCTAGACTAAGGTATTTAAAAACTAACTTCACTTTGATTCAAAACAGTTCTTCCATTATATATGGACTTAGGCATATAAAAGGGGTTTCTGTTAAAACCTGTAAAAATATCGAGCAACACCTTGCCGACTTTAACGTTGTTAATTACGACTGGATGGATTCCTTGATAAAAATGATTCACACGCTAAACATAGACAAGCGTTCTGCGATAGCTATGATTTCTGTTGGTGCTTTTAACGGGGCAAACAATAGACTATCAAGAGAGCAAATGCTTTATGAGTACAATAGCTGGAAGCAGCTAACTAAAACAGAGCAGGAGTGGATTAGCATGAACCATCATTCAGGATTGATAGGTAAGTCTCTTTCTGAATCAATTGAAAACATACTTTTAGGACTGACTCCAGAAAACACCAAGCCAAAGAAGGTTAGCGGAAGAAGGGATGTGACTGTAAAAGACATTAAATATTCTCTAGATAACCCATTTTACTCTTTGGATGATTCAGTAGTTGGCATTGCGAGCTTGGAGGAAAAGTATTTAAGCTACGCCCTAACTTGCAGTAAGGTTGACGCTATTAATCTACAAAACTCAATAAATATGTGTAAAGACATAGCTAATTCGACTATAATAGGTAAGGCCATCATTGCTGTCGAGATAGAAAGGTTAAAAATAGTGAAAACCAAGAAGGGTAAAAATCCCGGTCAGTCTATGGCTTTTCTAACTGTTGAAGATGGGTCTGGCTCTATTGACTCTGTTATTGTTTTCCCAGATTGTTTTGCCGAGTTTAAAAATAGTCTAACAGAACAAAACACCGTAATGCTACATGGAGAAGTTCCTGCGAAAGACAGGTCGTCCTTTATTGTTAACAAAGTTACTCAAATTTGAAAGGTTTATATGAATAAGTGCCACTTTTTAGGTAAGATACAAAATATTGATTTTCGCGAAAGCGATGAAAGAATAGGTAATGCTTCTGTGATAAGTTTTACGCTAGAGGTTGAAGAAATCAGGAAGTCTACCAAGGGTAAAAAAGTAAAAGATTACAATTACCTTGATATGGAGGCTTGGGATTCTGCTGCTGAAACCCTGAATTCATACACATCAAATGGTGGTCTAGTGGCAGTTGAGGCGATAGCTAGGGGTGATGGGGAAACTACTTGGTTTAGAGTTACGAATTTTAGAATACTGTCAGAGGAAAAATAATGAGAAAAAAAAGAGTTTTATTTGTAGGAGAGGCTAGTTGGAACACTTCTGGCTATTCAGTGTATGCAAAAGAACTTTTGACAAGACTCTGCAAAGAAGATTCGATAGAAGTTGCAGAATTGGCTTGTTACGCTTCCAAAGACGATGTGGAGTGTGACATGATGCCTTGGAAAGTGTACGGCAACGCTCCACCGGAAGGCTCGGAAGAATGGTCTATGTACAAAGGTAGACAGTCCAATACATACGGAGAGTGGAGTTTTGGTGTAGCTTGTGCTGATTTTAAGCCTGATATTGTAATAGATATACGCGACTATTGGATGATTGAGCACGAATTGAGAAATCCATTTTTTAACTACTTTCACTGGGCTATCATGCCAGCGGTTGATGCTAGTCCTCAAAACTCCTCTTGGGTCAACACTTATAGGCAGGCAGATTCGTTGTTTGCTTACTGCGAATTCGGAAGAGATGTACTACTAACGCAGGGGAAAGACATTGACTATGTGGGATTAACGCCTCCAGCGGCAAGCTTGGACTACAAGCCTTTGCAGTACAAGGCTGACAACAGAGATGAGCTAGGTCTTAACACCGATTGCAACATTGTTGGAACCGTAATGAGAAACCAAACACGCAAGCTATATCCTGACTTGTTTGAATCGTTTGCGAAGTATATTGAAGGTAATTTAGAAAGGACTAAAAACACATTTCTTTACTGCCACACATCGTTTCCTGATATTGGATGGGATATTCCAGCTTTACTGAGTCGTTACTCTCTTCACAATAGGGTTCTGTTTTCATATCAATGTGTAAGCTGTAAAGATTTATCTGTTGACTTTTTAAAGACGGGTGCTAGTTTTTGCGATAAGTGCTATAGCTATAATAAACACATGGTTAGTGGCAACAATAAGATAGATGAAAAACAATTGAATAAAGTATACAACACTTTTGATGTTTACGTTCAATGGGCTAATCAAGAAGGTTTTGGTATGCCTCAAGTCGAAGCTGCATACGCTGGATGTCCTATTATCACGGTTGGATATTCAGCTATGGATTCTGTGGCTAAAAACCTAGAATGTATGAGTGTAAAGCCTATTGGTTACTCTATGGAGTGTTCTACCGGAAGGCTTAGGGCTATACCGGACAATAAAAAACTAACAGAAAAGTTAGAATGTATTTTTAAACTAAGTGGAGAAGATAGACACAACTTAGGATTAAGCTCTAGACAAAAAGCTTTACACATATACAATTGGGACAAAACGGCGAAAACTTGGATTGACAGAATCAAGGAAATAGAATTCAGAGACCTGTCGGAAACTTGGTATTCTGAACCAGATATAAAGAGTCCTTCTAGCGAAATTCCTTATCATCTTCAAGACCCCGTCGATCAAGTTGATTTTTTATTCAAAAACGTACTGCATAAACCTGATTGGATTGGCGGGCCATTATGGAGCAAGGTTTTAAGAGATTTGTCTTATGGGTTTGCACCCTCTGGTATAGACGAAGATGTTTATTGGAGCGACTCCAATTCATCCAATGCTAAAAACAAGAGTTTTGACTTAAAAGAGGCACATAGTCAACTATCTCAACTAAGAGTTCAGTTTAATCAAATGGAGCAACTACGGATTGCTGTCAACAACGGAACGGAGATATGGTAATATGAACCCCCTTAAAACCAACATACTTTACATAGGTAATTTCAAAGACGGAACAGGCTGGGGTGAGGCGGCAGCGGGAAATGTTTTTGCCCTAGACTCTGTTGCGGAATTTAACGTTATACCATCGGTTGTTACATATAAAAATTCAGGTCATAAGTCAACACCCGAGATAGACCAGATATACCACAATAACAAACACCTTGTTCCAAGCGTGATTATCCAACATGTTCTGCCTCACTTATATCATTACGATTCCCGCTTTTTAAATATTGGTTTTTTGGACTGCGAGTCTTATGATTTCAGATCGACTGGCTGGCAGAACCACATCAATATTATGGATCAACTGTGGGTTCCGAGCGAAAACAATAGAGAAATTGCTATGAGAAGTGGTGTTAAGATTCCCATCTACGTAGTTCCTCATTCTATTGATATTTCTCGATACAATAGAGACGCTTACAGCAATGGGTTGAGAATCAAAGAGTTGGAAAATTCATACAACTTTGGGTTTGTTGGGGAGTTTATACAAAGGAAAAATATCAAAGCCTTAATACAAGCCTTTCATCTTGAGTTCGAACCAGAGGAGCCGGTAAATCTTTTACTGAAGACTTCTGGATCAGTGGATGCGGTTCAAAAGTTTTGCAGCGATATAAAGATGGGATTAAAGACTAGGAAAAGATTCAAAAACGAACTAGTTATAACTGATAGAATGCAAGATGACGACTATAGGTCGGTTCTATGTCAAATTGACACCTTTGTAATGCCTAGTAGGGGAGAAGGGTTTTGTATTCCAGCGTTAGAATGTCAAGCTTTAGGTTCGAATATTCTTTATACAGAAGGCGTTGGAATGGAATGGAGTTCGGGAAGAGAGGTTGATTCAAGCCTTGAGTACTGCTTCGGTGCTATGGAGGGATTACCCAATGTAGACACGGCAGATTCAGAATGGTGGGAAATATCAATTTCTCATTTAAGAAAAGAGATGAGAGTGGATTATGAATCTTTTATAAAACGCTTTGAAAAACCACACGTAAAAAACGCAGGTTCGATTGCAAGTGCCAAACAATTTAATCACAAACACGTAGGAGCATTAATATGGAACATTTTACGATAAACTCGCCTAAGTCGGATCGTATACCTTATGCCGGAAAGAGAAATGTCAGAAGTATAGTTGTGGGGAAAAACAAATCTAAAAAGCTGAACATCCTCACATTTGCAACCCATGAGAGATACGAAGAGTCGCTCTGTAACACAGGTCACAACTTCTACTCCCTCACCTCTGGCAAGCAATGGGATACGGCATATGCTAGGGTTCCAGAAAACTACCACATTATTGATAAACTGCCTAACTATGTTGATTTTGATTTGGTTTTGAGTCACACTAGCTGTAATAGAATACAACTAGCACACGATCTTTTGTCGGAAAGCCATGGGGGTCATAATGCTATCACCATTCCCATCCTACGCCATTGTCACGTTTTACCGGACGTGAGGCATGATGTGGATCGTCAGAAGCACATGTTTCAAAATATGCCTTATGTGAACAGCTCCTTTATCTCTAAATACAACCGAGATCAGTGGGGGTTTAACGAAACCAATTCATGCGTAGTTCCTCATGGTGTCGACACAAATTTCTGGAAACCAGTGGAGAATTCACTAGCTACCACACATAATTATGCACTTTCAGCGGTTAATGAGTTTCCAACAAGAGATTGGTGTTGTGGATATAATTTATGGACAAGCATCAGCAAGAAAGTTCCATGTTTAGTTGTAGGTAAATGCACAACTCATCCAAACTTTTCTGAATCAGCGAAAAACACGGAAGACTTGAGAGATCACTACAACAAGGCCGCATTTTACTTAAATACATCGCTGCACTCACCTGTTCCAACAGCACTGATGGAAGCAATGGCTTGCGGATTACCAGTTGTTTCTACAAACAACTGCATGATACCCGAAATAATACAGCATGGTGTTAATGGATTTATGTCAAATGACCCACTTGAGCTTGAGGAATACTGTCGAAGACTGCTTGTCGATCAACACATGGCTCACGAAATGGGTTTAGCTGCAAGAGAAACTATTGTGTCTAAGTTCGGCATGAGTCAATTCGTTGATAATTGGAATCAACTACTTTATAAAGTAATAGGAGAATAAATTGAAAATAAAAATAGACTGTACTGATCAGCTAGGTTTAAAAAAGATGTCAGTGTTGAATAAAGCTTTAGACGCTGAATGCACTGAAATAATTTGTATAAATGTGCTATCCTCGTTTAGCACCCTAGAGCTTCCATCAATTATGAAGTTGCTACAAAGCAAAATTAGAATAGGAGGAACTTTGATTGTGGAAGAGTTTGATTTTAGAACTATCTCAAGAAGATTTTACAGGGATGAAATAACTACAGAATTCGCCAACTCTGCGATATTTGGAAATTCAGCAACTCTAAAATCCATTGTGGACATGGATGCTGTCTCAAGTTGTCTAAATGCAGATTTTAAAATCTCCGAAATCTCTTACCTTGGAGATCAGGGCAGATTTATTTTAAAAACAAGAAGGGAACAGTAAATGAATTTACGTACAAATTGTAAGGGTTGTGTTTTTTCCAAGCTAGACGACCAAGGCGATCAAAATGGTTGTAGTCTAGGAAGACATAAACTACTGGGTATATTAGAAGAAAATGATCATTACACCCTAGAAAGGTTTTGTAATACGTATAGGCCGGATGAGTGGCTTGAGAGCTTAAACTTTGAACAATCTTTAAACCCTATGACAACAGTGCTGGAAGAAGTTAGTGTCAGAGTGGGATACATATTAAACATATGCGACGAGCATTCAGAAGAAAATGTGCAAACAATCATGCAGGCTGTAAGCCAAGTAGATCCGAGTTGGATAGTAGTGGTAACCAGTGGCCCCGAATGGAATGATTTTGTATGGGAGACTTTTATACAAATCTTCGGAGAGGCCAGTGATGTTAATTACCACATCGTTCAGGTTGGCAAGGATCAGGCTGTGAAAACACTGGTTGATCGGGGCTTTAAACACGCTGAAAATGGATGGGTTTATCTTCTAAAATCCAGCAAAGGTATTCCAGACCTGCTTCAACACAAAAAAGACTTGGATCGCACCCTTAACGAAGATCTTAAACAATTGGTAATGGTTGAAAACTCAAACCATGACGATCACGAACTGTGTTTTCCAGCTTACCTGTTTAAGTTTTTAAATGGTAACCGCACAAAAATATATGAAGACGAACTAGCGGATAGCAGGCCGTTCGTAGTCAAGATTAGAGAAGCAGAAGCAAGAACTAAAAATAAAACCGTTTACACTTGGGATGAAATTAATGAAAAAACTTCCTAAAGTGGCTATTATTTGTGCTAACTATAACTATGGCGATTATATAGCTGCTGCCATGGATAGTATTGTGAACCAGACTTACAAAGGCGAGATTCGTCTGTACGTGGTTGACGATGGATCGTCAGATGATTCGTGGGAAAAGATACATGATTTTATCAA
>TARA_R110002167_G_scaffold366285_1_pt1 | contig 14479 bp, 9 predicted proteins | sample TARA_R110002167 | Tara Oceans TARA_R110002167 (sample SAMEA4398238) | marine metagenome | biome: Polar Biome; feature: [MES] marine water layer (ENVO:01000295) within the mesopelagic zone...; material: water (ENVO:00002006), including particulate matter (ENVO:01000060) such as...... | reverse complement strand
GGGGGGGGGGGATCAGGAGCTACTGCGGCGCTTGCTGCTGCTCAATCTGGAGTAAAAGTTTTGATTATTGAAAAGACTCGACAGTTAAGTGGCTCTACATCTTTAACCAAAGGGATGATGGGAATTAACACTTCTCTTCAACAGAAGCGAAACATGCACCTGTCCACTAAGGAAATTTTCAACAAGATGGAAAGCTATACGCACTTGCTATTCAACGGACGTTTAGCCAAGGCCACTGTAGATAACTCGGCAGAAACAATTGAGTGGTTAATGGATAATGGTGTCAAACTCTGGTTGCCCGAGCGACCTCAACAATATGCCCATGATGCCGAGGAACCAATAATTTATCACATGTGGAATGGGCATCAAGGTATGGCCGCATTAACGAAGGCAATTCAGGACGCCGGAGGTGATATCCTAGTTAACACTGAGGCAACAAAGATTTATACCAATGATGATGGTTCAATGCGTGGCGTAAGAGCCAAAAGCGTTGACGGTACAACCTATGAAATTGCTGCCAAAGCGGTAGTAGTTGCCACTGGAGGATACATTGGCAACAATAAAATGATGAAAGATAACGGAATTGTAGGTCATCCAATGGGTTGGCTTCCAAATGATGGTCTAGGCATGAAAATGGCTTGGGAAGCTGGTGCAGCAAAACATGGAGAGAAAGTTACTGAATATCATGCAACAGGAATTGTTGATTCCAATAACCGCGAATCTAAACTATTTCCACGTCTTGAGCCTCTAATACACATTCCTATTTTATGGGTAGATAAAACCGGTCAACGCTACTACAACGAAGACCACGTCTACGACAATGCTTTAGTGTCTAATGCTTTAGTCTCAATTGGAGGTCAAGGTAACGTTATCTTCGATCAAGACACCTTAAATCAATTTTCAAAAAATAAGATTGGCTTAACAGATTCTTTTGCACAGATACGTGGAGTCAAAGGTGGATTTTCAGGCCCACTCACTACATTGCAACAAGACATGGAAGCAGCAGTAAAAGAAGGGATCGCCTTTAAGGGTAATACTTTAGAAGAATTAGCGGAAAATGCTGGGTTTCTTAAAAATGAATTCGTTAAACAGGTTGGTGACTATAACAACTACATCTCAACTAAAGATGATAAACAATTTTATAAATCGAAAAATAGCTTGAAGTATCAGGTATCTAAAGGGCCATTCTACTCTTTACAGGTAACAACCTATAATTTAACGACTATTGGTGGCATTAAAATTAATGAAAAGATGGAGGCAGTAACAGCAGATTTTATACCTGTTAAAGGTCTATATGCTGCAGGCAATGTAGCTAGCGGTTTATATTCTGATAGTTATATGACAATTGAAGGACTTACCATGGGATTCGCTGCAATTTCAGGCCGTTTAGCAGGATTGAACAGTGCTAAGTTCTCTAAATCATCAAACTAACAAATTTAAATCAAGTTAAATTGTTTTTAATGGAAATCGATATGAAAAATAAAATTATTACATTATCCATCTTTGTTGCTTTGGTTATTGCTTTACCTAGCCATGCTCAAACCGAAAATTTGTTAGCCGATAGGCATATAAGCAATGGTTTCGGATGTCAAGATTGCCACGCGAGTGAAACGTCTATTCAGCCTCAAAATACGTCATGCATCAATTGTCATGGTGATATTAAAGAAATGGCTAAGTTGACTAAGAAGCCAGACACTAGTGGTGGTTTGTATCAAGGGAATGTGAATCCCCATGAGCATCATTTAGGCCCAGTTGATTGTTATGAATGTCATACAATGCACTCTCAAACAAAAAATAATCCATGTGTTGAGTGCCATTCAATATTTACACTAAAAATGCCTTAGTCAATTGTGAGTCATATATGGCCCCTCCTTTGAGGGAGCCATATTAATAATGAATAAATAAAAAACAGTTTTCAAAACTTATTTTGGCATATTTATTAATTAAATATGATTAACACAATAAAATCATTCATAACAATTATATTTTAAGCATAGATAATAATTAAAGGAATATAAAAATGAAACTTAAGGTAATAACTATATTATCATCAATCGTATTGATTAGCAGTCCAGTCATGGCTGAAAATAAATTGGTCGATATGTTTTCCCAAGGGAGTTTACAAGGTTCATTACGTTATTATAATTTCCAATATTACGGACATGGTGAATCTAGCCAAGGTATATTTCCTTCAAATGCTGACGCTGAAGATTCAGTTGGATCATTAATCTTAAAATACAATACAGATGAACTATATGGCATCAGTTTTACGTCTACAATGGCAACTGCTTTTGATCTATGGTCGGATGAGGACGTAGCAAGCTATGCCATGTTGCAGAATGGACATGAAAATCTCAATAAATATATGGAGTATTATACGCAATATAGTGGATATGACACTACAGTCAGGTACGGTGCCCAAGAAATATATACCCCTTTGATGAACCAAGATTACTGCCGCATATTACCAAACACGTATAGAGGTTTATCTGTAGTAAATCGCTCTATTAATAATACAGAATTACATGGATATTACATTAATGATTTTATGGGCTGGACAGATGATGAATATAATGACATAGGAGCACAATCGGGCCCACACGGGCTAAATTCAACGATTACAGATAACTCATTGGTTGTTGTAGGTGCTAAGTATCAGTTCTCTTTGAGCGATTTAGATTTGAATCTAGAGGGCTGGGTTTACAATATGAAAGATGTTTATGATGTCCAGTTTGTTAGAGCTAAAATTACTGATAACATTAAAAATAATATAGTCTATTTTTCTCCATCAGTTATGCTTCAGCATACTAAAAACGGTGTAATTGACAATCCATTTACTATAGGTTCAGATGATATTGATACCTATGAAATTGGATTTGAAGCAGGGATCGACATGCCTTCTGGGATTTTTGCAAAAGCTTATTATGCGAAAACTGGTGATGACTATCAATTGACACCTTTTGGCTTTGGCAAGATCGTGATGCAACAAGTACAAGTATCAGGTCGTCGTGGTGATGAGGACGCATACGGTTTGTTATTAGGCTATGATTTTAAAGAAAATGTGCCTGGTTTAACTGCATCAGCATGGTATACCTTATATGCTGCAGACAGTAATAGCGAAAGTGATCTCGGTGAAATCGAAGGCGATTTAACCGAGATTGATTATAATATTCGTTATAGTTTTGAACGTGTCTGGCCAGGACCCTTTGGTGACGCATACGTTGAGCTTGGTTTTGCTGTGATCGACCGCGAGCTTGATAATGATTATGAAGAATTCAAATTTCGTTTCAACTTACCATTCTCAATCGGTAGAAAATAAGTATCAATAATATACAAATAATATTACCCAGGATTAATTACTAACTTACTCAAATCATCACAACCGAAATTATCATTCGTGAGTTAATTATTTTATAAAATACTCACTAAATGGAGTCAATACACTGGAGGATACTTATATTATAATTACTTAAATAAAAAATAATGAAAGCTCATACTATATCTTTTATGGTTCCCCCGACAAAAACTTATAAATGAGCTTTCATACTTCATAAATGGCAACTGTTGTGATCTATAAAATTGGCCTGTTTATTAGAAACTATACTAATTAACTATACATTGCTTATTTAATAGGAACTGCATTTTAATAGTTATTAAAGTGCATTTTAGCGTGTTTTACGTGTCCTGCGCGTAATCATGATAGACAGACACAAAATACTATTTAAACACATACATATGCATAAATAGTCATATATACATCAAAATTTAACGTTTCATGCTTAAAATCAGCTAAGACATTACTCAAACTGCACTCAGAACAAAGTATCGCTTAACAGCTTTAAATCTGTATGACTCCTAAATTGCTATGAGTAGAGTCATACACTTCTATTTTGTTGGCAAAAATTAGTATGCAACTACAGTTGATGCCTTTACGGGGGTCGGGAACATTTGACGCATTGATTTGTTTCAACGAAGTACTCATCAAAGTCATCATCGTAGCTGATGCCCATAAGCCAATCCATTTCTTTATCCACCAGCTGATCCTCAAAAATATCGAGCGTCCCTCAACAACCGATGGACCTGTCAAATGATTCACAACTTACTTCCCCATAAAATGTCCCAATGTCTTATATTGATCTGTGTAATATTCGAAATCCAAGTAACCAATATAGCCATATCAAGAACTTGTGTTTAGTGTCAAACATTACACTCCCCTATATAACGTTCTTCATAGTTTCCAATTGCCAGCTCATCCAAGGTAATTTCTTCCATGCACTGTCAGATTCTATAAATGGCAAATGTGTTAGTCTTTTAAGTTGAGCCTTTCCTAGACCGTTAGCTTGTTTAATAGCTACTGCAAAGGACTTAAAGGTTGGAGAAGAGTTAGCAACTTGAGCCTCAGCATCTTCTAGGATTTTTACCAATTTTTTAGGAAACCCAAAAAGCTGATGATAGAAAAAATGACAATCTAATACTTCTATTACATCAGCTTGATCTAGCAATGCATATAAAGCTTTCATCTTCTTAAGAATTGGCTCAGAAAAATCCCCTAGAATGAAATAACAGCGAAGTGCATAAGGAACATAAAAGAGCATGGCACCAGCATTCTCACAACGCTTTGGAGTGCATTGAGCTGTCATTAACCTGCACAACGAATCCCTGTTTGATTTATCTATATCATGGACCTGAAATGCATTCCTGAGCAACTCTAACCAAACTATCAGCTTACGCTTATCGGAATCATTAAGGTAGTTTGCATAAACAGAAAGTTCTTCGACTTGCTGTACGATCGTTATGTTACTCAATGTTTATCTCCCAGCTAAATGCTCTTTCTTTTTCTCCAACATTGTTGCCTGGCTCCACAATAACAAAATGAGGTTTTCCAATGTTCAATGCACTCGTCATAAATAGAGCCTGGTGCCTCTCCTTACCCATTGTATGAAGCGAAAGAGGAAGCCTTGCTGTTGAAATGAGATGAAATTGCCATTGGTGTTCGATGTTAGTAACCTCAAATAGCCCTTCATCTTTTACGCAAACAAAATAACGCCCCTGATACTGACAGATCCCTGAATAAGGTTTTTTAGGAGTAGTGAGTAGCGTAAACCTTTTTTTAGAGTTACCTTTGAAAACAAAGCCATAAGATGTCACAAACATCACGTTCCCGTCACTAAGCGTAACCCCTCCAGAGATCGCTAAATGATCAAGTCCAACATCAGGCAATGCGATTTCAGTCCACTGTATACCATTGAAATGCCAGAGCTTCGCTTTTCGGCCATATAGATATAAGTCATCGCTGTCAGTTCCAAAAAAAGACAATGGAATTAGGTCCAGAGAGTGTGATGTAACTCTGTCACCTTCGATATGAAACACAGTACCCGATTCGTCTGCAAGTATAGTTAGTTGCTCACTACACCATAAGGTATTGATTGGTAACTCAGAAAAACGATAAGCATTAACTTTAGATAGATACTCTTTTTTATAGCCAAAAGAAACATCTTTCAATACCGCCAAAGGAGCATTAATCAATGTTGATGTTGTAAATACATGCCCTTCATTATCTACACACCAGAACTGGTTAGACAGAGTCATTGCTGCATCCATTACAGTACTGTTTGTCCAAAAGCAAAACCCACTATCCTTACTTTCATCAAAGGCACCAAAATAAACATCACTGGTCGGCATACTGCCATTGTCAGGAACACTAACCATTATTGCCAGAACTGCGTCTCTGTTTGTAGTTTCACGAAGACGTGAAATTTCGTGGTTATAAATCATTTTGCTCTCTGCTCGTTGTCTTTGCGCTTGGTTTGTTTCTGTGTTTCCCATTTTCTAATTTGAGACTCAATACATTAGAACCTTCCAAACTAACAAAGTGCGCTTGTGTAACATTTCTCATGGCAACGGCGGCTTTTCGTCCTTGCTTAGCCAGAGCATCCCTATCATAAGGCTCTATTGCATCACGCTCTAAGCGTTCAGTGAAGATTTCAGAATTCCACTCAACGGCTTTATCAAGCCATTGGCCTAAAGTAGCATTCTCACCTTTCGCCTGTAGATCCTTCATGAATGCTTCAGATGCACGAGTAGCTTTATAATGTTCTTCATCAATGTGTTGACCATCAAAGATCGCAAAGCAAAGGGCCTTTTTCTCATTGTAGTTATTCAACCCATGGATCAAAGGAATACTACCTCGAGACTCCTTGCCGATTTTCAACCTTTCTGTAAAGCATGAATATGGTGGATAATGTTCCTTTTGATAGCCATATTTGTGGAACATGTCCTGACCAACTCCTCGTTTGCCTAACTCACCGTACGTATCAAACATCACACCAAAGTCATTTAGCACTTGAATACATTTGTTGGCATCTTTTAGTTCTTCAAACTCGTTATCAAGCTGGGTTATTCCACCTTTCATCCACCCATCAAAAATGGCTTTCCGAGCATCGATAGACAACGTGTTAATATTATCTACCTCACTTTCTAACTGTGACCGTTCAGTGTCCGAAATTAACTTATCTCTGTTGATATTTTTAGTGCGCTCTTCGTACAGTGTTATATCAACCTGTTCCAAATCAATTTCTCGCAATATCTCACCATACTGATCGCGATAGTATTTAGAACCATTAGCATTGGCTAACTCTTTAAAATTGTACGGCTTAAAAGTAGAGTCATCTTCAAACGGCTGATTTAGTTTATCCGAAATTGAACGTACATCGTGACTAGACGTCAACAGTAACGTTGCAGTTTGGATTTCTAGTTTCAGTTCATTAGAGCTCTTGATGAAAGCATTATGTAAGGCGATATCCTGCTTTAACGACGTTAGCTGGGCATCAAACATATTGATGTTGTTTCCAGCCTCTATAGCTGATTTTCGTTGCTCTTCTAACTCAGTTTGCTTTTGATAATAGGCGTCTAGCTCTTGTTGGTATCGTTTTTCTTGCTCGCGTAACACCTTTTGACGTAACTCGTGTATCCGTCTGAGTGCTTTGAGCCTGTAATTTCGAGCACCATAAGCCCAATTGATACAGCCAATAAGTGCAATTAACTCTTCAAGCTCTGCTTCGGTTAAGTAACTTTTTAAAAGCAAATGCTCGATGCGTTTAATCAACTCACGACACTTACTTTGAGTTGCACTTTTTGTTTGCGTACGTGGGTAGCTGATCTTACTCACAAACTATCCCCTAATACACTTCAATATTAATATCAGACAAGGTGTGCCATGCCTTCTCTATGAAGTCATTACTATCCTTTTCATCCGCAACAAGAGGAATATACTTCATCAGTACATCCAAAGGTGACATTTTACCCAATCCGATTTTTTCTAAATCTTGACCAAGTATCAAACTGAAAATCGGTGAGAATTCATCTAAATTCTCATTGGTAAGGTGTTCAGCCATCGCGATCCCTAACGTCGTTAATCTGACGTTATCACCATCAATATCTAACAATGGACTATCTTCTGTAAGATCGCGAATAACATCGGCATAAGTCGATGGACGACCAATCATATACTTGTCCATTAGTGACAATAAGTCGTCAACTGTCAGGTTCGAGGTTGCCTGTGGCTTGGAGACCTCAACACTAAAGTTTCCTTGCTTAAATGCAGCGAGATCAGCCTTTGTAATTCCAACGTCAACAGTGTTCTCTATGTCAATGGATAAATGTTCAGTCCAACCTGGCTCTTCTAAAACATAAGTTTCAAGCTCAACTACGACAGAACCGAGTTTATTTGACTGTAAGACCACACGAGCAGTCTGATATTCACAATCACCCGTGTTGTTGGCTTTCTCAAAAGCTTCAAGAGTATTGAGTGTTTTACTCATATATAGATATGAATCGTTTGAACTAGATTTATGTTTTTGCGCAAGTAATTTATATGTTTCTGCTAACTCACTTTCATCCACAATAATTTCTATTGGTTCATGCGCACTATTTGATTGGATCATAAATCACTTCCCTCATAAAGCCCGGTTAGTGCTTTATAGCTCTCAACTGGTTTTACTTGTTGTTCAATGGCATTTTGACGCATCACGTTGAGTGTTGATGCATCTGGCGGGCTCACAGTCCTTTCCTCAAATTCAGATTCTATTACGGTCCAGCCTGAACCGTCAGACTTGAATGGTGCGTTCTTGCGGATATATTCGATGGGGTCACCCACCTCTAAGCTCTCACTATTTGGTCTCTGCTGAACCAACCTTCCTTGAAGTTTCTTCCCGTTTACTATCACAGTTACTGGCGCTTCTGTGGGGTGAGTAATTGATACAAGTTGTTCTTTGAGGTGGGTATAAGCGAGAGATAAAATAGCTGCCTTCACTCGTCCCATACCCTTTACTTGTGGTTTAGCAATCTTTTGAATAAGTCGCTTCTCTAGAGCTAATCGAACATCTTCTCCTTGACCAATCGGGGGACATTTTTGCGCAATAGCGCTTAATTTTCTCCCGAGGATTAAATCCAATGACTCTCTGACCATCTCAGCAGACGCTCGTGCGATATCTAGTGACGCTCGATTATCGACAGCGAAGGCCTCTTTAACCGCTTCAGGAGAAAGGCCTCGCAACCTAACACGCTGAAGTTTTTCAAGAGAGTTAGGTTGGTGCAGTCTAAAGAGTTCTTGTAAATGCCAGGCGATGTGTTCACCAACGTTGTCATCATCCGTCGCCAAAATAATTTCATCAATATCTGCACCACCACAGAGCTGTAAAATATCGCTAACCGCTTTGCGCGCCGCGTTACCCTTGTCATTATTTTTTTTCTTTGGATTTTTTTTGACGTTGTACTGATATTTGGGGTGCAAGCCGTTCTTAACTAATAAGGCTTCTTCATCATTAAATGGTAAACTTAATACTTTTCCCTTAGTACTAACCACTATGTATCGCTTACCAAGCAACGCTTCAAGCTTCTTTATCTTGTTGTCTGATTCAATGATAACAACGCTTCTTGGAAACAATCGCTCTCCGCGTTTGCCGATGTAATAGCCTAAATACCCTACAGAGTCAGATTTTGGATCGGCGGGAGGTGATAACTCTTCTTTTGTCGTGGGTATCCCAAATGTCTTTTCGCAAATAAATGCTATAAAACATTCTTTAGCACGGGAAACTGCAACGTTTAATATATATGCCGCAGCGCGGTAATGAACATCTCCACCGAACTTAATGCTTTTAGTTCCGCTAAACAAAATAATCGGCTTTTCCGCACCTTGCAGAGCATTAACGGTACCGATCTTCATTTTATCTACATCATCAACCGTGATTTCATATTTAGTGCCTTTAAACTTTTCAATTAGGAGGTTGTGTAACATGCCCTGTGTTTTACCTTTACTCCTACTATCATCTTCGTCATGACCAATAAAAACTAAGCTTTGTTTCTTATATGGACTGATAATACCTACTAGGTCAGGTAAACGCTTTTCAGGCTTGCCCGGCTTATTATAGTGATCATGAATCTTTGGCCATTGGTCAACAAGCCACTCAACGATGGTCCGAGCTTCTTTTTCATTCTTATGTGATGTGCCTACCTTTTGGGTTTCCGATGCTGATGACACCCAAGTGAGTGGTCGAAATGGTCCCCTCTCCTTAAAAAGAGGTGGGATAATAAAAATACTATTGTCATAAACCAGTTCATTGCAAAACTGACTCAATACTTCTTGGCATCGATAATGCCCACGCAGTGACATACCTTTCCCTTGGTGGTTACAAAATGATATCTGTCGAAGCACATGCAAGATGCTACCGCTTATACTAGGCAATAGCTGGTTTTTAAATGCATGGACAAAACAACGCTTTGTATGGGCTTCGTTCACTCCCATACCCAATGTCTGAAATAGTCCTTGTTCTTGTATCGGAGTAACATCTTGTATTACTGGAGGAATTTGAGCTACGTCACCAACCGCGATGGTTTTCTTTGCCAACGCAAGCAATGGTAACGTACTCCTTATATCTGCTTGCCCGGCTTCATCAATGATCAATAAATCTGCTTTGCCATACAAATATGGCTGTTCAGAAATACCTGAAGGCTTTTGATAAGCAAAAATTTTGGGTGCAGATTGTACGGTTGAAACCAATATTGGAGTGATCATGCACATTCTTCTAAGGGCGGTTTCAAGATTTGACGGAGATGCATAGATTAAGAAATGTTCCGAGCAAGAAAGAAGATAGCGTCCTTCCCAATAACGCGCCGCATAGTGGAACAGCTCTGAACGGACTAGCAGGTCTACTGCGCGATCAGCAAGAATGACTTTTGCCATACCAGCAAGAACGCCATAGTTAGATAATATAACCTGAGTATCATTTTCTAAGTCATTATCTCGCAGATACTCTCTGCACACGTCTGAGATAATTTGAATTTTTTTCGTATCATCACCATGTAGTAAGTCATACATAGTTTCAATTTGCTCCGCTCCCTGACAGTTGTAATGTTTCTCGTCAAAGAGTTTTGAAAATGATTCGTGAATACTAGGGTGTCTCTCAAACCCTTTGTCAAACTCTTCGATAAGCTGATAATACAAGGTGTCAATAGCTTTAGAGCAGGCCGTAAGCGTATGATGTAATTGTTCCACACAGTTTTCTAGATCACTAAATGTTGTTGCGTAATGCCGTTCACAATAGCTCTTAAATTGAACTATGAATTGGTCTAACTTAGAGGGATTATTTAAATTAGCTAACTCTCCACTCCAACGTACTACCCCACCTTTATTTGACTTATCTATCTCTCCCAACACCGCTGATTTAATGAATTCAGGTGACATATTGTTTTTGATGCTACTGGATGGAAAGTAGGTACCATAGTTAGTTGGTCCATCGATCCACCGCCTCATGTGTAAGAGTGTTTTACTGTCCCCTTTATACAATACATTGGGAAACGCATTAACTATATTGGTAACGGATTGGTTTGTCCCACCTACACCCACTACAATAGGACAATCACCCTTTGCCAGTGCGGCTTCTATGTATTGATGGCTGATAACCGCTTTGAGCATCGCAGTTTTACCTGAACCAGGAGGACCATTGACAGCCAATACATCGCCAGTACACATGAGTGCCGCAACGCTAGCGGCGCCACGTTGCGTATTATCCAGAGCAAATAATTCTCTGTGTCGGTAATCTCCTGTATCAACGCCTTTGCACTCATCCATATGCCCCAAGAACGGCTTTGTTCGCTCTTGTAACAAATTGGTAAGGTAATCATCTCTCAGCCATTTTACATTACCGTTTTCTTGGTAAGCTAAGTCAGTATTACATACGGATGTACCTATCAATGAATCGTCGTTAACTGTAAAGAGATCACGATATAAATTGATGATGTGTTGATTCGCAGAGCTGTCAGCCGTGACACGACGCAACGTCACTGTCACATCAGGGTTGTCGAAATTGAGTGGTTTATGATGATCAATACGATCGAGTGTTTCATCACAGATTTTGTCAAACATTGCCTCCGCAATTGTAAACCATTCATGCAGATCTTCTGTTGGTTCTTTAAATACTGAATAGTCAAACTTATCGAAATTTTCCATCTTCCCTATACAATGCAACGGCACGTTCCCTTCCACCTCTAGAAGTTCAGGATTGATTATCGGGAATGAAGATGTGTCTGGATAAAAGACAAACCGATTGTAGCTTCCAGCAAGATTTCTTATTTTGACAGGGACAATCATTATCGTAATGGTTTTCTTACCATATGCAGGATTGACATCGATTGCTAACACATACCTATCGCTGTTAAAGATGGGTAGCTTTTCATCATTTTTTTCGTCCTTTCTTGGACTATTATTTATATCACTCCCAGCGCCGTCACTTTGTTTAGAGTTGGATACCTTGACATTATTTAGCATTTTCAATAAGTCTTTATTATGTGTTTCAAATCCTTTTATTGGGTGAAGGCGACTTACTTTTGAAAGAGAATCATCAGGTTTGATGTCGTCATAAGCCTGGATAATAGTATCATTATTGTTCAACAAAGGGCTGCTGAGCTGACCAAACGGATGACCTTGTAATAAATTGTAATGTAGACCTAAGGCTTTTTTCATGTATTTACATCTCTATTAAATCAATACGTTTGACATGTAAAGTATCGTTAGTTTGGAAGGCTGTAACGTGACAAAACTTGTCAGTTACGTCGATATATTTCAGTGCCTCAAAATTAGTCAAAGGACGAACAAACTCTTTGACTATGGTGGACTTTAACTTAGGGTCAGAAAAGGTAAGCTTCCACATTTCATTTTTATTACTGCTTATTGTTTTTTCGATGCTATCAATGCGTAAGCGACGTGTTATTGGTTCTGAAGGTGCACGCTTTTCTATATCAACATGAATACCTGCGCACCAGATTTCGAGATAACCACATTCACCGATATCATCAAAACCACAACGTTGTGCGACGCGCAATTTAATCTTAGCCCTACTACCCGAAGGTATAAACGTGTAGGCTTTTAGCATTGCAGGGCTTACTTGAACAGCTATCTTACCCAAACCCGTTATTCCAACTATTATCCAGCACTGAGATTGAATAGAAGGAACTAAACGACGCCAGTGATCTTCATCTAGATCATGTTCAGCGCCAATAGGTGACCAATCAAATAATACTTCTCCATCAAATTCTTTTTTATCAAGTGCCAAGGTCCGGTTTTCATTAACTTGGATATGCTTGATACGCCAGCGGTTTTTGAAGTTATAAAATATCTGCGTTTCATCATCGACTTCCCTTTGTTTCTTTTCCCAGATATCTTCAAGCTGAAACTCAACGGGTGTATTAGGCTCAAAGTCTCGAAAACCGTGAAGCATCATTTCATTGTGCTGAATGCTAACTTCGTAAACAGTACCCTCAGGGCGAAACCATGTAGAAGGAACCTCAGATTTTGTATCTGCTTCTATTGCAACAAACAGCTGTTTTGAAAAGATTGTACGAATATATGATTTATTTAAATCAATGCGCGTCTTCTCGTCTTTCCATAACTCAAGCTTATAAATAATGGGGAAAACGAACTCACTGTGTTGCGGGATATTGATACGTAACCGATAAGTATCTAACGAGACGTTAAAATCTTTCCATAATTGACCGTGAAATGGAGAACGAATGCTCAATCTGCCAAATTGAAATATAACTTCATCAAACCCCCCATCTGGTACATAGGTTGTCTTAGGAAAGATGAGACGTGGGGATTCAAGTTCACGACCTTTACTCCCACCAATGAGTTGACTCGTATTAAACGGCCACTCTTCCTTTGCATTGTATTTAACAACCGCATGAACGCCTTCCGTAGCTGATTTTTTTTTAGGGAGAGAAAACGCGTTGGTACCTAAATCTATATTAATATGGCACCTAATTGCTGGCTCGCCCAATTCATTAATAGCAACCCTACCTTTTATTTTCTTATCATTTTTGTTATCTGGCACAAGGCTAGTAATTGTAGTCGTAAATTTATTTTTGAGATCAAAGTTAACGATCTTAACTTTAAAGTCATATTCATAGTCTTCGTTTTCCAGTACGCCCATCACAGAAACAGGTATTTCAGCATTAGCTTCAAATTCAAGAATTTTCCACTTGTTTAATAATGACGTATCTAGCATGCAACTATATATCGTATCGTTATTTGGAAAATGAAACTTCCCAACTATCTCACAACCATTCTTAGAGGTTTTCGTCCATGCCTCTGAGGCTTTAAATATGCCTTTATATATCTTATCCATTAGGAGTTATCTTTTTAATTTACATCATAAAACAGAACGATTGCACGTGACACTATATGCAGTACGGTGCTTTCGAGTACTTGAATAACTAGGAGTACTCTTCCCATGAGAACTAAACTCTTGGGTAAAAAGTGATCCATCTAGGAGCTCACAGAATGAGCGATTGAGTTATATCAAAAATAACAAGAACACGCTAAGTTGTTAATTTTTAATGATAGTAACTGCAAACTCTACAAAATCCGAAAGGAAAATGCACTTTAATATAGATTAAAGTGCACTTTTAGCGTGTTTTAGCGCTTTATTAGCTCGTTCTGCATGTAATCGTGAGAGAAAGACATAAAACGTAGAATATGCAGCGTTTACTGCATATTTAGTCATATCTTTATCTGTTTACAACGAAAAAACATCTATTTATGTCAAGTCAATATAAGCACTGCAATAAGATAAAACTCAACAGTCTACTAAACAGTTGATTCGCTATTGAATAGATTAACAGCGACTATCTAATATCTTATTTGCATTACCAGCTTGAGATAATCTGTTACTTCAAATCTTACGAATTGCCTACAAACTTCAGGCTAAACTGTCTAGTCTACTAAACTCCAACACCTAGTTGAGGAACGGTTCGACTGGCACGACTACGCCAAACTTTTCCAATTGCAAGAATTTTGCCCCCAAAACCTGCGCAGGAATTTTGCGCTGAAGTAAGCTAAAGAAGTTTTCATCATGAGTTGAGATAATAATTTGTTTATCAAACGTAAGCGCTCAATGAACTGGTGAAGCTTATTCTGCTTCACCTA
>TARA_R110002167_G_scaffold91312_1_pt1 | contig 14495 bp, 23 predicted proteins | sample TARA_R110002167 | Tara Oceans TARA_R110002167 (sample SAMEA4398238) | marine metagenome | biome: Polar Biome; feature: [MES] marine water layer (ENVO:01000295) within the mesopelagic zone...; material: water (ENVO:00002006), including particulate matter (ENVO:01000060) such as...... | reverse complement strand
GTACAATCAATTAGAGAGTACATAAAGAATGGCTTTAATGGTTTAGACCCATCAGAGATGGATGAGCGTACAGGAGAGTACATGCTCAAGTTGATTGGTGCTAACTATCGTACAATAGATAACCTTAAAGAAGGTCAAGTTGCTACTGCTTTTGGGGATATTGTAGGTCTTACACCACCTGCGTTCCAAGCTCTTACAGATGTAGTTGTAGGTGGTCTGCAAGGCCTTGATGGAGAGATTGGTACTAACAATGAGTTAGTAAAAAACTTACCTGTTGTTGGTGGTCTTATTAATGTATTGTTTAATGATGTAGATGCGGATTGGGCTAAACAACAGCTTAGCCCATCTCCTAAACCTAAAGTAGGTTTCTTCTAACCCTCACATGCGATACATTCACCGCTGCTGCCTCTTACACCTGCCTCGCTTCTTAGATAATACAATGATTTTATGTATTTATCTTTGAATGCGAGCTTGTGTACTCGGCTAATCTCAGCTTCTGGTGCATCACTAGGGAAGAACAAGTTTAGTGACTGTGCTTGACAGATATACTTCTGTCTTGCACTGGCTAGGCGTACTAACACTTCCTGATTAATCTCAAAGCTAGTCTTGAACACAGCCTTCTCTTTATCAGTTAGCCAATCGACTAATTGTACTGAACCATTGTCCTTGATTATAGCGTTGATTGTCTCGTCACTATACACCCCCTTAGCCTTCATCAGATCTACTAGGACAGGATTAATCCTATTGATCTCACCAGCAGGGCTACCTTGAACAAACACGTTCTTATACACAGGCTCAATGCCTTGAGATACTGAGCCACAAACTAATGCGCTAGAGCTATTAGGTGCTACTGCAAGTAGGTGGGTGTTACGTACACCATGACCCTTGCACCATTTTGGTTCACCCTTAGCCTTAGCTAACCATTGACTAGCTTCTTTAGCTTGCTTCTGAATAATCTTAAACATGTTCTGATTTATGTTGTGAGCTTCAAAGCTTTCAATGTCAATCATGTTCTGCTGTAGGTAAGTATGGAAGCCTAGTGTACCTAAACCTAATGCACGACCACTTTCTGTGAATTGCACTGCTTTCTCTAAGCCTTTAATACCTTTACCCATTTGGATAAAGTCTTCAGCCACACAATCTAAAAAGATAATAGCGTTGTGTACTGCATCTGTATCAGCCCACTCATCGTACTTAGCTAGGTTCATACTGCTTAACACACAAGTAAAGGTATGGAACTCATCACTGTGTAATGTAATCTCAGTACATAAGTTACTAGCCTTAACTTTAAGCCCATGCTCTGCGTACATCGCTGGGTTCTGTGCGTTTATCTTATCAATAAAAACGAAGTAGCCCTTACCTGTAGTCATCTTAACTTTCATGGCTCTTTGGTAACGAGCTACTGCATCTTCTTCTCCTTCATCTAGGCGGGCAATGAAGGAGTCTGTAACCAACCATCCAAGGTTACAATCATCTGGGTGATTAACTAGGTGGTCAGCAATCTCCCAAAAGTCTCCATGTTCTAATTCCAGATAGCCTGCCCATGCACCTCGTCTAGTATTTCCTTGTGATACATCGCGTGATAGCTGGACAAAATCTCGAAGCACTGGTAGTACTCCACTAGCCAATCCTCCTGAGCTGATAGGTGTTCCTCGCTCTCTAATAGCTCCAAGGTAACTAGAAGTTCCGAACCCATTCTTACTAAGGACTGCAACCTCTTTTTGTGCGTCATAAAAGTCATAAATTTCATCCTTAATGAAGCTACCACTGCAAGACACAGGGCAACCTCTTGTTGTACCCATGTTAGCTAACACAGGTGTTGAGCAAGCAAGCCAACCATTCCATAACAAGTTAAAAAATACCTTCTGCCAATGCTCGCCATCTTTCATATGAGTAGCAGCTTGATTAGAGATACGTTTGTAGATTGAATACAAATCAGGATACTCCTCTGATGTGTACTTATCTTTAAGTATCTGCCATGCTGGTGTTGTTACCCACATAGGCAACTTGCCTTCAGCCTGTAACAGCTTACGCTCGTCACCTAAGCTATCGTATATACTTTTATGTTTTACCATGCGAAACCACCTTCCTGCCAATCTCTTGTGTAATTGTTACCTTGCTTGGCAAAGAAATCATGTAGCGAACCACTGTTAATATTCTTATAGAACCAACCACTAATAGGATCATACCCTACATCAAACATAGGGGCTATGTCTAGCTGACTTAAGCAAAGATTTAACCTTGATTTAATAAAGTTCTTCATCTGTACGTCAGTGATACCTTTGATTGTACCCTTTTCAAATATCATGTCAACGATACGACTTTCATGATCAAGCACTTGCTCGCATGTGTTCTTAATTTTCTTGACAATCTTAGCGTATTCCTGCTCAGAAGGCTTCAGTTCCTCTCTAAGCGTTTTAAACAGCCATGCCCCTGCCTCACTATGTAGATTTTCATCACGCACTGAGAAGTTAATACCTGCCGTCATGTGCATAAGCTTGTTCTTTCCCTCTGCTTGGAAGTGTTTTAGGAAAGCAAAGTTACTGTACAAGATAGCACCTTCTGTGATGCTGCCCATGGCTGTAATTAACAGTGGATCATCCGCTTTAAACTGCCTATCAATCCAATCCATTCTACTTTTAAGTACTGGATCGTTCTTGTAGTCAGTGTAAAACTCTTCTGTTTTTAAACCCATGACCTCATTAAGCTTGTCATAGAATGGGGCGTGTACATTTAACTCCATCTCTCCAAACTTAGAAGCCATCCTCTGTATCTCAGGGCGTTGGAATGTTTTACGAACGTAGTCAAGCCAGTACTCGTTACCTACGTGGAGTTCGTACAAAGTAAATAGCTTAAGGACAGTACCAACACCATGTAACTCAGCGTCAGATAGATTAGTTTTGAGATCATGTATGTCTTTCTCCAACTCTATTTCATCGTCAGTCCACCATACATTATTCTGGCTCTTGACATATGCAATAGCCTCTGGGTAGTGAACCATGTAACTGTTTGTTGGGGTTAATAACCTACTCATACCAATCTTCCTCTTTATTACTGTGTAATATAATGCCGCGTAAAAACCATTCAATTATGAAGGTACGCATTGGCTCTTCTCTATCATTCATAAATGTAACAAAGCCTATGTAGGGTAGCCACGCACCAAACAAAGGGTAGCCAAATAATAGTAATGCCCCATCCGTACTGTCAAACTTTAATGGGTTCCATGTAAGTTTATAATAAATATCTTTATCTTCATCCATCGCCTATGTCTCTTTGTAGTTTTTCTAATTTAAGTTCTACTCTATCCTCGAACCTTACCACCAAGTCCTCAGTATTTATATCGAGTAGCTCCATTACAGTAATCTCATCAAGCTCTTCTAGCTTTTCACATAGCTGTGTAAAAGTCATGATAGGTTTAACGTCCTCGTAAATAAGGCAAGCTAACAGGTAATACATCTAGCCCTCCGTTCTCTACTTCATTTAACATCCAGATACCAGACCAACTGCCATTGTTCTGTGCGCCTAGATATTTTTCATCGTGCTGATAATAAATGCCAGCAAACAATCCAGTAAGATTAACTCCATCAGCTCTCTTTTGAAATGCTATGTCTCTATCTTGTACGTGACCCATGATACAGGACATCATACGTTTAGACAGTAACGACTTAGCACTTGCTACAGGTCTACCCATTACACCAGATGTAAAGTAATGTGCAAACGCTACGCCTTCAATGATTACTGGCTCAAGAAATCCATGTACTTCCCAGTCATCTAAGTTTAGATGGTCATAAGTTATAACATCTTCTAGGATAGCATCAGCCTCTACTGCTCTCTCTATCCTGTACTCATGGTTGCCAAGAGTAAATACCATACGTGGCTTCCAACATTTCTTCTTGTTTTTCTTTTGTCGATTGATCTCTTTCTTTATTGGTGCAAGAAGCAAGTCCATCGCATCGTTACCAGCCTTAACATCTTTCATGTATCGCCTGCCTTCAAAGTCTTTACGACCTTTATCGTAGCTCGATAGGCTAGGCATGTCCCAGAAGTCACCAATGTTTACGATAACATCAGGCTTTTTGTCAGCTATGTACTGACCTGCCCATGTAAGATGTTCAGTTGGTACTCCTTCTTTAATTTGACAATCAGGTATCACTGCTATTTTCATGCTGTTTCTCCTTAACGTACTCAATTAATTTATCACAAGTGTTGGAAGTGAAATAAGCCATACCTTCTTTTTCACACCACTGTCCCATATTCATCTTACTACCCTTACGTACTTTCTTCTTTGGATCAGACAATATAAAAATTAACTCACCATCAATACAATCTCTTACTGATTTGTACTTCATGGTATCACCTGCTCTAAAGAATCCCTTACACTCAATGAAGAAGCGATCTTTATATACGAAGTCAGGTATGTACTTACGCTTCATAGTATATGGTACTGAGTAGGGTTCAAACTCATACTCTTTAGGCAACTTTGCAGCTACTGCTTTCTCAAGCCCGCTACGAAATTTTTCTGTGCCTGCTTTTTTAAATCGTGGTTTCATTTAAACTCCATTGGCATTTGTTTATCTCGCTGCAACATCCACAATAACTGTGTGTTCTGTACTGCTCGATGGTAGCCATCTTCAAACTCTTTTATGTAAAGGTCTGTGATTGTTTTATCCCATAATTTTCTAGGGGTTGTATCAAGAAGCTTTGATGCTTTCTTCTCACCTAGTCCACGAATACCAATGATGTTATCAACCTTATCACCTGTAATCATTTGCTTGTAGAAGAAGTACTCACCTTCTTTAGCAGATACCTCAGCCCATTCCTTCTTAACGTAATTGTAATGCCTACCCTCAACCATTAACAAATCTTTATCTATGGTTGCTATCACTGTATCTTTTGTCTGTGTTAGAGCTAACGCATCATCAGCTTCCATGCCATCAATGACTTGGGCTTTAAATGTTTTAACTAAGTAGTCACGTATCAGTTGGTAGTGTACTGGCTTTTCTGCACCCTTACGATTTGCTTTGTAATCTTCCCTTACTTTAAACCTAAAGTTATTCTTGCCAGTTAGGAATACCTTATAAGAATCTGCTTTGGTTTCTCTTATCATTGTTCTAACAAAAACCTTGCAGCTATGTAAGGTAAAGGATTCTGAATCAGCCGTAACTAATCCAGTCTCCTTGTCCTTAGTCTGACAAGCGTACCCTATACGATATACTATAGGGTCGCCATCAATCAGAAGCTCCATGACTAGAACGGAATATCGTCAGCAAAGCTTTCTGGTTCACCTTGAGATACAGGTGACAGTTGAGCGGATTGTTTTGTAATACGTTTATCAAACACATACTTAGCCAATCCAAACATAGCCTTCTGTGCTGTGTTATTTTCATCATCACAGTTACCAACAGCCATGTCAGTGATTGTTGCATCAGCAACGCTATCACGATACTTAGCTGGGATAGATGTTAAGTCAGCAATGTTGTCGTACTTGTTGTCACCAGATACTTGATGCTTAACGATAACGTTACAAGCTTGTCCTAGCACACTGTCCCAGTCAGCCTCTGTATCTACCTTGGCTGAGCTATTGAATGTCTTAAAGTACTTGTACTCATTGCCTAACTCATTCATCTGATAGAAGATGTTAAAAGGTTTAGTCCACAATAGACGAGGCTGTGCCTTGCCATCGATAGTAACCTTACTTCCAATGATCTCAATACCTAATGCAATCTGCTGAGCTGGTGGTTTAGTCTCACCCTTGTAGCTACGTTCCTGCAAACCTAAGTCTGCCACGTAAACAAGACGACCTTCATGTTCACCTTCCGTTAAATTTTCGTACTCAACAGTAGAGTTGGTAGTTTGCTTTGGTGATGTTCTATTTAAAGCCATTTCTTTTCTCCGTTTTAAATTACCTGAATATTATAGCACAAATTAATGTATTTGTGAATAGTCTGCGCCAAATTTTATGTCACAATCTAAGTCTCTATTCATAGAGAGCTGTTTGTTTACCTTTTGTATAGCCTCCTTTAGTAGTATTGTAACTTCTTCCTTCTTGTGATCTTGTAATTCTAAGATTACTTCATCGTGAAACTGCCCTGTTATTTGTGGCCTTGATGTTATTATTTCTTTTAACCACATGTCAAAGCAGTATGTACCTGTCCCTTGATTTAAAGTACTGAACTTATCCTTGTCAGATTTTAAAAAATAATACAGTTGGGATACTTCATTGTATAGCCACATCTTAGCTGCGCCGCCTTTTAGGTATCCACACTTCTTTACTTTAACTTCTTTAGCTATGTTCTTCAGTGACCAGTTGCGTTTCCAGTATGCACGATGGATAACACCCGCTTCTTTTTCACTGATAGCTAACTGTATAGATAATGTCTTAGCACCCGCGCCATAGGTACACGCATAGTTACCACCTTTGTAGGCATGTCTGATAGCTACTACCTCTTTATGTTCTACACCAGCTTTGTACTCATCAACCTGCTCTTGCGTAACTGCACCTGCTGACAGTGCTAAGTCAAGGTGTGGGTCGAAGCCCTCAACCATCATGTCCTCAACGAACTCTGGATCATGCTTATACATGTAGTGCTGCTTGGTTCTATCCTCAAGAGAGGCCATGTCAGAGCCGCACAGCGTATGGTTTGTACGTCTTACTGTAAGTAATTCACGTATCTCTTTACCATATGGCTTACGAACACTGGGAATATTCACACAGACTGTATGCTTTAATCTAAGTGTGTTGGTTAGTCCCATCATCTGCGCCTTAACAAAGCCATCATCATTAGCATTCTTTAGAAGGCCATGCACTAGGGCTGATCTGTGTTTAAGGATTGTCATTTCTCTGAGGGACATCACTGCTTCATCTGTATCTTGTAGTTTTATTACTGATGCACATAGCTCACCATCAAATCCTTTTATCTGAGGTACTTGTCTACCATCTGCGTACTGACTGTTGTTATAGTCAAATGTAACAGGCTCCCAACCAATAGAAAACAACCAATCTTTTATTTGTTTTATTGACGAAGGGTTAGGTTCCTTGTATCCTTTAACAAACTTTGTACCACAATCAGATAACTTTTTAGTGTTTATGATTTCATCGTACCTTACTTGCGCTGCTGATAGAGTGCCATCTTTTTTGTAAGGCTTAGCTGGCTTGTTTAACTTTACATAGATAGGTACTAATGGCATCCTACTTGCTAGCTTGTCAGACATTACTTTGTACCTAGCATCTAAGTCCTCAGCAAATACTTGCGCCTTATCTACATCCAGCTTCCACATACACTTCTCAGCTAATGCTGCACAATTCATCTTGTGTTCTAAGTAATCTATAAGCCTGCCATAGTCATTGTCATACAAGGTTTCAAGCATACTTTCTTGGAACATCCATAACTTGTGGTTAATTTTTACATCTTCTTTGCAACGATTAACATATGTTTCTAAGCTTGCATTCTCCCAATCATCTACCTTTGGTTTGCTTATATCTAGTCTATCACCCCATGGATCTAGTCCATGCTTCTGTATCTCAGGTGTTAGATACCAAGACAGTGCCAAGGTATCTACTATTTGTGCTTGTATCTTTATGTCTAGTAGTCTTTCAAGTGTTGGTTTATCATAGCGTATAAAGTTATGACCAATGATACGATCATCACTAGTAACTAATCTAAAGAACCCTCTCATGCTTTGGTATGTAGTAGCTGTCCAATCGTGTACTTCATTCCAACCTTCTACATTATGCACAGACATACAGTGTATCTTTGTAGCATCTATGCCATCTGTCTCTATATCTATAATGTAATCTGTCATTTGTTTTTCCATCCTATAAACGAGCTAGTAGTTTCTAAGTATGATACTGAGTCTTCATCATAGTATACATCTGCATTATACGATTGACCATACTCTCTGTCAAACAATGAGTAAAACTTACTGACGTTCTTTTCTTCTGGAGGGCAATCATCTGTCCTGTCTCTTGCTATACCATGACCATAGTGAAACCATTTCTCAATCGCTCTCGACCCAGTAAGCTCGGAGCTAAAGCACTTAGCACCTGCTTCATGTGGCTTACTGCCCTTTGGTTTAGGGTTTACGTGACTAAAGCAGAAGATTGTAATAGGGTATAGGCTAACAAGATCAGCCATGTCTGTGCATATTTCATTGAGCTTGTCGTTGGCCTCCGATGCTGAGTACCTACTGATCAGGGCTGTGATAGGATCTAGCATAAAGATGTTGATGCCATCTAGTAGGTGCATCTCTTCTATAGCTACACGAATGTCAGACCAATCACGACTAGCACCTCTATCGTAGAAGCGTACCTTACCTTGCAAGGATACAAGAGAGTCATGTAGAAACTGATCATCGTATTCTTTATCAGGTCTTGTAAAGTCTAGCTTAGCTTCCTTACTTGCAATCTTCTTAGCTGTACGCACTGGGCTATTCTCTAAGTCAAAGATGCCTACCTTCTGTCCTTCTGAGTAGCACAGGTGATGCACCATCTGATGCTGCCAGTCCGTCTTACCAATCTTAGGAGCTGCTGCAACTACATGTAAGTGATGTGGTCGCACACCAAAGCAAGCCTTGGTTAGCGTAGGCCATGGGAAAGGGATGCCTACCTTTGGCCTCTCCATTGCTTTCTCCATGATGTCTTCTACATCTACCACTTGACCTTGGCGAATGTATGAGGCATCCCATACGCATGACTGGTATAGTTCTTTTTCTTTACCATTAACTACCATGGCTGATGGGTCATTCTCTGAGAATGTAGCTACCTTGAATCTAGGGAATACCTTTAGTACTTCACGAGCTGCCTGTTCACCTGCTGCATCTTGATCAAATGCAAGCACTACCTCTGTGTACTTGCCAGTAAACTCTCTTGCAAACATTAGATCCTTTACTGCATGACTTACGCCACGAGTAAGAGATACTACTGCTGGCTCAAATGAACTGTACTTCTCAGGTCTTACATCTACTATAGCTTGGTACAATGACATAGCATCGAGTCTACCTTCTGTAATAAATAGCTTGCGTCCTGCTGCTGCATGTGACTGACCCCACAGATCGTACTCACCTTTCCTATCACCAATAGACTTGAACTGTTTAGCTTGGCACTTGCGTACCTCGTATCCTATAAGCTTACCCTTGAGTGTGTCAGGGTAGTAATGCTCATCGATAACACCTTGCGTAGTCTCTGACATTGCAACCTTGACATTGAATTTCTCTACAGTTTCTTTGCGTAGCTTACGATCAGCTATCGCCATAGTAGGCAAACTATTAATCAGGTTAGTATCCATAGGTATGCTCTGTGTTTTAGTTGCTTTCTTAATTGGTAGCACGTTGTTCTCCTCTGGTGGAAAGTATGTCTCACATGCAAAACAATAACTATCTATCTTGTCATCGTCTTGGAATATCTTACACGCATCACTTGAGCCACAGTCTTTACACTCTTTACTTCCTATCTGTGTTGACATTAGTATTCTCCTCTGTATTTTAGAGATTGTAGCTGATCAGTAATAATTTGCATTAGTTTAGTATAGCATAGGTCGTCTACTTTTATTGAAGATCTTACATATAACCTACATCCTTCTAGTATTTCTTTCTCTGTACTTCCTTTGTTATAGGTTAGTACTAAGTTTAGCACACTCTTAGCTATAGTATCCATAGCTTTAGGTTGAAACATTTTTGTATCTCTCCAATAGATAGTCAGTTGATTTACCAGCTTGGCTAAACGCCTTTACGATAAAATCATCGTGTGTTTTTATAGCAGATTGCCATGCGTTTATGTACTTAACATGATCGCTTCTAGTAGTCTTAGTTATTTCACAAGCATTGCATAGCTGCGCTGATCCTACCTCTGCTATAAGTTCTTCTTGTGCATACGCATCATCTCCAAACACACTGCCTTTGCTTCTGCTCAGTCTTTTAGTGTGACCTGTCCAGTGTGTTAGCTCATGTAGTAGGGTGCTGTAGTAGTCTTCTGTGCTAAAGAAGTACTCTTTGTGTGGCATTCCTATCATGTCAAGATGTGGTGAGAAGTATGCTCTATTTTCTTCACTGTGTTGTACGTCTACATCCAAGGTAGATATTAATGACTCGGCCTTATCTTTACTCTCTACTTTATTAATAGCTACGTAATCTTCTAAGCTTGACTGATCAAAGCCCTCTACTTGAGCTACATTAAATAGATAGTACACCTTCATAAACTTGTAGGTGTCATCATTAGACTTGTCCTTGCCAGTGCCTAGGAAGTAAGCAGGTGTGCCCTTTTCTCCCTTGCGTATGGTTGCACCCTTGTCTTTCCACTGCTTGAAGGTAGCAAAGGCTGGCACTTCAAATCCCATACTTGATAGGTACCAGTAGTTAAGTCCACTGTACTTGCGTTTACTGAAAGCATTGTGTGGTTCACCTGAAGCTAATAGATTAGTAGACCATGGTTTGATCCAGTCTGACCCATGGTCATTCATGAGTGACAGTATCTCTGCATTTACTTTATCTTTATAGTCAGCAAATTTCATTACTCGAACCTCTGGAAAGTATCGCGTACATCTTGTGAAGCATACTCGTATGCTAGTAGGTATAGGTATTCGCCTAGTGCTTCGTACCCTTTACTGTTACCACTGTTAGTATGTATACCCACTAGTATAAGCTTGAGGTCTTCAGCTCGATGCTTGTACCCTTCATTACATTGTGTTGCATTGAATAGCACATCTTGGAAATCATCCTGCAACATCTCATCTACTAGGTCTTCCATGTGATCTTCCTCTGCGCCTGTTAGTGTAATTTTATCTTGGTAATCATCCCAATCATGGTGTGGATTATTATAGTTCACTGCTCTAACCTCACTCGTAGTTCGTGTAAGAATTTTTCTATACCATACTTATCTATGTACTCTTTAGCTTCTTCAAGACACCAATGCAATTGGTAGTCATCTTTAGCTTGCTCATCGAGTTGCTCAAATTGATTGCCATAATCGTCTATCATAAGTCTTCCTCTTTAATAAGTTTGTATCCATCAATAGCGTATCTTACTTTGCTTACACTATTGCCACGCATGTATAGTACTTTCCAGTGTGGCTCTAGTGGTGCTAAGGCTTCTAACAAGTTAGTTGTTACCTCTGGTACAGTTTGGTAACGTGTGTCCAGCACACAGGTATGAGTAGGTGACATCTCTACTTGTACCCAGTATCGTGCTGTCCACTTGCCTGTGTTAGGGTGTCTATTAAGTTTAGGTTGAGAGTTAGCCATTGTTTTAATCGAGGCTATCCAAGTAATCTTGCTGTTGTTTGATTCTCATTTCTAAGTAACGAACAGCTTTCTTACAGTCTTCTATTTCACAAGATACAGTATCTGTTTTTCTACCTGCTCTTGAAACATACTTAATTACATTACCTTGCCAGAAAGATAACTCATTCTTCATGATAAATTCAGCAGGCTCTATCTCAAACATAGAGTAATGCTCAGGGTGTAAAACTTCTTCATCTTTATCGTGGTTACTCATAGGTATAATCCTCTATAATTATTGGTTCTACATCTAGTATAGATTGTAGGCATTGGTTGCAAGTATCTACATATTGTCCAGCTAGCTCGTGCCCATCACCATACTTGCGTGTGGATTCAGGGTCAGTGAGTAAGGTGTCACAAATACTACAGCGCATTGTAATCTTCCAATGCTTGTGCATGTTGTAGTAATTGTTCTTCTTCTGCTTGTATGTATTCCTCCTTTAGTATTTGTATGGCTTCTTGATTAGAGGCGTTGGCTTCTATAGCGCACATAGCTGCGTATATCTTCCAGTCATTAAACTTGTTGTGTGTCATATGTATCTCCTTGTGTATAGAGCCTTAGATTAGATACTAAGATCCGCCACTTGTCAAGTAAATAAATCCTGTAACAGTGATGCTACCACCATCAAGGTTAGTACAACAACACAGCTAACAGTAGCAATTTGTAATAGATTAAGGAATATTTCCATTATATATATATCTCCTAATAATATAACTTATTTGAGCGCCGCAGGCGAAATTTTTTTTTGCACTATTTTGGTGCATCATTTGGTAGCCTCCTTATGTTCTTGATTTAGTTTATACATAAGGTAAATGCTGAGAGTGATGAAGATACCTAGCAGCGAGAACACTGCTAGGGCTTCAATCATTAGAGAGCTAAACATTAAGAAGAGCCTTGACCTTTGCCATGGTTGCTGATCTGTCTGCTGTGACTTTTTTGGTTGCCTCGATACCCTGAGCTGTTAGAGAGTCAAGGGCGTTCTGCCATTCTTCTAGGCGTTCCTTCTGCCATTCTAGTTTACTGGCTAGCTTCTCTAGGTTTACAACCTCGACTTCTGATGGTGATGATGTGCTACTGTCAACGTTGAAGGCTCGCGTGTAATTCTCTGCCAGTTCGTCACCAGTTTCCATAACGTTGCGGGTGTTTGCATTGATGAAATAGACACAGGTGTCAGCTAGATTAGATGCTAGTTTTTCTTTAATGTAAGCTGATTCGATTGAGTTAAGATTGATTTGATTAGTCATAATTTATTTACCTAGTTAGTTAGTTATTTAATTTCTTATTACGTAGTAATTGTAGCAGCATTGAGCAATTGAAACAAGCGTTATAGACAATTAAATACAAGATAATGCAAATTAATTTCATCCACGTTAATCAATGCTTGGATGGTATAACCTGTGGATAAGTATAACAAGTTATCCACAACACTCACCTGCAAAACTTACAGAGGTAGGTAAGGAGGTGTGTTCCCCATAGGGATACATTGTATGTACGAAGAGCAGTCAAGGTTAGTATGCTTCATGCTCACAGTATATCCTATACGCTGAGGACAATGAGCTGCTGTCTAACGGACGTTCCCTGTAGAATATAGGGGTAGTATCAACAAGCAATGTCTGAGTCTGTAGGCTTGTAGTGGTTGCATCTCCCATACACACACTCAATCATTCTCGTGGTGAATATTACTATAATATTCCATAGAATATTATGAGCTGAGGTGATGATTGGGGAGGGGGAGGGGTAGAGATAATAATTTACAGTCATATGGTACCTACTACATACAAAAAAGGGTAATTTAGTGGGGAATACCCCCTATAAACCCCTTAAACTATGTATAAAGTGGGTATTAGTTACTATAATTAACTTTACTATAGTAATCAAAGCCTTGTCTAGTAAATGTCCTAGACAAATTACTACAATAGTACGGACGAAAAGGGTCGAATGCCTAGGAATATTATTAGTACCCCTATATACCCACAATGCCCTGAAATATTCCCTTAGTAACTACGTGGTATTCGCGTATTAAGTTCTTGACTTCTTCGTAGAAATATGATATAATATATGCATATTAAATTTAGTATGTAAGTATTAACTGTTAAGGTTAAAATATAACATACAAACAACGAATAGGGTACAAACACTAATATAGTTTCTTATTAGGGATAGTACCTTATTCAGATTATACAAGTGGAAAGCTATGGCTGTAAAAAAGAAAGCTAAATCCAAAGTCAATCAGGCTGGTAACTACACTAAGCCTACTATGCGTAAGACCTTATTCAATAAAATTAAGGCAGGTACTAAGGGTGGTAATGCTGGTCAGTGGTCTGCTCGTAAAGCACAGATGCTAGCCAAAGAATACAAAGCTAAGGGTGGGGGTTATAAGTAATGGCAATGGGAGTAAAACACTACCTGAAAGATGGTAAGGAACATAAGGGTGGTTTGCACAAAATGTCTGACGGCACCCTACACTCTGGAAAAAGTCACACTAAGAGTAGTAAACGTCTTTACCACTATGGTGATTTAGGTGATACGGCTAAACAGAAAGCAAAGAAATCATGGCGTTAAAGAAGTCACAGAAGTCTCTAAAGAAGTGGACTAAGCAGGACTGGGGTACTAAGTCAGGCAAAGCATCCGCTAAGACTGGTGAACGATATTTGCCGAAGAAGGCCAGAGAAGCTTTATCGGCTAAAGAGTATGCAGCTACAACTCGCAAGAAGAGGGCTGATACTAAGAAAGGCAAACAGGTTAGTAAACAACCTAAGAAGATAGCAAACAAAACTAGACAATACAGGAAGAAATGATATGAATACTTACGGCACAAAGATGAGTCGTCCACCAAAGATGAAGACTGACAAGAAGAAAAAGAAGCCAAAAGCAAAGCCTAAAAAGAAGATGGGCTACTAGCAATGAATATTGCGATAGTGGTGGTCTTAATACTAAACCTTAATGGTGAAGTGATACACAAGACTACTATTCAGCAAGAGTGTCCTGACGTAGCGGCTATTGCCAATGAACTTGAGGACATGAAAGTAAAAGGGATGATAAAAGACTACGGAGCAGTATGCCTGCCCGCAGAGTTTAACAATGATGAAGAGAGTATAGCTTTATGAAAAAACTACTGATTAACTTACGTTACTTACTAGCACCTACTACGATTAGTTTGGCACTCTACGGAGTAGTTCAAGGAGGTGTATTGTCGTGGCTAGGTGTCTTTATGTTAGGTGTAG
>TARA_R110002167_G_scaffold308048_2_pt1 | contig 14495 bp, 15 predicted proteins | sample TARA_R110002167 | Tara Oceans TARA_R110002167 (sample SAMEA4398238) | marine metagenome | biome: Polar Biome; feature: [MES] marine water layer (ENVO:01000295) within the mesopelagic zone...; material: water (ENVO:00002006), including particulate matter (ENVO:01000060) such... | reverse complement strand
GCACTTTCCTTTTCGGAGATGGTCAACAATGACTCCTGATGGGCTTGTAGCTCTTGCTCATACAGCTTTTTGTAGTCGATTGTCTCATTTTCCTTGACATAAAAATAAGGATAAAAAATAGGTTTAAAGTAGTTTTAAGGCACTTTTTTACTCAATTCACCTGTTTATTTTCACACCTTATTTAAGGGTGTGTATCGGGATCTGTAGCGTACCGATTCTAGCCTTACCCCCTGTAAGAGGAAGCTGAGTTGAGTACTCGTAATGGCTGTTCCGGTGAGAATAGGACGTTCAAAAGTGCCTCGTTCCAACTTTTTGATATATAACCTTAAATCCGCAAGGATAAAACAAAAAAAGCCGAAAAAGTAACCAAGTTGCAAGCAAAAGGGCTTTTCCGGCTCATCTTTTTTCACTTATTTAGGTGATACCACTCAACTTAAATAAGGAAAAAGAAAATTGAGGATGAAAGTTAGCAATTCGGCAGAAAAGATCACACCCTTGGGCGGCTTTAATTTTGTTGTTAGGTCCTTTAAGGATTCCGGGATATCAGCTCTTATCGACAAACACCTGGGATTGAGGGTAAAAACCTTCGGTTTTTCCTACAGCGATATTTTCCTCAACCATATGGCCGTATATTTTAACGGAGGCGACTGCACCGAGGATGTCAACGAGCATCTCAGAGGCCCTCTTCAACATGTTCGAGGCATGCAGGTATGCAGTGCCGACACCATTCTAAGGGGGATCAAGGAACTGAGTACCCAGACACTTTTTATGGAAAACCCCGACAGTGGGGTAAGGAACGGGTTTAACCTGAATCCCAAGCTCAACGATTTGATGGTGAAGGTCTTAAAACATACCAAACAGCTGAAAAGCAACCGGTTCTATGACCTGGATTACGACAACCAGGTGCAGCCCACCGAAAAGTACGATGCGGAAAAGACCTACAAAAAGACCTACGGTACCAGCCCGGTATTGCTTCCATTGCTAACCTGCCGGTATACATAGAAGGCAGAAACGGGAATAGCCAGGCCAAATACCTTCAGGAAGAAACCCTAGAAAGGGCCTTTTCCAACCTGCAGGGTAATGGGATAAAAGTAGGCAGGTTCCGGGCCGATTCAGCTTCCTACCAGAAAAAGGTCATCGAGTTGGTGGAAGGACACAGCAGGTCGTTTTATATAAGGGCCAAGCGATGTGCCAAAATGGATGAGCTCATTGGGGCGGTAGCCAAAGCGTCCTGGGAGAAAATCCGTCTGGATACCCAGGAGATGGAGGTAACAGGCATCCCCAACTATTGCCCCTTTGGTGGGAACAAACCCTACAGGTTGGTGGTCAGCCGGATAAAAAGAAAGGATTCCCAGACTGATCTGTTCAGTGGTGAGGCCTATACTTACCGGGATATCCTGACCAATGACACCCAAAGTACCAACAGGGAGGTGGTGGCCTTCTACAATGCCAGAGGCCAGAGCGAACGGCTCTTCGATGTGATGAACAATGACTTTGGCTGGGCTAAAATGCCCTGTTCCTTTTTAGCAGAAAATACCGCCTTTATGCTCATGACGGCCCTGTATGCCAACTTTTACCACTACCTGATCGGAGAATATTCCAAAAAGCTCTCCTGGCTGAAACCCAACTTCAGGCTGAAGAAGTTCATCTTCCGCTTCATCACCGTGGCAGGCAAATGGATCAGGACCGGAAGAAACCATGTCCTTAAGCTCTACACACAGAAGGATTACACTCCATTATTGACCTGAAGTCAACTTAATAAATCCATAACTCATTGAAAATCATATAAATCACAGGAAAGGTACGCCCTGACCTACCAAAAGTTGTCCAATAAAAGGAAAATCGGCAACAAAACCACCATGGCTGTGTATTACCCGTAGAATACTTCCGCTCCCAGTGCAAAAAAAAGAGGCCGTAGGAGCTAAATTAAAATAAAATGATCAGTATATTTATTTTTCATACAACCAAATCAACTACCTGCGGATTTTAGGTATAAGGCAAAACCATCTTTGTCCCATTGCAAAAGTCGGGTTTGGTTGCCTCGTTTGCCAATAAAAATGAACACATCTCCATTCATGGGGTCAAAACCAAGCTTGTTGCGCACCAAACCAGAAAGGGCATTGATACCGAAACGCATATCAGTAGGCTTATCATATAAAAAGTAACGACATGAAGAGGATAGCGCAAGCATTCGTTAGACAAGAAGCGTTTTAATAAACTCGGGTGAGACCCCATCATAGATTTCTAGGCTGATTCCTGAAGGATAATGAATATGCGCTATTACTCGGCCTTCTCGACCAACAGATGGAATAGTGTCCAGCAATTGGAAAGCTTTTCCATTAGTGGTTTCTTCTTCCTGAGCGCTGAATTTTTTGGTCCAATAATAAAAAGTTGTTCGAACAATACCATGCATATCGGAAAATTCTGATCTGCCAACCCCTGAGGATAACCATTCTTGATAAAGTTTACGCATATTGCTTTCTGTCTGTCTTTTCATGACACAAGTTTAGCAACAGATTTGCTTTTGCAAAAAATGTAGTTTGTCGGATGGATACGCTGATAAGACCTAAATCTATAACTATTCAAATATTCATGTTTAATTGTTTTGAAAAAGCTTTCAGCTACTGCATTATCCCAGCAATTTCCTTTTCTACTCATACTTTGTGTTATTTCCTGTTAAAAAGAAAAAGAGTAGATATTTTGTTACATGCATATTGTTTTCTCAGTGGTCATATCTTCGATTAAAGTCCAGCCTACTATTATCTGCTAAGTCTATAATGGTTATCAAATAATTCCATTCGTCACTACTCCGATATAGGGAATGTCTGACACCCATTTTTCACCTAAATTCATGCTGGTAAATTCTCTATTCAATTTATTCTTAGCATTAGAAAATGAGTGTTTAGAGTCTGTTGTGACTATTTACTTTCTTTTCAATATGCTCTTTAGACCCAATTTCCGCATTAAAGAAGCCACATAGGATCTGAGGTAACAGTAGACTTCTCGTTCTAACTGCTTTTAGACCCTATGACTCTCATAAGTTTCTTTACTTTTCTCAAAAATTTCCCTAATTTTTTCAATAAGGTTACGCTTTGAGCTTTTCATTTTATCTAAATCTTTCCTCTTCAACCAAGAATAGTATGCAATTTTACTAACCATCAAACACCTACACATCTTCTCAACAGGGTAAACACCTTGATTCTTTAAATGAACTGGTAACTCATCTGTTGCTCTTGAAAAAGATGCTTACTGCCTTTTTTAGAATATCACGCTCTAAGGTGATTTCACGTAACTCTTTTCTTAAAGCTTTAAGCTCCTGTTCCTCTGGACTTCCTTCTCTTTTCTTGCTAAAATCACCAGATTTAGCTAAATACTATCACTTCTAACGCCTAACTATGTCCTCATTTAAACCATATTCATCACCTATTTCTTTTAACTTCCTTCCGGAATTCAAAAGCTCAAAAATCATTACATTAAATTCATTTTCATTCTTCTTTACCATAATTCAAATATATAAATTCCGGACGCAATAATTTCTTCACAACGTAGGTAGACAATCCACCCAAGGTTTGAAAATGACTGTCGAGTATTCTGCCCTGGAGGTATTTTGCTTAGCTGTTCCCATTCCTCCCTTCAATGCATTCAGGCATATTTCAAATGGAGCAAAACCCGGTTGATAACCGTAGTTCAATTTGTAGGTTTTCATGTCATCATATTTTTCTGTCGGCTGTACCTGATTATCGTAATCCAGATCATACCATTTGTTTGTTTTGAGCTGCCCTGTTTGCTTCAAACCCACTATTAACAAATCAATGAGTTTAGGATTAAGATTAAACACATGTTTTACACAAGTATCTCGATTCTACAAATATAAGGTATCCGTTGCCAGTTCCTTTATTCCTCTGGGAACGGTATCGTTACTACATATATGGTTTCACCTGACGTTCAGAAAATAATCTCTCAGATGGCCAATGATACCCTCTGTGCAGTGCCCACCATTGAGGTATTCGGCCAAAGGATTGGCGAAAATATCACTATAGGAAAAGCCGAAGGTCTTCTCTCTGCTGCCCAGATGTTTATTAACCAGATCAGCAAGGCCGAAAACCTTAATAACAAAATTAAAACCTCCAAAGGGTGTGATTTTTTCTACTGAATTTGTAACTTTCATCTCACTTGTTAATTTGAGTGGTATCACACCCTAATAAGTGAAAAAAACGAGTCGGAAAAGCCTGAATAGAATTAATTTATATGCTTTTTCGGCATTTTCCTTAATCCGCTTACGGATTTAAAGAAATATTTAATCCAAAACTTATTAAATTATGGCTGAAAAAAATGTTTTATTTTTAGTATCAGTAAACTCCGAATATCCAGTACAAATAACATTTGCCAAACTTTTACGAGAGAAATCATCATTTCACCCGATTTTTGGTTTTGACTCGGTTAGACATAACTTATACAAGGAAATCCGAGATTGCAAAAATGAAGGCTTTAATGTAGTTGAATTTACTAAATCATTTAATTATAGAAATGATAAAGAAAAATCTTTAATGACTTATCATCAAAGTGAAGATCGCAATAAATATAATAGAAATTATTGGAAAGATATTAGCGATATTTTATTTATAATTAAGCCTGTATCTAAACTTTTTAAGCTTTATTCTAGAGTTATTTGGTCATTTAGGCAGTTTTTAATAAAAAATAAAATTATTATACTTATAGTATCTAATAATAAGTTTTCATTTAATAATCCATATTTTATTAAAGCAGCCCAAATGGAGGGTATTCAAGTAATAACCTTACCATTTGGGATGCCTACAACACATACTTTAGCTACACTTTCAGAAAAAGTAGGTATCCTCAATTTAAATAGACCTATTAATAAACTTACAAGTTTATTTTTCCCAAAATGGAGATATCAAAAGAACCATTTCAATTTATTTCCAATACCTGCAGAATTTATAATAGTAATGGAATTATTAGATGCAGCACCAGAACAGCCATGGTCTGGAAATGGGGGACGTGCCAATTTTATTCTAACAGAGAGTAATTATATGAAGAATCATTATATGAAAGAAAAAATAAATAAGGAAAAAATTATATTAACTGGAGCTTTATACAATGATGTTCTTTCACGTGTCTCGAAAAAAAGTAAGCGATATTATGAGGAGTTTTGCCTAAAACATGGATTAGATTCAAATAAACCAATGGTTTTAACTTCATTTCCTATTTATTTGGAAAAATTTATGGAAAACGCTTTGGAATTCCCCACTTATGAAGACTTTGTGCGATTTTATATTGAATGTATGCTTAAGATAAATATAAATTATAATATTGTTATTAGCATTCATCCAAGAATGTATCCTGAGCATATTACTGGATTATATAATCCCCGAATTATAATAGCGGATGAAAGACTGGAGAATATTATGCCATTATGCAAATTTTATATTAATAGTGGGTCTACCACTACAAGATGGGCTATAGCTTGCGCAAAACCGACCATTAATTATGATTTTTATCGGTTAAAAAGCGATATTTTTACCGAAAAAGAAGGTGTAGTTACTGTAAATACTACTACAGAATTTGAAGAAACATTGGATCAAATGTGCAACAACCATAAATATTATATAAATTTAAAACAAAAACAAGAGAAATTGCGACCTCATTATGGATTATTAGATGGAAATGCTGGAGAAAGAATGTTGAATTTTTTTGAAAGTATTGTTATTAATTGAGGTTAGATTAGTAAGAAAAAGGTCAAAATAGTCGAATTTGTGTTCAATATCAAGTTTTTCGTCATATTTGGTGAATTATCCTTAATTGAAAAGTACAATTTCCCTTAATAATTGGAACCATGTCATTCTGTACTTCCTCCAATGCTATTAAATTAAGCTTTTTAGCTTACTATTTGGGTTTCAAAATTGATTGTTTTTAATTTTCTTGCTCGGTTGCCTGTCGGTTTACCAGTTTGGGGGCATGCCTTTCCCGTCACCTGGAACAGGTACCTAATTTTGGGCCGATATGTTATATTCTCTTCTTTTACTTCCGTTTCTCATATTTGTAATACTGGTTAACCCGGGTAGCTTTTCCCAGACCCTTTCTCGAAAATTTCCTTCCTTTTTTACCGCTACCAGCTTTCAGCCTATTTTATCTATCAGGGTTTCCAGTATTTTTTCCACGCTTTCACTGCTGAATAAGTCGACAATCCTTTTTCTGAGTTGTAAAAAGGGATTTTTCCAGTTGTATTTGTAAATCAATTTCCGTTTCTTTTTTTGCTTCTATTTTTCTTTTCGATCTGCTCAGTAGCAGCTATTCCAGCCAGAGCCACCATGTTCATGGCCAGGATATGGGCATAAAATTCCTGATAGATACCCTGAGGCTCCCTACATCCGAACTGCTCAACTTTGATCTTAGGCTTCAAATTTTTTATTCCTTCCTCAACGCCCCATCTCATGCCATAAAGTTCCACAAGATATTCATTTTTAAATGATTACAAATCCTTTAGGCTACTTACTAGGAGTTCTGTTTTACCTGTTTCCAGAACGGATTTGGTTACCCTTACCCGCACTGAATCCGAGGTTTTGGCTGTTCCTCTCTCTGATTTGCTCGGCACCCATTCGGTGATAAAATCCATCCTTTTGTCGGCCATTACCTCTTTTGCAAAATTGGACATCCCGGTAGACATCCGGAGGCAGAAGCCCCTTTCTTCACAAGTCATTCTGTGCTCAATGTGGAAGTGACCAAAGCTCCTATCCAGCACCAGCAAGTCATCTGGCCTGGGCGGAATTTCCAACAGGAAGTCATCGAGCAAACCGGATTCGCTCGTACTCATTCTTCCGAGTCTTGCCTGTATAGTAAGTCCGGTAAGTACGTCATAGACAAGAAGTATCCTTGCCAGTGACGTCTTTAAACTATTGGTTTCCACTCCAAAATATCCTCTAATCTGCTTGGATGCTGGTAGATTTAACGTACTTCCATCGCCACCAAAGACCCTGTATCTCTTCCATTTAGCGGTGGAAAAACTGTCATAATCTTCTGAACTGGTAGCGCAGTAATCAGAAAAAAATTGCCATTCAATTTAATAATGCCCCTGTGAGAAAGCACTTCCGGTGAATTCTTGTTTTCCCAATTTGGAAAGGACATCGCAGGTAACAAATTCGGCTGATTCCTTAAACAACTGGAGCACCGACAGTATTACAGTTTGAAAGTCAAGTGGGGAATATCTGGAAAAACGAGCAGGCCCCGAACAGTAAACAAGCTGATTTCCTACTGATTGATTTTTTTTGAAAGATTTTTTTTTCGAACAATCCCAAGAAATGTCCGTTGTGTTTTGGATGGTATTTGTACCTTCAAAGCTATATGTTTAAGACAACATAATTGCAATGCTGTCCTAATTAATTTTTGATTTATCATTTGGTCTGTATTTGGATAGCAATTAGGCATCTTTTAAGTAGCTTAAGAAAATAGATCCCCCTGTACTACATTCTGGGGTGGTTTGTCGGGTTCGATAAATGGGCTATCAAGCCATTTTTGCAGTTCGATTTTAACAAAAATATTGAGTCGGATAAAGGCGACCAGATTGGAGAGGTGCCACCCGAATTTTGCTGTTGCCTTCATGATTTTAAGCAGAAGGATGGTGATCAGTGCCGTCCATATCTGGATCATTACCGCATTTTTGGAGGTCCCGATAAAGGTTTTAATATGCAATAGTTGTTTAATGTCTCTAAAAAACACTTCAATTTCCCATCTTGATTTGTAAAGGCCCCCAATGGTCTGTGCGGCCCAAACAAAGTTGTTGGTGATCAGTTCATGGTCTGCTCGTTTTCCTCATCCCACACAGCCACTCTTCTAAGCCTTCCAGGATATTTGGCTTTGGACTGTGGGTTGGTCAGTTCGATTTCTTCGTCTTTGAGCACATGCTGGGCGGTTGTTGTGGGAAGTTCACGTTCTTCTATGGAGCTGAAAGCAAGGTTGCCCTTGTGTCTGATCACGAAGAATACCCCCTTGCTGTCCCAAACGTTGAGCATAGGGAAGTCATTGTAATATCGGTCGGCGACGATTACCGAACCTTTTTCTAGGGGGATGTTGTAAGCTCCCTTGTTGTCACCGACACTCCCTTCGGTAATATTCACGTAAACAGGGAGTTTTCCGTCATATTCCAGCAGCGTATGCATCTTTACAGCTCCTTTTTTGGTACGGAAAGTAGCCCAATCAAACACCGAAAGGCAAAGGCTAATCACTGTGGCGTCCAGCAAAACAGGGACCTTGATCCTGAGTTTTGACCTCTTGACAGATGCCTGCTGTCCTAAACTTCCCAACAGGGAATAGTAAAGATCCCTAAAAAGATCCGAATCCCTTCGTTTGTTTTGATAGCTGATACTTGATTTGGAAGGGGCTTTGATAATGCCAAGATGGTTAAGGTTGCCAGTGGCAGACCGAAGCCCATAGGAAATATCCTTTAACGATGTGCTCTTAGCAAAATGGCAGAACAACATCGAAACCAGGTGCGTCCAACTGTCAAATCCCTTGCAGCCCTTGTCGGTTTGCTTTTCTTTTACCAATTTCTTGAAAATTGAACGGTCATTCTTTTTAATTATCTGTTAAAACAATGTAATATTACACATGAGAGGTTCTTGTTTTTTTGGTTCAAACCCAAAATAACTATTTTGGGTTTGAACCTCTCATTTTTTATTTAGGACGCTATTGACATAATTTAATTAAAATAAGCCCATTTTCATAAGGGAAATAGGCTTATTTTGCTTATAAGGCTACTTTTTTCTTAACTTAATAGCATTGGTACTTCCTCCTATTAATAGCTTTGAGACTGGTTACTTATTCCGCCCTTTTCTGAAACCAGATACTACCGAATAATATACCGTTTCGAATCATCCTTTATTCCTTTGGCAGAACCTTTCAGTTACAAAATTTTGTAGAACTTTCACTTCAAGGGGCTTCTCATTATAAATTTTGTACTATTTATAAATTAAATTATTTTACTTATTTTTGTTCATGGACGAAAGTAATTTTTTAACACAATAAATCATGAGTAAATACCTATGCATTATACCAGCAAGGGGTGGAAGTAAAAGAATTCCTAAAAAAAACACTAAAAAATTTCTTGGTGAACCAATTATTTCATACAGCATTAATATTGCGATCGAATCTGGGTTATTTACTGAAATTATGGTTTCTACTGAGGATCATGAAATTGCTGAGATAGCGCTACAGCTCGGAGCTAAGGTACCATTTTTTCGATCTTTAAAAAATGCAGGCGATTTTTCCACAACAGTTGATGTTTTATTGGAAGTTATACACTCTTATGAAATAATTGGTAAAACTTTTGATTATATATGTTGCATTTATCCTACAGCACCTTTTATCTCAAATGAAAAATTAAAATTAGGCCTTGAAAAATTAAAATTTGAAAATAGGAGCACTATATTTCCAGTAATAAGTTTTAGTTATCCCATTTGGAGAGGGTTAAGAGAAACCAAGAGTAATACAGTTGAATTTGTATGGCCAAAATACGTACATACTAGATCTCAAGATTTGGAATATATATATCATGATGCTGGTCAATGGTACTGGTGTAACGTATTTGATTTAAAAAGAGAGAAAAATATATTTACCCGCAATTCCTCAGTAATAAAACTACAACCTAACGAAGTGCAGGATATTGATAATATTACTGATTGGGAAATAGCTGAATTAAAATATAAATGTTTAAAAGGATTGATTTAAAGAATGAAATCTAATTCTGCCTTAAAACTTTAAATTTAAATCTATTGAATTAGGCACTTAGTAAATAAATCCTTTATAAGGATATGGTGGCTTTGCTACCATTCTTTGGACTAAATTCTCAAAGATGTCTTCAACCATTTTGTGGTGGTTGAACCTATAAGTGTACTCGTTGATATAAGGTTGTAAGTTCATGAAAGAATGATGTGTACCCCTAAGCCAGGCTTTGAACATCATGATCCCGCGGTGCATATGCTTAAAGTTCTCGCCTTACTTCCCGGATTTTTCACGGGTCATTTTTGGAAAATGTGCCTCCATACCTTTATAACCACTCCAATAGGAAGTTTTGACCTCTGCATTACTGCTGATGTGAACCCTCATAAAACCTCCTAGATTAACCTTGGAAGCGGTTTCTACTACTCTACCACACCATCACACAACTCCTTTCGAACTCCTCTTTATGCCCACAACCATGATTTTCTTTTTCCCCTCGTTTCTTCCCAATGCTTTGTGGTCTTGTCCTCCGACATAGATCTCATCCACTTCAACATTCCCAACCATAGGGAAATTTTGACTACTTTCAATTGCCTTCATAACCTTCTGCTTGAAAAGCCAGCAGGTTTTTTGGCGCAGTTCAAGCTTTCGGCTCAATTCACAGCTAATGATTCCGTTTTTACTTGTCGAAACGTAAAAAACAATGTAAAAGGCTTTTAGAATAGAAAATTTTAAAATCAAAAAACCAGTCCAGATTACAATCTGAGCTGGTTTTAGTAAATTGAGTTAGTTGGGTTTCTCAACAAACCCAAGTTAATAAAATACATATTAAAACAAGAATATTAATATATTTTGAATCTTGTTTAACATAATAACATTTGTGAAAAATTAGCAACCACCACCATCACAAAGATCTATACATAATTCCTGTAATTCAGGATAACAAGGAGCTGTTCCAATAGGTCTACACCTTGTAACAACCATCGGTAAACATTCTTCACATCCTTCGATCATGATGTAAGTAGTCGCTTCTGACTTATTTGTAGAAAAAAACCCAATACTGAGAATTGTGGCACAAAAAACTCTGATGATGATTTTAAACTTATTTTTCATAATTATAATATTTAGTTCAATTATAATTTAGTAATAACTATCATAAAAATTAGTATTTTTTTTGTCAATGCAAATAAATATCTTGTAAACGTATCTTTTAAATTTGATTGAATAAGAAACATATAAAATGTAGACCTTTAATAAGATGTCTATGGTGGTCTAGTCCTCTATTAATCGAACAATATTAATTTTACTATCGTATGAACAATTCACAAGAACTTAACCTTGTATCAACAGGAAACAACCGAAAGTGACCTATGAGCCGATGTCGTATTATTTTGAGCGTTGGGTTCATTCACTGGTTTGAATCCATTCACTTCTTTTCTTTGCAAATTTCATCCCATATCCAGAAGGTCTAAATTTGAGCAGGAAACTTCCCTCAGATCCCCAATACCCGGTATGTTTTGTTAGGGGATGTTAAGCGTAAATTCAAATTTATTATTTCCTTTTATAAAATAGATAATTGAATTAGGCACTTGATAAATAAACTCTTTATATAAATATGGAGGCTTTGCCATCATACTCCGGATTAAATTCTCGAAGATCCCTTGGCTCATTTTGTGGCGGTTGAACCTGTAAGTGTATTCGTTGATATAAGGTTGTAAGGTCATGACAGAATGTTGTGTACCCCTAAGCCAGGCTTTGAACATCATGATCACGCGGTGCATCTGCTTGAAGTTCTCGCCTTTCTTCTCGGATTTTTCACGGGTCATTTTTGGGAAATGTGTCTCCATGCCGTTATAACCACTCCGATAGTCGGTTTTGACTTCGGCGTCAGCACTGATATGATCCCTCATAAAACCTCCCAAGTTGACCTTGGTGGCAGTTTCCACCACTCTGCCGTACCATCGGGAAATACCTTTTGCACCCTTTTCTATGCCCACAACCATGATTTTCTTTTCCCCTCGTTTCTTCCCAAGTCTTTGTCGTCCTGACCACCGACATAGGTCTCATCCACTTCAACCTTACCAACCATGGGGAAATTTTGGCTGCTTTCCATCGCATTCATGACCTTATGTTTGAAAAGCCAACAGGTTTTTTGACGTAATTCAAGTTTTCGGCTAAATTCGCTGCTACTGATCCCATTTTTACTGGTGGAAACGTAATAAACAATGTAAAAGGCTTTTAGAAGCGGAAACTTTACCTGGTGGAAAAGCGTGCCCGCCGTAGGAGATTCAAGTCTGCGGCATTTCGTACATTGCCTATCAAACTCATTAATCCCTTTACAATAATGGGTGTTACCACATTTTTTACAAACATAACCATCCTTCCACTTTAGTTCTGCCAAATATTTATAACATTCTCTATCAGTAGGATACATCCTCTGAAATTCAAATATGGAGAGACCCTTATATCTTTTTTCCATAAAATCTTTGTTTAAAGTAAACCTAAAGGTATTTTTAATATTTACCAAACGCGTAATTCAAATAGATAATTTCACCTTAATCTCATAATTGACAAAAATTCATTAACAAAAGATAAAATATGGAAGAGTAAATTAACTTGTTGGTATATTTTTCATAGATGGTCTCTAATCAATTTTCTAGCTCATCCATTGACCAGACAAATTGGATTCCAGTAGCCCTACCAAGGATCTTGTGAGAGTATTCCACATTTCCATTTTATTAGAGTAAAAAGGGACAGGTAAACACTTGGTTGATATATTTATCCTCAAAAAATTCCCAGAACAGTTTTGCTCCAACCTGTGAACCATATCGGTTCTTAACTCTATTTAAATCACGTTGGCAAGAAGAACATCAGGATGTAAAATAAATATAAATAGCTTCCTCCCAAGCCATTTTCACCTAGCATTTCTTCATATACGCAAATATAATGTGGCTCGCATAAAGATATCTATTAGGGTAAGGATTTAAGCGTAACTATTGTCTTTGACTATCTTAATCTTCTTGATGTCCATTTCAAATAATTCCAGAGGTGAACTCAATTATATTATTCTGTATTATATTGACTTAAACTAGAAACATATCCAATTCTGAGTAAGTATATATATGCAAATTAATGATGACCATAACACCTAGACCACAGGGAAATGAATCTTTTACGGACACTCGAACCTATTTAATTTTGTTTCACATACAATTTGGCCTTCATGAATTGTCCAAAGAGGGAAAATTAGAACAATCTGGATTTTCAATAGAAAATCCAGAAGTGATAAATGAATTAGGCATACTCACAAATGAATTCAAAGAACTTATTTCTAACAAAAAAGGAAACCTCAAAACATAAATTATTTATGCAATGATTTCGGAATCCAGATAAAAAGAATTTGCAAAAGGAATAAATACCAGCTTAAAGATCACCAAATTTTACGAAGTACCCAAAAATGATCGGAATATACATATGTATGGAAAAAAAGCAAATATCTTTTAAACTTTAAATCTCCGAATGGGAGAAAAGGGCCAAAGTAATTACCGTTAAAAGATAGGGAAATATACTTTCGAGTAGTTAAAACCGTTTACTCAAAAAGTGAAACCATATCCTTACGGCTTTGAACAAATACTAAAACTAAAGCTAAACTTTAATATATTTAACCTAGTTTCGAGCAATTACCAAAAATTTCTTGCTACATAAATCATCAGTATATTTTTGAAAAATACAATTATATAAAGTCTAATAATCAATTTCACATGCTATTTTCATCTCCTCATTTGGTTTTTGGAAATGGGAAAACATTTTCCAGAACACTACTTTTCTTTCTTCCATGGTTTGGATAAAACTATTGTGTGTTATTTTTTTCTTATGTACCACCATGCACTCACAATCGATTCAACTCTGGTGGGTAGAGGCGTAAATAAACCAGTTCCAAAACCGATTTTTTCAATATCCATTTTTTTAGCAGCCTGGCATGTTGGTATCGGACATTATCCAATACCATAATGATCCTTAAATGGGTTCTATATTTCGATAGTATCTTCTTGAGATGCTTTTTGAAGGAAGGAGATTGTTATTTGACTAGTATCAAAATTATAGCTACCCATTACAGCTCTCCTTTCCCTGTTTCTCTGCTGTTTCATTATTTTTGGTTAGCTACCAACTCTTCACCATTTATAACCAACAGTTTCCGTATTTGGCAAAGAGAACTCATCCTGATATAGAAAAATGATATCAGGCGGACTTTCTAGGAGATTTTTTTAGACTGTTTTGAGACAAAATCCATTTACTTTTTGACAACTGAATCCCAATTACCTAATAATATTGCAAATCTGGGCCTTATTAAACTCAACTCCAAAGGTTTCCTTTACTCAATTAATTACCATAGGTCCGGTCCATATTTATGAATTAAACCCGTGGCCTACCAGAGAGTCATTCAGCAAGAGTATTATAGGACAAGGCTATCTTTTGCTCTGATAACAAAGAAGATTATATTCCTCTCCCGGATTTATCCCTCAAACCGTCTAAACCATTTTGTTCAAAGCGATGAACCCAGTTAGTTGTCTGATTGAAACTTGTCTGGTATAGTTCTTCTAATTTTCGAATGGGTTGCCACATAGAAACCTGATAAACAGCATATAGTCTAAATCCAATCGTATACCGTTCATCTTTTCTAATAAGCTCCTTAATTTCATCAAGAGTGTATCCTCTAATTTATAATACTGGTCTTCCAATTATATAAATCTTTAGAGGTCTTA
>TARA_R110002167_G_scaffold9552_7_pt1 | contig 14498 bp, 12 predicted proteins | sample TARA_R110002167 | Tara Oceans TARA_R110002167 (sample SAMEA4398238) | marine metagenome | biome: Polar Biome; feature: [MES] marine water layer (ENVO:01000295) within the mesopelagic zone...; material: water (ENVO:00002006), including particulate matter (ENVO:01000060) such as...... | reverse complement strand
GATCTTGATCGGTTTAAATATGTCAACGACTCATTCGGCCATAGTGTCGGTGATGCCCTGCTCAAAATAATCGCCGAGCGTCTTAGCAGCGAGGTTCGCGAGAACGATACAGTGACCCGCCTGGGTGGCGATGAGTTCACCGTTATCATCTCTGAGTCTGCCCATATCGGCCACACCACGCAGCTGGTGAAACGGATTCTTGCACGAATCAACCAGCCTATTAATCTGGCTGGACAGCAACTGCACGTCAGCGCCAGTATCGGCATAGCGCTCTACCCGGATGATGGTGATAATTCAGAGACGCTGATTCAACATGCCGACATGGCGATGTATCAGGCTAAAGCACAGGGCCGCAACGCCTTTCACTATTTTACCGATATCCTGCATCAGCGGGCGTCCTCACGGCTTTTGCTTGAAAATGAACTCAGAGAGGCGCTGGAAAAGAACCAGTTTGTACTCTACTACCAACCCAAATTAGAACTGAACAGTCGCCGTGTAGTGGGTATGGAAGCTTTGGTGCGCTGGGTGCACCCTGAAAAGGGGATCATTTCACCGCTGGCATTTATCCCGGTGGCCGAGGAGAGCGGTCTGATTATCCCCCTTGGACAATGGGTGCTTGAAGAAGCCTGCCGGCAGACAGAGCTCTGGCATCAGCAGGGCTGGTCGCATCTGCGGGTTGCGGTCAACCTCTCGGCGCGTCAGTTCAAAAAAGTGGGCCTGGTTGATGACATCAGTCTTACCCTGCAACAAAGCGGGCTCAAACCCAGCGCGCTGGAACTGGAGATCACCGAAAGCATGGTGGTAGAGGACGGCTCTGCTGCGGTTAAGGTTTTGACCCAGCTGCGCAGCCTTGGGGTTGAGATCAGTATCGATGATTTCGGTACCGGTTATTCAAACCTGCGATATCTCAAGCAGTTTCCGCTGAACAGTTTGAAAATTGATCGGGGCTTTGTTGGCGAGATCACTGTCGACCGTGAAGATGCCGCCATCGTCAAAGCAATCATCCTGATGGCCCGTGGGCTCGGGCTGAATGTAATTGCCGAGGGGATAGAAACCCAGGAGCAGCTCGACTTCTTACTCTTACACCAGTGTTCTATGGGGCAAGGATTCCTTTTCAGCCCCCCCATAGCCGCCGATCAATTTATTGAATGGATCGACAGAGCCGATTTAGACGTTGATCTCGAACCATCAAGTTGATCGCTGGGACAACGACTGTGACAGATAAAACCAGGTATCCAGGACCGAATCCGGATTAAGACTGATGCTATCGATGCCCTGCTCCATCAGCCACTGCGCCATATCCGGGTAGTCCGAGGGCGCCTGGCCGCAGATACCGACATATTTATTCGCCCGCCGACAAGCATCTATAGCCATTTTCAACAGCGCCTTAACAGCGTCGTTGCGTTCGTCGAAGAGGTGAGCAACTACGCCTGAATCACGATCCAATCCCAGGGTAAGCTGGGTAAGATCATTGGAGCCGATCGAAAAGCCATCAAAATAGTGCAAAAACTGCTCGGCCAACAAAGCGTTTGCCGGCAGTTCACACATCATGATAATTCGTAGTCCCTGAACCCCTCGCTCCAGCCCGTTCGCACGCAACAGTTCTACCACCTGGCGAGCTTCGCCTAGGGTGCGGACGAAGGGCACCATGATCTCAACGTTGACCAGCCCCATCACTTCTCGGACCTTACGGATAGCCCGGCACTCCAATTCAAAGCACTCGCGGAATGAATCTGAGATATACCTGGATGCACCGCGAAAGCCGAGCATCGGGTTCTCTTCACTCAGCTCGTATTGGCGTCCACCGATCAGGTTGCGGTACTCATTGGATTTAAAATCTGATAACCGCACAATCACCGGTTTATTCGCGCAGGCCACAGCCAGGGTTGCGATCCCCTCAACCAATTTTTCAACAAAGAACGTTTGCGCAGAGGCGTAGCCAGCACTGCGGAGTTCGATGCTACGACGAATCTCGGCGGGCTGGTCTTCAAAATGCAGCAACGCCTTGGGATGAACGCCGATCATCCGGGTGATAATAAATTCCAGCCGGGCCAAGCCTATCCCCTCATTGGGCAGACTGGCGAAGCTAAATACCCGATTGGGATTGGCCACATTGAGCATCATCTTGAACGGCAGCGGCGGCATGGCGTCAATACGCGAGCTATGGTGTTCGAAATCTAGCTGACCCTGGTAGCAGAGGCCGCTGTCACCCTCGGCACAGGAGATGGTAACCAGCTGGCCGTCCTGTAATAAGTCGGTTGCATCACCACAACCGACGATCGCCGGAATTCCCAATTCACGCGCCATAATGGCGGCATGGCAGGTTCGGCCACCGCGGTTGGTGATAATTCCGGATAAGCGTCGCAGAACCGGTTCCCACTCAGGTGCGGTCATGTCGGTAACCAGGATATCACCCTCCTCGATCCGCGCTAGATCCTCATGATGAGTAACGATACGGACCGTACCACTACCGATCCTTTGGCCCACGCTGCGCCCCTCAAGCAACACCCGGCCACTCTCTTTGATCAGATAACGTTCAATCATCTGGGTACTGTTTTTAACCGAGTCGATCCCGTGAGCCTGAACCACATACAGCTGCCCGTCGTCGCCATCGAGTGCCCATTCAATCTTCATCGGCTGACCAAAATGGGCTTCGACAAGCGAACCTATACGCGCCAACTCGAGCACCTGAGCATCGCTGAGACTAAACCGACAACGCTGCTCAGGGGCAGTTTTTATCGTCGTCACCGCCCGCTCCGCATCGGCATCGGTGGCATAAACCATCTTGATCGACTTGCTGCCCAGATTACGGCTGATAATCGCGGGGCGGGTGTTCGCCATAAGCTGCTTGCTGACGTAAAACTCGTCGGGACTGACTTGACCGAGAATCACCGGCTCACCCAATCCAAATACCGAACAGATATAAAAAACACCCTGAAAGCCTGATTCAGTGTCGAGACTATCCAGCACCCCACTAGCACCGCTTTCACTGCGGGCCATGCGCTGAATCCCCACCGAGAGCATCACCTCCTGGTGAGGGATGGAACGGTGTACCCGATACGCAATCGCTCGATCATTAAACAGCGACGCGTAGACCTGTTTGATCGAGACTAAGACGGCAGCCAAACCACGGATATTAAGATAGCTTTCCTGCTGCCCTGAAAAGGAGGCATCCGGCAACCCTGCTGCGATTGCCGAGGCGCGCACCGCGACAGGAACCGATTCCCCGCCGAGAGCTGTCCAGGCGGCGCCCACCTGAGCAATCAGTTGCGGTTGCAAGGGGGCCTGGAGAATCCAGGAGCGAATCTGGCTACCCGCCTCCGCCAGCGCCGTTATGTCCTCAACATCAAGCCCCTTGAGTCGTTGCATAATCCGCTGTTGCAGCTCATTGCTGGCAAGAAAGTCGCTGTAAGCCTGGGCGCTGGTCGCAAAACCCGCAGGAACCCGCACCCCCTGTCCGGCCAGATGGGTTATCAACGCCCCCAACGGAGCATGTTTGCCCCCGACGCGTGAATAATCCTGCGCATCGATCTGGTCAAATCGAAGAATATAGTGATTCACGTCGAAACGAGCCTCAGTCTGCAAAAATCCGTATTATAGGTCGATACCATAGCGGCTGGAACCAGGGATAAGCTTTGACTTATGGATAGACGCACCGTTTTTTATATCTCTGATGGAACCGGCATCACCGCCGTTGGCTTGGGCCGCAGCCTGCTGTCCCAATTCAATCTAGTCCAGTTTGATCGTATTACCCTGCCCTACATCGATACAGTCGCCAAAGCAGATCAGGTGGTGAGTCAGATAGACGCCCAGGTGGCTATCGATGCGCAGCTGCCGTTGGTACTTTATACCATCGCTGACCCGCAGGTACGCCAACGGCTCCAGAACTGCAAAGGCTATCAAGTGGATGTCTTTGGTGCCCTATTACCCGCACTGGCGCAAGAACTGGGGCAAACACCCTGCAACAGTGCAGGGACATCACGCGCACTGGATAAAGAGGAGATGTATAGGTTTCGTGAAGATGCGGTCAAGTTCACTCTGGAAAACGATGATGGCGGGCGCCAGCGTGATTATGATCGCGCAGATATTATCCTAACCGGCGTCTCCAGAACGGGAAAAACACCGACCAGCCTCTATCTAGCACTGCAATTTGGCATCCGCGCTGCGAACTACCCACTGACCGCCGATGACCTTGATGAAACCCAGCTCCCCAAAATTCTCCAGCAGTATCGGCATAAACTCTTTGGACTAACGATTGATGCAGATCTGCTCGCCGCCATTCGCCAGCAGCGACGCCCTGATACCGACTACGCTTCATTGCGACAATGTCATCGCGAGGTCGCCGATGCCTACGCGATGTTTCAACTCAATCGAGTAACGACCCTGGACGTGAGCCAGTTATCGATTGAAGAGGTCGCCACCCGCATCATTGCCGATGCCGGACTGCAACGACGTTTCAAATAACCCTAGCCGCGAATCTCATTATGCATACCCGCTACGCCAATCCTCGCCCTCTTAAGCTTTTTCAGTCGCTTTCGCTGTGGCTGCCTCTATGTCTGCTTTATCTGTTTGCCAATGCCTCTTTCAGTCATGCCGATGCAACCCGCCCCTATTTATGGGTGATCGAAAACGGCGTCACACCCAGCTACCTGTTTGGCACCATCCACAGTGGCCACCCGGAGCTTAATCAGCTCCCTGAGAAGGTCAAACTGGCCTTTAGCCACTCTGACCGCTACTACGGCGAGCTGGAGCTCGATCAGCACAGCATCGCCACAACCCGAGAACTGCTACAGCTCCCTGAGGGTCAGCAACTCAGTCATCTGCTGTCTAAGCATCAAATCACACGGATCAATAAACTGTTAGCAGCAACCGCCGAAAACCTCTCCTTATCCCTGTTTGATCGGCTCAAGCCCTGGGCGCTGGCCATCAGTCTATCGCTTCTCGAAGACCAGCTGCGCTATGGTCGCTACCCGGCAATGGACCAGCAACTGTACGCGCAAGCCATAACCCAGGGCAAAGCCACCGGCGCTCTGGAAACACCGCGACAACAGACACGAGTATTTGACAGCCTTAGCTGGCGTGAACAGATGCAACTATTGGATGCGGTACTACAGGCGATGGAGCAGAGTCTGGAAACAGCGGCGTCAGGGATGGATCAAACCTATGCGGCTTACCTCAGTGGCGATCCCGATCAGCTCAATGCGTTATTAGATCAACAACTGCCGGTCAGTGACCGGCTGCAGCGAAAAATCCAACGACTGCTGATCACCGAGCGAAATAGATACATGAGTGAGCAGATTAGCCAGCAGCTGAACCAACATCCTAACCAGCAACTGTTCTTCGCTGTCGGCGCCGCGCATTTTGGTTCAAAAAAAGGGATTCAAGCGCTACTCCAGCAGCGTGGATTTTCGATCAAGCGCGCAGTGCAGTAAGCAGCGGTAAAAAGCTGCGGAGCTCCAGATCGGTTTGCTCGGGCCACCGCTGCGATCCGGCAGGGTTGAAATGCACCGTGCTAATGCCAGCAGCGCGCCCAGCTTGAAGGTCATACAGATAATCCCCCACCATGACACAGGCAGCAAGATCGCAGCCCCAACGACTGATTAGCAAATCTATACCCGCAGGGGATGGTTTGGGTTCGGCACAACCGCAAGCGATAATCTGATTCGGTATAAAGCACTGCAATAGATCGAGCCGCTCCAATACGATATCAACACAGTCTCGTCGGTTGCGGGTCAAGATCGCCAGCTCAACCCCCTGTTCCAGTAAGGCACGGATCAACTCCGCAGCCAGCGGCATGGGCTCAGCGCGCGCAGCAACTTCAAATTCAATCGCCTTCAGCCGTCGGTGTAAGTCGCTGCGTAAGGGTTCGGGCTGCTGCTGCAGATGTTCCAGGATCCCAACGCCTTCGGCTACGCCAAGCTCAAGTCGCATCGCTGCAAAATCATGCAGAGGTAGCGTTAGGGTGCCGTCCAGATCAAAAATCCAAAACTGTTTCGCCAAAAGTTTAGAAATAGATAGCATTAAAGCGGCTCCTCAGCGTAGCTGTTCCAGCTGCAGCAACCAGTCGTCAATTTCAGCCGGCAAGTAGAGTTGTTCCAACAGTTCTGACGCCCAGGGGACTTTATCATCAGCGAGTTGGCGACACATCCACACCGCCAGCACCTGAATCGCAGGAACCTCGTGCCAAACTCTTTTAGACAGAAAGTGCCAATAATCAGAGTTGCGTCGCTTTGGATGCTCCAATTGTTCTATGCATTGCTCACAAAGAAAAACACAGTGCCCATAATCGGGTTCTGCCGGTACGGGAGGCACCTCATAAATACTGAGTTTAACCCCGCTAATTTCACACAGTTCACAGCAGGAACCGGCACGGCGAGTCAGCTCTTTGCCAAATCGATTCAGTCCCTGGTGCCGCAGTTGATGTTGGTGTAACCCTTTAGCCACGATGCGACTCCAAACAAATCATCCAGACTAATGAAGCCTGAACTATCAAAAACAATGCGCCCTAGGTACCGCAAGAACTTCGCTGCTGAGAATCGCTCGTAGCAATTGCATTGTTTTAGCACGCGGATCAGATTAACACCCCAACCGGGTTAATCTGAAGTGATCTTAGGGTTTGTTTTTAACAAACCATCGTGCATTTTAGCTACCCGTTTAGCATCCTAGCCTAGCTGATATCTAGGCAGGAGATCGCCAGATCTTAGGTGAACGATATCGCCAAACCTGGCGCGCAATTAGATCCACCCGGCCATTCTACCTATCAGCCACAAACCCTAATCTATGGAGTTAAATATAAATCCTCTTATCATCATAAAAGTTGAATTATTTTCAAAAACAACATTGCCTTATCCAGATCTATAGCTAGGATTACCTGATCAGAATCGTTCTTTCTATTTTGATTACAAACACTTACTTTTTGTATAAGAATAAATATAAAGGTGCACCATGGCTGTAGTTGAAGCGATTAGAGCAGATAATATTGAGTGTTTTGATGGAATGCCGATGCCTCTTAAAGGTAAGCGGGCCGGAACAGACTGGAGTAAGCCGAGCGCCGGCAACCTGGATGCAACCCAGATGTACCTGAATGAGATCGGTATCGCAAAGCTGCTTACCGCTGAGGAGGAGGTCGATCTTACCCGCCGTTTTCGCCAGGGTGATATGACCGCAAAGCGTCGTATGATCGAAAGCAATCTGCGTTTGGTGGTTAAGATTGCACGACGTTACCAGCATCGCGGTCTGTCTCTGCTAGATCTTGTTGAAGAGGGTAATCTTGGCTTGATCCGGGCTGTTGAAAAATTTGATCCCGAGAAAGGTTTTCGCTTTTCGACCTATGCCACTTGGTGGATCCGGCAAAATGTTGAGCGCGGTATCATGAATCAAGCCCGTACGATTCGACTTCCGGTGCATGTGATTAAAGAACTTAACAGCTGTCTCAAAGCGGAACGGCAACTCGCCCAGAGCCTGACCCACGACCCCTCTGTTGAAGAGATCGCCGAATGGGCCGACAAACCCGCTGCCAAAGTCAAAGCGGTGATGGGGTTTAAACAATCGACCACATCGATTGACCTGTTGGTCGGTGCAGAAAAAAATACCACGTTGCAAGAATTTCTAACCGATCCTCAGACCGTAAACCCAGAAGACTGGATTCAAAAAACCAATCTGATAGGTCGTCTTGATGATTGGTTAACCCAACTGCCGAGTAAACACCAGGAGGTGTTGCAGCGACGTTTCGGCCTAGGTGGCTACGATATGGGAACCCTTGAAGAAGTCGGCAAAGAAGTTGGGCTAACGCGTGAACGGGTGCGACAGATACAGGTCGAGGGGTTAAAGCTTCTCCGAGAAATCATGGAAGATAATGGCCTGTCCAGTACCGACATCGGCTCTGATTATTAGCAAATTGATTGAAAAATGAACCGATCGGCATTGAATCTACTGGTGCTGCTTTAGGCGGTGCCAGTAACCCCAAAGATCCTCAGCTGCGGTTGAGAATCGAGAGTCGCCAGTTGCGCTTATCCGAAGTTTAATCGCACCCGCCGATGCAGTATTGAGCAGTTTCATCTCTCGTCTCAACACTCTTTCTACAACGTCTGGATGGGGGTGGCCAAAGCGGTTAAGCCAACCACTGCTAATTAATACTTGTTGCGGATTCACCTTCTCAAGAAAACGTTCACTGGTGGAACTGCGACTGCCGTGATGCGCGGCAACCAGGGTGGTTGATTGTAATGATTCTGAATAACGATTAACCAGCATCCGCTCGACCTCCACTTCAATGTCCCCTGTCAGCAACACCCGGTGGTGCCCGTTATCGATCTGCAGAACACAGGAGCGGTTGTTCTCACTGACGCCCTGAACCCTATCCGGGTGCAAAATTCGAAATTCAACCCCGTCCCAAACCCAGCTTTGCCCTGCCCTGCAAAGCACATCCGCTTGAATTTTATCGCTACTGCTCAGTGTTTGCCCTAGCTGCAACGCGGATTCCAGCACCAACTGACCGCCCGAATGATCGATGTCAGCATGACTGATCAACAACAGATCCAAACTTCTAATCCCCTGACGAGACAGGTATGGGATGATGGCGGCCTCTGCCGCACTGAATCCAGACCGGTATCTCGGACCTGCGTCATAGAGGAGTCGGTGCCGCTCTGTCTCAACCAACACCGAGAGCCCCTGGCCAACGTCCAGCAGAGTGACTTGAAATCCCCCTTTATCAGGGGTGGTTTGCAGCGAAGACAGTATGGGTAGCCATAGCAGCAATCCTAACCAGCGTCCTGCGACGGCGCGTGGTAACAGCAGCAGCATTGATCCTATCAGCGCCAATATGACCGCCCATAAAGTTACCGGGCCTGTCGTGGGCAGCGGAGACAGTAACTGTTGGGTCCAGCCAAGCCCCTGCCATCCCCAATCCAATAGCTGAGCCAAGACCCACATCATAGGCTCACCCACACTGGGCCATACCATCAGCAGCACTAATCCAATCAAGGCGGCAGGTAAGAACAGGCTAACAAGGGGTATCGCAAGCAGGTTAATCAAGGGTGACAGCGGTGGCCATTGCTGAAACAGGTACAGCAGCCAAGGGGTCAAACCGACTAAAATAGCGATCTGCGCCCAGAGTAACTGGCGTATAACACTCACCCGTCCCAGGTGACCGGAAAAAGCATAGATCAATACCGCACAGGCAGCAAAGGAGAGCCAGAATCCGGGTTGCCTGAAGGCAAGCGGATCGAGCAATAACACCGCTGTCGCTGCCAGCCACAAACGCTGACTGGGGGACATCGCACGAAACCCAATCAGACTGAGCATCACCGCACAGACCATCACCCAAGCGCGTTGACTGGGAACCCCCCATCCGGAAAGCAGCGCATAACCACCCGATACCCCGATAGCGCTCAATGCCGCAGCAGCAATACGGTAGCGGCAGCGCCATTGGGGGTGTAGACGAGCAAGCGCGTAAACAGCGCCAAAACAGAGACTGGCCAGCATGCCGATATGCAAACCACTGATTACAAAAAGATGCGCCGTGCCCGTATCACGCAGGGTTTTCCAGATTATCCTGTCTAGACCGCGCTTATCACCGAGCAGCAAAGCACCTAGCAACGCCTGTCCCTGATTCGATAGCTGTTGTTGCTGTAGCCGCTCAAGCGCTCCCAGTCGCCAGCGATCTATACGTCCAATGATGGCCGCATCTTCCAACCGCTGCGGCGGACTGATTGCGCGACTAGCACGGACATAGCCGCTAGCATCGATGCCCTGACTAAGCAGGTATAACGGGTAATCAAACCCGCCAGAATTAACAAAGCCCTGCGGCCGCTTAAGTCGCACAGTGAGCCGCAATCTCTGCGCCGGCTGCGGCAGACTTTCACATCGATACCAGGTCAAGCGCAGGGTACGAGGTAGTGTTGCAGGACGCTTTGCAGCAGTGGCATGAGTCAGCTGCTCTAATGCCATATCGAACCGACAGCGATCATCCTGTAGTTCGGGCAACCCTACCACGGTACCGGTAGCGAGCAGATCAACAGCCTGCCAGCTTGCTGGAAGTTGGTGCACCTGAATCCAGTATCCGTAACCCATCCCCCACGCCAACCCAAAGATAATGGGCAGTAGCGATCTGAGGCGTCGCTTGCTGCTACAGAGAAAAACCAGTAGCGGTATGGATAGCATCCACACTGGCGCGGGCAGGCCAGGCCAAAAAGAAACGCTGACCAAAGCCAAACAAAACCGGATCATCCATGAACTCCAGTTGGCTTACAAAGTGATAGAAGGCATAATCAATCAGCAGTTTAGCTTATCACCCGTTCGCTGGATCCCTGTCTTAATGCCACGCAGATTTATTAAGCGATTCTTACCCAACGAGGCCAAGATAAAGGCACACCCTAGCCTGAGTCGGCTGGGCAGCGCGTTGCACAACCCCAATCTCTGGCACCTTAATCGTAATTCAGTATCCCTAGCGTTTCTGGTTGGTATTTTTTGCGCTTTTTTGCCGATTCCGATGCAGATGCTGGTCGCAGCCGTATTAGCTATATTGATTCATAGCAACCTACCGATATCGGTTGGATTGGTATGGATTACCAACCCGCTAACGATGCCGCCAATTTTTTATTTTACGTTTAAGGTCGGTGCCTGGCTGTTAAATCTGCCTGATCATGAGCAAGAGTTCACCATGACATTTGAATGGATCAGCGGTGAGCTGTCTCACATCTGGTGGCCGCTACTGTTCGGTTCTCTGGTTTGTGGTTTGTTTTTTTCAGTGCTTAGTTTCTTCAGCGTGCGCCTGCTATGGGCGTGGCATGTCGGAAAAAGCTGGCGGCAGCGAAAGCAGAATCGGCTCCAGAAGAAAAAGCCTAAAGAGTAGCTGGAGCATTTTCTAAGGAGCTATTTAAGGCATTATCAGGCGCTGCTGCTAGGCCGTTGTTCAGGGCATAGGCTACGAGATCGGGTGTAGCTGGCCGCCATCGAGTTTCAGCACCCGGTCCATCTGCGCTGCCAACTCCGCATCATGGGTGACCACCACAAAAGCAATATTGAGCGAACGATTCAACTCCAACATCAGCGATTGAATCTCCTCTGCGGTATTGCGATCCAGGTTGCCGGTCGGCTCATCCATCAATACCGTTGCCGGTTCGCCAACCAACGCACGGGCAATTGCGACCCGTTGCCGCTCACCACCACTTAACTGGGCCGGTTTATGCTGAAGTCTTGCGCCCAGCCCTACTCGCTGAAGAATCGTTCTGGCACGCGACTCCACCTGATCCAGCGGGGTGTTATTGATCAACAACGGCATAGCCACATTTTCCAGCGCGCTAAACTCAGCCAGCAGGTGATGGAACTGGTAAACGAATCCCAGCGCGCGGTTGCGCAAGGCAGCACGCCGGTTTTCATTAAGCCCGGTTAAGGATTGCTGAAGCAGCTGGACTTCGCCGACACTGGGGTCGTCCAGGCCGCTGAGAATATTAAGCAGGGTACTTTTACCTGAACCTGAGCTGCCGATGATCGCCACCCGCTCGCCCGCTTGAACTTGAAACTGGAGGTCGTCCAACACCACCAAGCGGCTACCGGCTTCATCATAGAACTTGCTGATGTTGCGACAGCTCAGTACCGACTGAGGCGTAATACTACTCATACCGCAGCGCCTCCGCAGGTTTAGTCTGAGCCGCGCGATAAGCCGGATAAATAGTCGCCAGCAAGCTAATCGCCAGCGAGCTGGCGCAGATAACGATGACATCGTCCCAACGCAGTTCCGAGGGGAGGTAACTGATAAAGTAGACTTCGGCACTGAGGATTTGAAAGTTAAACAGCTGCTCCATCCAGGCGATCAGGTCTGTTACCGTTAGCGATAACAGGATGCCCAAGGCGGTCCCCACCAGGGTACCAAAGCTGCCGATCACCCCGCCCTGAATAATAAAGATGCGCATAATTGTTGCCGAAGAGACGCCCATGGTGCGGAGGATAGCGATATCAGAACGCTTGTCAGTGACGACCATAATCAGGGTCGAGACGATGTTGAATGCAGCCACCGCGATGATAATAAACAGCAGCAAGCCGATCATCTTTTTTTCTAACTGAATTGCTTGAAACAGGTTGCCGTGAGTACGGGTCCAATCACTGGCACGCAGCTTCCCTCCCTCCGCCACCGCGATACGGCGGGCTTCGGCTGGCGCATCAAAGAGGTTGTCGAGTTTAAGTCGGATGCCCTCAACGGCATCATTATCGATACGCTTGATCTTGGCCGCATCCTGCAGATGGATATAGGCCATAGACGCATCCAACTCGGCGCCTACTTTGAACACACCGACGACAGTAAATCGCTTCAGCCGTGGAAACACACCCGCAACCGATATCGATGCCTCGGGCAACACCAGGGTGACCTTGTCACCCACTCTGGCACCCAGCATCCGCGACAGTATATCCCCCAGCACGATGCCAAACTCACCAGGCTTTAGTGCCTCGATACGCCCCTGCTGCATATGATTGCCAATGATAGAGACCCGCTGTTCATAGACCGGGTCGATACCATAAACCAGGGTGCCCTGAACCTGACCACGGTTGGTCAGCATCCCCTGAGCTTCTATATAGGGTGCAGCGCCTTCCACCTTGGGGTACTTGCTGATCCGATCAATCAGCGCAGGCCAGTCTCGCAGCTCCTGTTGATAACCCGACAGGGTCGCGTGCGGCACCATGCCGAGGATTCGCTGACGCAATTCGCGATCAAAGCCGTTCATTACCGACAGCACCAAAATCAACACGGCAACGCCCAGGGTTAACCCGAGTGTCGACACCAACGAGATGAATGAGATGAAGTTATTGCGGCGTTTAGCGCCGGTATAACGCCAGCCGATGTATAAAGAGAGAGGTCTAAACATGGGCCGCATTAAACCATAACCGTTCCAGCCCACCTAGCCCGTACGACGGCATCGCATGATTTTTCTGGTATATTATCTAGATCTCCAACCAACCTGAGCAACCACCGCCTTATTCATCCCTATGCCACTGACCTCTATGCCATTAACACCAGACCCTGAGCGCCGCCTGAGTTTTCGTATTGTAGATAACGCCCTGATCGAGCTGGTACCTGTATCTGAGGGCATCGCGACAGACGACGAGGCCGTTCTCAACAGCCTATTCCCCTACTCGTCACAATTTGAGCTGCTGAACGATCTACAGCATGTTGATCAGGAGCTGCAGCAACAACTGTTTAAGCTTTCCGAAACTAGCAGCGTACTGGCCGCTGCGCTGCAGCTGCTGAATGGTAAAATTGACCGGCTGGCGCGACAAACAGACAAAGAGGACTCAAACCAATCCCTGCAACCCCTATCGATCAGCGAAGGAGGGCTAGCGGTCTCGACCCAACAACCCTTAGCAATCGATAGCCTCTGCGCCCTAAGAATCAGACTATTCCCCGAGGGATATGCGTTGCAAACCCTGGCCAAAGTAATCTATTTACTGCCCAAAGAGGGCCCGAACAGCCAGCTCGGACTGCAATTTGTCAATCTGGCAGAGTCGTCTCGTGATCTGATCGCGCGCCATATCCTCAGCCATCAGGCGCAGCAGCGGCGCAGCCAGCGACTCAGCCAGCAGCAACCAGAAGACGAGCAACAACCAGAAGACGAGCAAACCCTTTGACTGCGCCTCTGACTGCCGATGCGCAGCTGGTGATGACTTTTGAAGCGATGACCTCAGCCCTGACGTCACTGGCTACAGCGTTGCGCAGTTCTACCCTGCCGCTCTGGGTTCCCCTTACCGACCAGGAACAAGCGGCCAATCTTGACCCGCGCCAAAAAGCGATCGATCTGTATTGTGATATCTGGCACGCCGATCAGGGTGATGGTCGGCGCACCCGCAGCTGTCATGGGCTGATCGCCTCAGATCCAGCGCTGCTCGCGGCGGCGGCTGACGCAAACCTTGCCAAGAGCGCTTTTCGCCAGTCTCTGGCGGTACTTAAAAAAGAGCGACAAACGGATCAAAAAAAAACACCCGACGATCTCCTAGAGCCGCTCAACCAGCGCCCGAACGCATTGCGAGAGGCCTTGGAGCACAAGGGGCTGGCCAGGTTGCACCTAAAACAATGCTACCGGCTGATCCCCGCAGTCCCAAGACAACCCGAGCGGGTGGGCTTCAACTGGTATACCAGCGGCCGTAGCATCAAACGGATCACCCTAGATCAAGCACAGCAGATGCTGCTCCGCCTGGGCATCGATAAGCCGCATGTACAGCTTCAACTCGACAGGCTCCAACGGTTGAGTCCAGACACCTCGCTTGCGCAGATCCAGCAGCAGGCGCCCTTAATGCGCGCCAATCTGAGCTACCCAACCGCGCCACTGCGACAGGCGATGAATCTGTCGCTGCCGCTGCTGTTCGGTTATGATCCCGAGCAACCTTTTCCCGAGCACAACAGCCCCAGCCTGATAGCGCAAGCGCAACGCAGCCGTCAAATCCGCAGCGACAGCCGTATCGATCTGGAACCCTTTTTGGCAAGCTTACGAATTCACCTTTACCGATGACCG
>TARA_R110002167_G_scaffold3614_1_pt1 | contig 14533 bp, 16 predicted proteins | sample TARA_R110002167 | Tara Oceans TARA_R110002167 (sample SAMEA4398238) | marine metagenome | biome: Polar Biome; feature: [MES] marine water layer (ENVO:01000295) within the mesopelagic zone...; material: water (ENVO:00002006), including particulate matter (ENVO:01000060) such as...... | reverse complement strand
AGACATTCAGCGTTGGAAAAGAAATAAGGTCAACACCTTCACCTCTTTATCACCCGCGCCGAATCACTGGTAAAGCCCAGTATCGTCCACCACGTCTCTGTTGGTAATGTTATTGTGTCGTTATATCGGACGATTAGCTCAGTTGGGAGAGCACCGCCCTTACAAGGCGGGGGTCACTGGTTCAAGCCCAGTATCGTCCACCACGTCTCTGTTGGTAATGTTATTGTGTCGTTATATCGGACGATTAGCTCAGTTGGGAGAGCACCGCCCTTACAAGGCGGGGGTCACTGGTTCAAGCCCAGTATCGTCCACCATTTATATCACTCTATAATTAGCTACAAAAAACCACCTTCTACTCTTAGTCACCCGCGCCGAATATCTGATTCAAACCCAGTATCGTCCACCATTTATATCACTCTATAATTAGCTACAAAAAACCACCTTCTACTCTTAGTCACCCGCGCCGAATATCTGATTCAAACCCAGTATCGTCCACCATTTATATCATCCCATAATTATCGACAAAAAAGCACCTTCGACTCTTAATTACCCGCGCCGAATCTCTGGTTCAAGCCCAGTATCGCACATCATCTATCTAGTATATTGTTCAAGCTAAAACGTGAGACGCAGTTGAACGTGAAGCTTTAGCTAGCCCAAAATAAATGTCATGAATTTAACTGTTTGATTACTGTGGGAGTATTTGGTAAGTGAAGAATGACTACGGCTTAGTGGCAAAATAATTCCAGTACATTATGCTCTGCTCATGTCTATATCTAAATACACTTACAGGCTATTTATATAGCCTGTAAGCATAAATATTTAGACCAATTTAATTAGTTCGAGAACCTTGAAATAAAACTTTCTACGCGCTTTGCATTTGCACCAAGATCAGTGCCACCAATTCGAGAAATTGATCTCAAATCTACTTTACTGCCAGTAGTTGTCGCTTGAATACGAATAACTACATCATCTTTAAATCCCCAAAGTAAAGTCGTATCAGTGGCTTCTATAATGCCTTGCTCGGCATGCTTTGCCACAATTTCCCAACCTAAGTTCACTGCTGTATCGACAGCATTAGCAAAAGCTTGCTCTGCACTTAACTCGCTGATAATGGTTTTCACCTTGGGATAAGCTGCTTTTTGTAACGGCGCTAATTTTTCACTGTCATATTCTAAAGGGTTACTACCTTCACCGCGTAATGCCACAATTGCTTGGAATTTTGGCGGATTAATAGTATCAGTACTGACATGATGGATAAAAGGCAAAGACTTAGCTTTAGTTCCTTGCATGGACAAACCAATCACAGGTATCGCGAGTAAAATAACCACTAAAGCATAGCTTTTAGCTACATCTTTTTGTTTTTTAAATAATGCGAATAAACCGAGTAATAGTGCCAACGCTAATACGATGGCACTGCCATAACCGGTACATTTTATGATCTGAAATGACGTCCCCATTGGCCACACTTGCAAACGATAAGCGATTATAGCTATCGGGAAGCCAAGTAATAAAGGAATTACCGCTAATTTGAAAATTTTCGCCATTGTTTTAATGAGCATTATGTTGCCTTTTAGTTAATACAAAAGTTTATATACAAGTCGCTAACAGCCCAAAGCACAGTCGCTATTCTTGAACATTTGGAACCACGAGTAATGACAGAGTAAGTATGACTTCAACAACATCGAGCATCAAATTTCTTTCGACCTGTTAACGCAGATAAACATAGCCGGTTAGAATAAGCCACAGCTGAACAAAAACCAACAGTATTTTCTTGTTTAACAAGTTATAAAAAGCTGATATTCGTGAAAGCTACAATTGAAAAACTAAGACAGCAATTGCTGGAGGAGCGTTATATTGATGCCGCCGTATAAATGCCAAATCATTTACAGCATCATGCAGGACTGGAAGAGATCATGGTTCAATAGACAGAAGAGCAGAGGACATTGATAACTAACTCCGTTATAATCGCTTTTTGTTTTTTAGCTTTTAAAGGCCCCCATGACTGACGTTATTCCACTTATTGATATTTCCATACAACCCATAGAACTTTGCAAATTATTAAAAATTGCCAATATGGTTGGTGGCGGCGGTGAAGCTAAAATAGTGATCAGCGAAGGTTATGTATTATTAAATAACGAAGTTGAATTTCAAAAACGTAAAAAAGTCTATCACGACGATATTGTCGACTTTAATGGTGAAACTATTCAGGTTAACTATGTCAAAGCAAAGAAAAATGAAAATGCCAAGACAAGCCAGACGACGGAGGCGCCTGTAAAAAAAGAAAAAAATTCTAAAGCACAGAAAACTCAAAATAGCACCAACGTCAAGCCAAAAGTAGCTGAGTCTACGGGTGTTATTCGCGCTAAACGTAAACCTATTTCATTTTAAGAAAATGCCGTACTGATAAGGTGTTTTTTAGCCAACCTAGATTGACATTCGCCACCAATGCGCCCGATACAATTAAGCACATGGCAATAAATATTTCTCGACTGAAAACTTGTTCACTAAAGACGACTAGCATCAGTGTCGACAGTAATGGCGTAAAATATGAAATGGTGGCGATAACTCTAGGGTCACCTTTTTTAACCGCACCATCCCAACAATAAAAAGATATCCCCATAGGACCTAATCCTAGCAGTAATATCAAACTTGAGTCGCTCCACGAAATAACCGGTGTAGATTCTAGTAAAAGATGCGAAACAGCAGCTAAACCCGCCGATATCAAACAAAACAACCCGACAGTGGCAGAGCCAAACTGGGTGTATGTTAAGGTTAATTTTTTTGATAATAATGAATAACAGGCCCACAATAACGCAGATAATATCGCTAAGGTATAACCCAAAAGATCGTCACTTGAAAATTGCGCACCATCACCAGCAACAATAAGCGCAGCGCCTAATAAAGAGATTAAGGTTCCAAAAACCTGACGTTTACTAAGTGTTATTTCACTAAAAAATAATGGCGTAAATAATAAAATAAATAGCGGCCACAAATAATTAAGTAGGTTAGCACCGACCGGCGGAGCAAGTCGTAAGGCCATAAATAGCAAAAAATGATAACCAAAAATGCCACAGACACCGACAAGTAAGAGTTTGGCTTTTAGTTGCCACTGTTTATAACGCCATAGCGATAAGCTACCGCCGATCAATAAACAGCACGCTAATAAGAAAAATGGTGGCACATGCGCAAGCTCAGCAACAATAACCGCAAGGCTACTCCATAGTAGAACCGCAATAGCCGTTAACAATAAATAATGCATTACCCGAATAAACCTTTAAATAAGCCTTACAATTTCTTTTGCCAAAATACCGCCTGCCCCATTTCTGGATCAAGCTTATAGCCAGAAAAACCGACTTTTCGATAAGCATTTTTAGCCACATGATTACCTTCAAGTACTTCTAAGGTCATTTTGCAACAGCCTTTTTCTAGCGCTATATTTTCAACATGAGCAAATAAATGTTGAGTAAGTCCTTGGCCGCGAAAATCTTTAAGCACCACAATATCGTGAAAATTAATTAACGGTTTGGCACTAAAAGTTGAAAAACCTTCGACACAGTTGGCCAATGCTGCCACTTTACCGTCAACGTAACACAAGACACTAAAAACATTACGGCGTTTTTGTAACTGAGCAATTAAGTTTTTTTCTACATAACCTGACAACGGTGCACCGCCACCCATAGGATCAAGCGCATACGCCGACAAACATTTTATAACATCGTTTGCTTGTTGTTCATTGAAATAATCTGCGGTAATTACGGTTACGGTCATACTCTGCTCCTGATAGAATTAACGGGTATTTAAATATCGACTTACTATACGCTAGCAAATAAAAAAGGTCAGTACATCAATTAACTAGCTTGATTTATAAACTCGACATGACAGACTTATAAACTAATTTATTCGCCTAAGTATGAGCCGCAATTTTTTAGTACTCATTTGCTCAATTTAATTAAAGTATGGTGCGTCGATGTTTTTTGCTACGCTAGTTCTTGGGTAATTTCTTTCATCAACGAGCATCATTAATACACTATGATTAAATCTACACTATCGCGACATCTACTACTCAGCGCTTTATTGACGTTCATGCCAGCAACCGTTACGGCAACCGAGCTACCTACTTTACCTCATCCAGTCACAAATAATGCAGTTGCACAAGTTAAAATAGGTGAACATTGGTACTTATTGTCTTTTTCTGGTTTAGCGGCAAATAAAAGTTACCAAGACGTTCATAACCACAGTTATGTTTTTGACGTTACAAAAAATCAATGGCATATAAAATCACCTGTCCCCATTAAGCAAGCTATTGGAGAACTCACAGGTCGACTGGCAAGTGTTGCCACTGCTATTAATGATATTGCCTATGTTTTTGGTGGTTATACCGTAGCTAAAGATCATAGTGAAGTGTCGATTCCTGATGTTTATGCCTATGATGTTTTAAAAGACCAGTATCGTGCATTGGCCTCAATGCCCGTTCCCGTTGATGATAGCATCGCTCTTGCCTATAAAAATCGTTACATTTACTTAGTCAGTGGTTGGCACAACGACGGTAACGTTAATTTAGTACAGCTGTACGACAGTCAAACCGATCAATGGCAGCAGGCTTCGCCGTTTCCTGGCAAAGCGGTATTTGGTCAAGCGGGTGGCATTATCGATAATAAATTACTGATATGTGATGGTGTCAGGATTGATGTTCACCTTAATGAACGCCGCAGTTATTCTGCCGAGGCCGCGTGTTATCGTGGCGAAATAAATCTGAAAAATCCCAGTAAAATATCATGGTTTAAAGTCCAACACCCAACGGGCACATCACGTTATCGTATGGCGGCGAAAGGCTTGATTAATCCTGCCACTCAGGCAAAAGAAATTGTTTTTCTTGGCGGTAGCGATAATCCCTATAATTACAACGGTATTGGTTATAATGGCAAGCCCTCAACCCCAAGCAATGCAATATGGCGTTATAACCTCGAAACAAATACTTGGCAAATATCTCATAGTGAAAAAGCGACCATGGACCATCGTGGTTTATTAGTTCTTGATGGCAAGCTACTAACCATTGGCGGCATGGCAGAAAACCAACAGGTGCTCAATGTTATTAATCATTATTAACGATGATCAGTCATGATTAATAATCATTAATCGGTAATATTTCACACTTGAGGCAATTTAAACCTTTTGTGGCTGAAACTGCCCTGCTAGAATACGCGACATATTTATTACTCGCTTACTAATGGAATTTTTTCTCAATGCGTACAAGCCAATATTTACTTTCAACTTTGAAAGAAACCCCTGCTAGCGCTGAAGTTATCAGCCACCAATTAATGTTACGTGCAGGCTTAGTGCGTAATGTAGCATCAGGCTTATATACTTGGTTGCCGACAGGCTTAAAAGTATTACGTAAAGTTGAAAATATTGTTCGTGAAGAAATGGAACGTGCTGGCTCTTTAGAAGTATTAATGCCAATGGTACAACCGGCAGATTTGTGGGAGGAATCAGGCCGCTGGGAAGATTACGGTCCTGAATTATTGCGTTTAAATGACCGTCATAACCGCGCTTTTGTCTTAGGCCCAACTCACGAAGAAGTGATCACTAAGCTTGTTAGCAATGAAATTAGCAGCTACAAGCAGTTACCACTTAACGTCTTTCAAGTTCAAACCAAATTTCGTGATGAGATCCGCCCACGCTTTGGTGTGATGCGTGGCCGTGAATTTTTAATGAAAGACGCGTACTCTTTCCATTTAGGTGAAGAGTGTCTGAAAAAAACCTATCAAGTGATGTTTGATGCTTATTGTCGTATTTTCGATCGTTTAGGTTTAGATTATCGCCCAGTTATTGCCGATACCGGCTCTATTGGTGGTGAAGCTTCACATGAATTCCACGTTTTAGCGGATTCAGGTGAAGATGATATTGCTTTTAGTGATGTTAGTGAATTTGCAGCCAATGTTGAAAAAGCCGAAGCATTAGCGCCCACAGGCCAACGTCCTGAAGCAACACAAGCATTAACAGAAGTTTCAACGCCAAATGCACGTACTATTGAAGACGTAGCAACATTGCTTAACATTGACGCAACAACTACCGTGAAAACGTTATTGGTATTAGGTACAGCAACAAAAGAAAATGAAGCGCCTGTTATTGCTTTAGTGTTACGTGGCGATCATCAACTAAACGAAGTTAAAGCGGAAAACTTAGCACAAGTTGCCGCGCCATTAACTTTTGCTACCGATGAACAAATTCTAGCTGCAGCTGGCTGTAACGCTGGCTCAATTGGTCCAGTTGGTTTAACCGGCGATGTTATCGTTGATCGCAGTGCTGCGCACTTAGCAAACTTTGTTTGTGGCGCTAATAAAAACGATATGCACTTTACTGGGGTAAATTGGGATCGTGATGCACAAAACTACCGTGTTGAAGATTTGCGTAACGTCGTTGAAGGCGACCCTAGCCCATGCGGCAAAGGTAACATTGTTATCAAACGTGGCATCGAAGTGGGTCATATTTTCCAATTAGGTGAAAAATATGCTCAAGCGATGAACTGTGGGGTATTAACCGAAGCTGGTAAGAACCAAATTCTAACCATGGGTTGTTACGGTATCGGAGTTTCACGTATTGTTGCCGCCGCGATTGAACAAAACCATGATAAATACGGTATCAAGTGGCCAGCAGCCATCGCGCCGTATCAAGTCGCTATTGTACCAATGAATATGGCAAAATCGGCACGAGTTAAAGAAACCGCTGAAAATTTATATGAACAGTTACAGGCTGCAGGTATTGAAGTTATTTTTGATGATCGCAAAGAGCGACCTGGTGTCATGTTTGCCGATCATGAACTCATGGGTACGCCATTATTATTAATTATTGGTGAACGTAACCTTGATAACCAAGAGATTGAAGTGAAGAATCGTATTACGGGTGAAAAATCAATGTTAGCCATTAGCGACGTTATGTCGTTATTTGCTCAATAGTTACCCTATGATTGATTAAGTAACTGGCAATCGCTTTTTTTGCCTTACATATATTAGCTATAAAAATATAACGGCTTTGCATAACCTGCAAAGCCGTTTTTTTACTCACTTTAACCAACATTAATTCAGGGTAAGCTACCAACAATCACAACTATCCCAATAAACGACGCGATTGAAAAAAGCGGCAACATTAAGCGATAAAGCTTTAAAGGTAGTGATCGCTTTAGCATCGATTTGAAAACACTGCCAAATAAACTGATGACAGTTATTATCAAATAAATGATAGTCTCTAACTTGAAAAATTTGTGCTATGGCACGTTGCGCAGCCATTTCACTTGCTAGTGGCACACCTAACGAATCACAAGCAATAAAAATGCCTCTGCCCGAGCGTGTATCAGTAAAGCGCTGTGTGGATACTGGTTTTACTAAACCATTACCATCAACTTCAATAATGGTATTGTCGCCGATCCAAATACCTGTATGGTCTAACACCCCACCAATACCACAACAAACAATTGCGCCAACACAGGGCTTAACCTGCTGTTCAGTGAAAAACATATCGCTTGGATAAGTTGCAATAGCGGATTCGTACGCGGGTAAGTCTGCTAAGGTTTGTGCACCATAACGGCTAAAACGCTTACGTTGCTGAGCTTTTCGATCCTCAGCTAAACCTTTAACCGCTAACGCAGAAACTGCGGCGGCTCCTAACCACAATAAAGGTAACGGCATCGATAAACCTCCTATAAAAAACTGATATCTAGTACTGACTGTTGATCTTTCGTGGTTGAATTTTGTTCGCCTGCCCTAAAGAGAGTAAAGCGTTTTAATCGAGACGAGCAGTATGTAGCCTAGTCATTCTGCGTAATTAGTGCTCACAGCTACCGCATCCTGCTATCGCTAAGTACCTACATCCCTGTAGGCAACAAAGAGTAAACACTTTTAGCCGAATCCTTTAGACAGCGTTTGTTGGGCATTTTTACTGCGTTGCCCCACATGGATGTGGGGTAAGGTGACTTTGCAGGAGCATAAAGTCTTTATCGCCTTTTTATATGAAATACCACATGACAAAAACTCTGCCTTGTATAAATACCCAACAATTCGCTGTAAAAACAATCACGAAAGATCAACGGCCCCTAATATATTGTTGAAAATTTAGTCACAATAACAAGATGACCTAAGTTTTTACCTTTTACTATAAAAAAGTTGCAAGTAACTGTTTCAAAGTTAGTCAATATTCGTAACAATGGGTTAAGGTAGATGATTACACTTCATACCGAAACAATGACCATATTCATTAACTTTTAAAAGACACCACTATGAAAACTATCCTTAAATCTTCAAAATTAAAAAACGTCTGCTATGAAATTCGCGGACAAATTGCCGCCGAAGCCAAACGTTTAGAAGATGAAGGTCATAAAATTTTAAAACTTAATATTGGCAATCCCGCACCATTTGGTTTTGAAGCACCGGATGATATTTTAAAAGATGTCATTCATCATTTACCAACAGCTCAAGGCTACTGCGAATCAAAAGGAATTTATCCGGCACGTGTTGCGGTTATGCAGTATTTTCAACAGCAAGGCATTTTAGATGTAAGTGTTGATGATATTTTCATTGGTAATGGGGTTAGTGAACTTATTGTTATGGCCATGCAAGGCCTACTTAATAATGGTGATGAGGTATTAATTCCTGCCCCTGACTACCCTTTATGGACCGCTGCTGTCGCGTTATCTGGTGGTAATCCTGTGCATTACCATTGTGATGAAAAAAATCAGTGGTTTCCAGATCTAGATGATATGGCTAAAAAAATATCACCAAAAACCAAAGCTATCGTTTTGATTAACCCGAATAATCCTACGGGTGCAGTGTACAGCGAAGAGGTACTACAAGGCATTATCGCTCTAGCACGTGAACATAACTTGATCATTTTTAGTGATGAAATATACGACAAAATCCTCTACGACCAAGCACAGCATATCCCAACCGCGAGATTAGCTAACGATGTTTTAATTATCACTATGGGTGGCTTATCAAAAAATTATCGTATTGCCGGTTTCCGTGCTGGTTGGATGGTGATCACAGGTCCTAAAATTCATGCCGAAGATTATTTAGAAGGCTTAAACATTCTTTCATCAATGCGTTTATGTGCCAATGTACCTTCTCAGCATGCAATTCAAACAGCATTGGGTGGCTATCAAAGTATTAATGAGTTAATTCAAGGTGATGGACGTTTAATAAAACAACGTAACCTTGCTTATGAAATGATTAATAGCATCGATGGCCTGTCATGTAATCAAGCGATGGGCGCGTTATATTTCTTTGTAAAAGTTGATCAGAAAAAATTTAATATCAATGATGATGAAAAGATGATTTTAGACTTACTCAAGCAAGAGAAAATTCTCTTAGTTCAAGGCCGAGCTTTTAATATCAAACAAAAAAACTATTTTCGCTTAGTATTTTTACCCCATGTCGACGAATTAAAACCAGCGTTGGAAAAGTTAGCAACTTTTTTCAGCACTTACCGTCAAGAATAAACAAATTAATACCATTAATAAGGTCAGATAATGCAAAGTACTTTTCTCGCTTGGATGTTTAGAATGCCGTTGATAAAACGTTGGGCATTGATGTTTTGCGTTAAACCTGAAAATGTCGCCGAACATTCGCATCAAGTCGCTATTGTCGCGCACTTGCTTGCGGTTATTAAAAATAAAAAGTTTGCCGGTAACATTAATGTCGATAAAGTGGCAACGGTTGCGCTATATCATGAAGCCAGTGAAACACGCTTTGGCGACATTGTCAGCCCAACAAAATATGCCAATCCAGAAATTGCACGTGAGTTTAAAAAAATTGAATATTTAGCCGAACGGCAATGCCTAGAATCTTTACCTGAAGAATTTCAGGCAATGTTTGCTGATATCATAGTGCAGGACAACGTTGACCCGAAATATAAGCAAATAGTTAAAGCCGCCGATATTTTAGTCGCCTATATTAAAGCGCTTGATGAATTGAACCATCAAAATCATGAATTTGACCACGTAAAAGAACGCTTAGAATTAAAATTAGCCACGCTAAAACAAGAAATGCCAGAAGTTGGCTATTTTATGGCAACATTTATTAAGTCATGCTCGGCAACCGTTGATAAGCTCAGCGAAGTGCACCTGAAAAAGTAATCAGTAATCAGTAATCAAGCGTGTTAGTTACTAATCTCAAACAAGTATCAAACTAGCACGCTGAGTTATTTATTAACCGCTCAAACATCTGTTTCACTTGTAGATCACCAAAACTATAAATGCCCTCTCTTGCGGAAAAGCACTGAAAAATCACACTAAATTCTGTGCTATCTAACTCAGCAGCAATCGCGAGTAATTGACGCTCAGGATAGCCTAAACCGTTTTTATCCGGTGTACGACGTAAATGCGCCTTAATAGCGGGCAATAAAAAGGGATAAATATCAGTTAACTCTCTCGCAACAGCGAGCATAGTGTCAACATCATTTTGCTGATACAAGGGCCAAAGTTTGGCTAAAGATACTAATGGCTGCGACAACAATTTTTGCTTATTTTGATAAGCAAGTTGTAGCTCTGACTCAGTCATATTAGCAAAGCTATATTCGTTACCAGCACTGGGGCGCACTAAATAAATATTATTCTGGTGGCCATTTTTCATCAGTAAGTTAATAACAAACCAAAAATTAATCTGACAAAATAAGTCATCCTCAAATCAACAAATTATTTGGCTGCCTATGGCAATATGAGCAATTTTATCAATTTCAACCGCGGCAATGTCATAATACCCTGCAAAGGTACAACCTTGATATTGCGCCGTAAAAGCAGCTCTATTGGCATAAAATTCGCTAAGTGTTGCACCTTGCACATTACCATCAATTAAACATTCCCTCATTACAATAACTTCTGCTTTAACAATATCTTTTAGCTGATACTTTAAACAATCACCATTGAGAATATGTACTTGTTTCATTGTAGCAACCTATTAAATTGTCAAAAAAAATATCGTTATTGCTCATATTAGCATTTCATGCGCTAACCTTGCATGCTCAATATTGAGCGTGTTGACTATATTTTACTAGCGTATGTCACGCGCCTTATTTACTCGAGGCTCATTTTTATCGCAACGCACTACAAATATATTGCATCATCAAGATAAAATCGTTAACAATACGTTCCACACTGTAACCACCATGAATCTAGGAAGATTGCTGCTCATTATGATTAAAAAACATATAGGTTTTCTTTTAAACCTGATTGCCATCGCATTATTTATACCGGGTATACTATTACCGATGTTTTCGCTCAATATGGCTATGACCGCTAATGTCAGTGGTGCTAAATTAAGCAACACAATCGTTGATAAGAGCTTGTCATTATTACAAACAATACAAGAACTATGGCAGGATGAACGCTTACTCGTCGCGATATTAATTCTCGCCTTTTCGCTGTGTATTCCAGTAATAAAGTTTATTTTACTGAGTCTGGCTTATGCCAAGAAAAATTCTCGCTTGGAAGCTACAATCTATAACTTTATAGGTCAAATAGGAAAATGGTCAATGGCTGACGTTTTTGTCGTCGCTATTTTTCTTGCCGTACTTTCAACCAATCATGCGGAAACAGCAACAGAGCAACAATTAGCTCTGTTTGGTTTTAAATTAGACTTTATTGTTAGTAGCCAGACCTTATCGGCATTAGGCCCTGGCTTTTATTATTTTACCGGTTACTGTCTGTTATCTTTGTTGGGCACAGCAATAAGTAGCAGCAGTGTGCGAACAAAAGTTTAAATCTACCCTCAGTAGTGCCAATCTAGACAGTAATAGATTAAAGCCATGAGATAATATACAGTAAGTTCTCTGCTAAACAGTATTTATACATTGAATTAACACTTGATAATGGAGTATTTTATGGATCGTTCAAACCACGACATGGCAAGTTTATTCGCTCAACTGGGCCTTAAAAATAGCGATGAAGAAATAGAGTTTTTTATTGCCGCTAACCGCGGAATTCCAGAGAATCAAGCGTTGGCTGATGCTGACTTTTGGAGTAGTGGCCAAGCGCAATTTCTTCAAGAAGCGATCCAACTTGATTCGGATTGGAGTGAAGTTGTCGATACTTTAGATGCTTTATTAAGAGCATAGCCTTATTGCAAGACTCGGATTAACACCACAGATTACGTTTTGACGATAAAAAAACTTATCTGCACGTTTTTCAACTAAATAAGCATAATTGTATTCACTAAAGATACGAATAGGTCGGTGATGTAATGAACAATAGACATTACCATCGACCTTCAATCCATCTTGACTCACATCCCTGTGAGAACCTTATCGAAATCAATAACGCGGCTTGTAAGCCTTTTAAAATCCGCCCTTGGGGAGCTTACCAGCGGTTCGATAACCGCCGATAATTTCCTTCCTATAGAATAAAAATGATCGTTGTTTTCAAAACGCTGGTTAGCGCTGAGTGGGCTCAAACTTAATAGACTCGGTATAACTAACATAGACACATCGCCATAAAAAAAAGCAAAAGAACAAATTAAGGGTATAATTATTAATTAAAGGAGGTAGATTTTGAGCTCGGCTACTTGTAACACCTAGCTCACTGCAGAATTGTTTAGTGTGGCTGTAAGCAGTGTACAAGATACACTCCAATAATAAGCTACAGTAGCTCAGAGCTTATCTGACAGTTACTCAATTTTTAAGGTCTTTTGTCAGCTTAGACTTTAGCGACTACCTTTCAGGTATTCTTTTGTCGAATAATGCTATTACTTGACAAAAATAAATCCATATAACCTCTTCAAGCGACTGATAATTTTTGGCTAGAATAGAAAGGAACGAATGACAGCCAACTGCTTGCAGTCCGTTATTCCATGTTTCATTCGCTAGCAAACTGAACCGACATCGCTAGTTTTTCAATTCCATGTGACGGAGTCCACCTTCTAAATTCAAGAAAACCATGTTTTTTGTACAAATTAATTGCCGGCTTATTAACAACAGCTGTTTCTACTATTGCAACTTTAATAACAAATGCTTTTAGAACATAGTTTATCAATTTGTCTGCGATGCCTTTCCTAAAATACATTGGATCTACAGTTAAACTATGAATGTCTAAATGTTTTTCATTAATTTTTATTTCAATAATTGCTGCGAGACAATTATTATCACTAAAACCATAAAAATCAGTTTTCGAATTGACTATGTCTCTAACACTCCGTAATAGAGGTGGAAAATCAAGCACGCCAATAAGCTGAGCTTCAACTTTGTAAGAGTTTTGAAAAATAGTATGAATTTGATCAGCAACAATTTCATTTGAACTTTCAAGTTTGGTTATCATACTGCGACTTGCCTCAAGACTTGCATTGCTATCTAACACTCCCATTAACAAGCTTTAAAATTGTTGGTTAAAGTGTATGAGGAAAATAGCCAACTGTATTTTTTAGCTTTAAGTTCTTGTATGGATAATTTACACAAACCTACACATACCATGACCTAGAGAGTTGTTTGGTCGCAATACATAGCCATAACGAGTATAAAAAATTTCTTTTCCTTTTGCTGCTAACAGTCCGACAGTAGACCCCTTTTTCGCTGTAACTGATAAATATTTTTCTATTTGTTCCATTAAAGCAGAGCCAATAGCAGAATTTTGATAACTTGGAGCAACAATAACATCTTGAATATAAAAATACATTGCTCCGTCACCAACTATGCGCCCCATACCAATTAGTTTAGTTTTATCGCGGACAGTGACGTGAAACAAAGAATTATTTAAGCTAATTTTAGCTAAATTGAAATCTAACTGCCCCCAGCCAATTTGAGCCCTTAAATTTATAAACTCTTCAACTGAGGGGCTTTCTAGCTTGATAAAATACTTATTAGAATCCACGACTATCTCCATTAATCCTAGCCTCATTAAGAGGCGAGAATTCGTTGGTAAAAATAAGCGACAAGGAGCAAAAACCAACAGTTATTGTTCCTTTTGAGTAACTTGATATGTGTCAATGCGCCATACTGTACCAATTAACGTACTTAAACACATTGGAGGTAGACATGGATGCAATTAGTTACACAACCGCTCGTGCAAATTTAGCAAATACAATGACGCATGTCTGCAATGATCACACTGCAATTATTATTACACGTAAAAAGTGAAGATCCTGTTGTTATGATGTCGTTAGAATATTATAACGCCATGCAGGAAACTACATATTTACTAAGATCTCCTGAAAACCTTTTAGAATTTATTGCCGAGCTTGAGGCTAGTAATGGAACTAAAAGAAAGCTTATTGAACGAAGTTAACATTTTCAACAAAAGCTTTACTGGCAAATCATCGACAAAACAATACTTAAACGTATTAATTTACTCGATACAACGCTTTGCTAAGTGGAAAACAATGGTTGGCTATAATCGCGATGTGGTGGATTATAATGCATACTCATTAGTGATAGTCCTCATAGGTGAGAATATAAGCATTACCATCTATAAACTCAAAATAATACGCCAATTACCATTTACAGTAATAGATCAAACCCCGTCACGATTCCCTTTTAATGGGTGTAACTTAAAGCCGGG
>TARA_R110002167_G_scaffold790_7_pt1 | contig 14580 bp, 16 predicted proteins | sample TARA_R110002167 | Tara Oceans TARA_R110002167 (sample SAMEA4398238) | marine metagenome | biome: Polar Biome; feature: [MES] marine water layer (ENVO:01000295) within the mesopelagic zone...; material: water (ENVO:00002006), including particulate matter (ENVO:01000060) such as...... | reverse complement strand
CAGTAGTGCGAAGGCTTGGCCCTTGGGGAGGTTCACCACATGGGCCGGTTCGATCAGTGGCACGCTGGTGGTGGTGATGCGATCCTGTGTGTTGGAAGTAAAAGCTGTTTGCCCCTGGGGGTCGGAGGTGTCGGTGGCGCCGCTGACGATGGAGGTGGTGTAGACCTCGACCTTGGCCAACTGGCGGGTCAGGAGTTCAGCTGTCGCGGTCTCACGTACCCGCAGCATGAACAGGTTGTTGAAGTTGCCCACGACCTGGCCCGCCTTGGCGCGGTTGCCGATCCGTGCTTCGATATCGCTCAGGGTCTGGGTGTAGGCGGTTACCTGAATGCCGGCGCCACCGCCTTTGTTTACCATGGGGATGAACTCGTCGCCCATCAGCTCATTGAACTCGTCGGCGTGGACGTTGATGGGTACTTTTCCAGGGGCAGCGAGAGAGGCGCCGGGCAGGCCATCGTCGATGCCGAACTTGTAGATGTGTCCGGCCACCGATACCAGGTCAGAGAACATGGAGTTGCCAACGGCCGCCGCGACTTCCGCGTCCGACAAGGCATCCAGCCCGACATAGACTACGGCGCGTTTGCGGATAATCTGCATCCAGTCGAAGATCGGCCGTGGATCGTGCAAGTCGGCATAGTCAGGAGCCAGCAGTTGCGCGATCTTGCCGGTGGTGAGCTTCTCCAGCAGCGGCAGCAGCGAGGCCACGATCTTGTCGAAGTAGGTGCGGTCGTATCGGACGGCTGAGCGCAGCCCATCCAGCACCGGGTCATAGACCCGCACCTGGGACAGATACTGTTCAATGGCAACTACACGCTTTTCCCGTCCCACCATGTGACGGGGGATGTTTTTGTCATTGAGCCGACCCTCGAGCTGGACGATTGCCTCCCAGGCTTTCGGCTCTGCTTTGGCGAAGTAATGCTGGGCGTACTCGATGAACAGCGCGTCGATATTGATGACATGACGCTGAATCTGCAGGTAGTCGGGGCGTCGCCCCAGCTCCACCAGGGCACGGGCGATGATATTGACGAAGCGCCAGGCGAATTCGCGGAAGGCAGCACTGTTGCCCTCGCCGGAGAGCTGGCCGGCGATACGCGTGGCCACCTCCGAGATGCGCCCAAAGCGGCCCACGGCGTTGTAACGGGCGGAGATGTCCGGCCAGCCGAGATGGAACACGTAGAATTCGCCTTCACGCCCGGCGCGTTTGGCTTCCACATACATCCGCTTCAGAAGATCGGCATCGCCCTTGGGGTCGAAGACGATGACCACCTCGTGTTCCCCGTTGACCTTGCGGCGAATGTCCTGGGTGATGCACAGCTCGGCCAGGCGGGTTTTGCCGACCCTTGTTGTGCCGAGCACCAGGGTATGCCCGACCCGTTCACCCAGTGGCAGGGATACATCGGTTTCTAATGGCTCGATGCCGTGTAGACGCGGTAGCCCGCCCACCGGTGGCAGGGGGCGGACAGGGTTTAGTGGGTGATCCCAGGCAGTTAGCCGTCCAATGTATGGCAGTGGGAATGGCGTAAATTCCAACCGTTGCTCCAGGCGCCGGGCGAACCGGTAAGCAGCTGTAGGTTCCACGTAGCGGCGAAACTCAGGCCTGTAGGTCTGCATCAGCCGGTGTGTATGGCGTTGATCCCAGCGAAACCCACGGCCAACAAACAGTCGATGCTGGCTTACCGGTACATTGCGGCTGGCCATCACATAGCGGGGAATCCGGCGGATGTTGCGCCGGTAGCGCAGAATCGCCCTTGCGTCGGCAAAACGGATGGTGGCAAAGATCAGGAAGCCCAGGGCGGCACCCAACCCCAGCAAGGGACTAAGAGCCAGTGACCACGGCGCGAACAGACACAGTAAAGCCATGGCCGCACTAACCGCAACGCTATACAGCTCAACAGCTGGGCGCAGCATGACCTCCACGGCATGGAGCTGAGCCATATCACTGCTCGAGTCCGGTAGAGGTAATCAGCACCGGGTAGTGACGAATGCCAAGGCGCTGGGCCAGGTCGTCCCCAGAGGCCGGTGACAGCGTCAAATCGGGTGCCAGGCCGCGAAGGCGGGCCAGTTCTTCGGCGGAGTCAACATTGACCACTAGACCAACGGCGCCAAGCGCTCGCAAGCTGCCCGCGCGTTGATGCAGCCAGGTACGAGACAGCTCGTCATCGCCCACGAGGAACAACGGGCGAAGCCCCGGTGCGTCCATGGATTGGCGCTCCGCATTGCCAGGCGAGAGCAGGGCCGATCGAACGGGCAACATGTCTGCTTCGCTGAAGGGATGGATTGGAGCCTCAGGCGCTTCAGCCTCGTCTGGCCGAACTAAGGCTGTGCCTATGGGGGATAAATCCATTGCCTGGTAATACGGCAATGCTGAGACGCCACCGCGATTCTGAACGACGGTGAGTTGTCCGTTATCGGCAGAGGCTGCCAAACTTACAGCTCCCAATAACCAGCACAGAGCATGAATGCGACCTTTCACTGTGACACCTCCTGAGACACCGTCAGGGCTTGAGAGCCACCGCGAATGCCTGACAAGCGCTGATGGATACCGCGCCGGTAGCGCTCCGCTGGCACGCCACCGGTAGGGCGGTGATAACTGCCAGCCGCGTGAAGCCAGCCCTCGGCGGGCTTGTATTGTTCACGCAGTATGGTCGCGGCAATGGCTAGATTTTTATAAGGATCAAGGAGGTCGCAGGGCTGCGTCACCCGCTGAGCATAGTAGCCAATATTGATCTGTCCCAAGCCTACGTCGATTCGTCGATCCGGCACCGTATCAAGGGCGCTGTGCAGTTCCGCGCAAGCAGCTTGGCTGGTCACAAAGCGCCGTGGCTGACCGGCGATATTCAATGTCCACGGCCAAGGAACCTGTCTGTCTTTCAGGTTTGTGCCGCTCTCCTGTAGTGCAATGGCATAGAGCACTGCTGGGGGTACGCCAGCTTGGTGAGCCGCCAGTTGGTAAGCTGGGGGCGGGATGAGCGTGTCTGCTGTGGTTGTATTAACGATCAGACAACCTAGGCAAATCTTCATCCAATGCGGGACATTCACTGACGTTGCCATTGTCCGCCCACCTCACGAATCACGGCGGGTAGATCGCCCTGCACGCCACTAGACAGCCAGCGCCCACTGTCGTGGTTCAAGGTAATGGTGCGATCGCGCACCCTTTCCGGGTCGATCCCAACCCGCTCAGCCCATTGGCGTACGCGAGCATCTTCTTGGTGGCTGTCGACCAGATACAGGTCAAACGCCGCACCCTTCGCCTGGAGTTGTCGGACACGCTGTTCACAGCTCGGGCAGCCTTCCTTTACAAACACTGCCAGCCGGGTAGGCTGGAGGCTGCCTTGAGGAATGCTATTTGAGTCACTCAGGTCAACACGTTGGAGGTTTGGGTATAGCCGCTGCCAAGCCGCATCGTAGGCGCGCTGGTAAATCAGCAGCTTCTCTACGCGGCGAGCTTCGGCCTGTACCTGCAATTCAGCATAGCGGCGGCGCTCCTCCTCGTTACGCGCCTCAATGCCCAGCACCGTGAGCGGGTCCAGATTGGGCGAGTAGACACCCAGCGGGCCCTGCATCAGCTCCTGATAGCGCGACCATTCCTCGGGTTGGAGTCCCCAGTCCTTTGCCTGGTGTTTGTCGAGTAGCGTGTCAGGGGTCACGCGATCTTGGCTGGTTGTGATACGGGAATTGGTGGCGGGGTCGCTCTGGGCAAGTCCCGGAGCCGGTGCAGTAGCCGCCATCAGTGCCAGCAGAACGGGGGGCATAAGGGCTTTTCTGGTGATATCCCCCTGTAATCGACCTCGAAAGACATCCATGCCGGAGCGAATCGTCATGGTGATGTCTCCTGACTTGGCGTGAAGCAGACCTGTCGTGCACGATGATCTACCTGCAGCTCCCAGGCAGGTCCGGCCAAAGTCAGCAGTGCATCATGGAGAAACACTGGCCCAAGACGTAGATGGACCGCCGGCAGGGGTAATCCGTAGAGTAATGCCGAGTTCGAGTCGTCGTCACACAGGGAGTAGCCGGAGCGCTGCAGTACATGGCGCAGCCCATCTTCCACCGATGGTGGTGGCATTGCTGGGATGGACACATTGACCACTTGCTGCAGGAGATTTTGCTGGGCCGCCTGGAGCGTCAGTTCCACCAGTGTGTACCGACCGTGGCGGGCGATAGGTATCCAGTCGTTTGAAAACGGGGCTGAAGCGGCCCCTGTCACCGGATCATTGGGGGGCGGGGCAACGGTTGACGTGGTACATCCAGTGATCAATACAGCTGATAGCAGACATGAAAAGAGAGTTAGGTGTCTGATCGTGATAGAGTTATAGGGGATCGCCATGTGATGCTCCTAAGGGCTACGTCGTATTAGCATCACAGGTGGAAGGGAGTTGTATCAGCCAACAATGGGAATTATCGCTTAGCCGTATTGTGGCTTGCTGGATTCGGCTAACCCCGGCATGTCCATGTGTAGGGCAGGCGATGAATTGTACTTACTGATTGAGAGAGCTTGCGAAGCGTGGCCGGAAAAGTGTGTCAGGCGTTGATTCATAGAAACCAATGGTCAAAGGAGAGCTCTCGACCCGGAGCGGACGTTAATTATGCAAACTATCTCCAGAATTTCCGGAGAAGGCAAGGCTTAATGGGGTGGCTGAATTGCTCCTGAATGGATGAAGTCGAAATGCTTCATGTTTTCGATTTTATTATTTCACTTTCCTCTAGACTATCGCCATCTAAGACGGTTACGTATAGCTGAGTCCAATATTTAGCGAAAAGGAGCCAAGGAGTTTTCTCGCAGTAATGAAAAAGGACATTGCAAAAATATTAGATCAGACCCCAGGGCTTAAGGGGCGGGAAATCGCCAAGAAACTCTTAAAAGATAGAAAGGAGATAAATTCCTTTCTGTCTAAAAATAAGGACTCATTCTTCCGGGATAGCGAGTTTCGCTGGTTTAATAAGGACGCTTCCGAAATGAGGATACATCTTGAAGGGGCGACCTGGATGGACGGACTCAGTTTTGATCGGGCGGTTGCTAAATCGGGGTCGCCCCTGGAGTCCGATTGCAATTCGATCCTGTTCGTAGTGCCTGAAGGCTGCAAAATCTTTCTCGAAGCTGAAGCAAGATTACTTTCTCTTTCAAATCAGTGCATTGCGGAGGGAAAAACCGTCACCATAGATTTCAATGAATGTGAAGATACGCTTTCTTTCTTCGATAGGAACGGTTTTTTTGACTTGCTTGATAAAGCGGTCATCGTCAAGCCCAGGAGAAGCCTGATATCTATGGCCGAGATATTTCAGGGGAATAGCGATACCGTCTATGAGTTTGCCGAGATCAATACAACCGATCCTGATGAAAAAATTCCTCAAAGGTTAAAGAACAGTTTTGTGAGGCTTGTTGAGGAGACCCTCAAAAAGCCCGGTGTTGGGGAAAGATACTCAGACCCGGCATTTTTAGTCCTGTCCGAGCTTTTCGGTAATGTCGGCGACCATTCCGATTCACCTTTGCTCGGATATATAGCGTTACAACGCTATAAGGGGCATGGCGGCAGAAGGCCTATCGACCCTCATATTCAAACGATTGTTTCCGATAGCGGGAAAGGGATCGTCGGCACGTTGCGACCGGTCCTGGAGAGCAGGTATGCCGATCTTTATGATGAGCTCGACTTCAATGACCCGGCCTCGGGCCCCTTATTGGTCAAGACTGTTTTTGAACGAGGGCGGATATCGCAATCTCCCGATGAGGGGCGAGGGCTTGGGTTGAAACGTAGCGGTGAGATTGCCTCTAAATACAATGCCAGGATTTCGGTCCGAGAGGATCGGTTTGAGTTGAAGCTGACCTTTAAGGATGGAAAGTTGGACCGGTATGACTATGTGCTAGATCTCCCAAAAATCCACGGAACTCATATTTGCTTTGACTTCATTCTTGCAAAGAGTCTATAGTTCTGATTAAATTAACAAGATGAAGCAGAATAAAGCTCCCATGCGCCTCCGCGATTTCACCAACGACGACCATCCCTTCGGAAACAAGCAAGGGCGGAAAACCTTTGCCCTTTTGTCCGATTATATAGATGAGCATCCTGCTGACATCTATGAGATTTCAATGGACGGCATTGAAGCGACGGATGTGTCATTTCCCAGAGAGTGCGTCGTGTCTCTGGCGAAAATGATGAAGGGAGAGAAGGGCCTATTTCTGTCCGGGGAGCTCTCCAAAGACCTTATTGACAACTGGCACTATGCTGCCGTCGCCAAGGACCAGCCTCTCATAGTGAAACTTAAAGATGGCTATAGGGTAATCGGCCCCGAGTTGAACGCGGGGGCACGGCAACTCTTTGATTTTATAATGGAAGAGGGGGAAGTCACGACTGCCAAGGTCGTTAAAAAGTTTGGCGGCTCTGCCCAGAATGCCAGTGCCAAATTGAAGAAGCTTTATGCAACGGGCCTGATACTGGGCCGTAAAGAGGTCGCGGAGTCCGGCGGGCACGAATTCGTATACAGGGCGATCAAATGAAAATCTGATAAAACCCCTTGACTTAACCAGAATGTTGCCCCTATACTATCCCTAAATGGCGAAGAGCCATTTTTTAAAGGTATCTGATAAAACAGATTAAGTTTAACAGAAATTGCCAGGAGATTGGTTATGGCTACAAATCCACCGAAGGGTGACGGGCATCGGAATGGGGCGGTAAGAAGCCGTTCTCAAACGAAAACCCCGTCAGGGCACTACGTGAAGCGGAACGCGGATAACGGGCGCTTCATGGATGTGAAAACCTCGTCAAAATCGCCGTTCAAGGGCGTTCGTAAAGAGAAGTAAGGAGTCTTTTATGGGTAACGACAAATCAAATCGCCCGGAGCTGTTTATCGACAATGAACGGTTTGACTGGGAAAAAGAGACCATCACCGGCGCGGAGATTAGGGAACTGGCATCCTTGCCCGATGATGTTGAAATTTACTGGAAAGCACCGGGCAATCCCGATTTTCCGGTAGAGAATGACACGGTTATCGACTTGACCGAGCATCCGGGACCGGATCACTTTTCGACACAACCGGTCGGATCACAGGCGGGGGCATAGTCATGCCCTTGTTCCTCGATGAAGATTATAAAGCCCTGGAAGAGCGCGGGGTCACGTTTGTCGAAGACGAGACACACCGATTCTTTGTGATACAGGGCTATAAGCTGCCGGAGGGCGTGTATAAACAGGATTATTGCGATGTTCTCATCGTCATTCCGAATAATTACCCCCAGGCCGGAAACGACATGCTCTGGACGAATCCCCGGTTGGTACGGACGGATGGAAAAGCGATTCCACAAACGAATGAGCCTGGCGGTGGAGATAACCGCATGTTTCAGGGTGACGAGTTTTGCCGTTGGTCGCGGCACTGGAATCAGGGCGCTTCTGTCTGGCGACCGGGTAAGGACGGTGTCGTTACGATATTGCGCAGGATTGACTGGGCGTTCAGGAGGCCTGATGCCCAATGAATAGTCCAAGATTGACATTGCTCGAAGCGCAGCACGATGCGCTCGTTGACTACCTGGAAGGACATCCTGAAGGCCATGAAAGAGGAGCGATTGTTCTTTTTCGCAGGCTGCATATAAGCGTAGAGGGATTGCCGGATTCTGATCGCTATATCGCCAAGGAGGTCGTCTTTTTAGATGAAAGCTGGGCAAACAGCAGTTCAGCAATCCATTTTGACTTCAAGCTCGCCCCGTTACGGGAATTATTCAGGCGCTGCGAGGAAGAAAAGCTCGTATTCGGTTTTGTTCACAACCATCCTGAAGGACAGAGTACATTCTCCGCTATGGATGATCAGAATGAGCTTGCGCTTTTAATGGCCATCAAAAATCGTAACGGTGAGGATATCACGTTCGTTTCGATGTTATGGGCGAATGGCGTGTGGGAAGCCCGCGTGCGTGCCGGAACATCACCGGAAACCGCCGTACCTGTCAGGCATACGCTTGTTCTCTCTCAGCCTTTGCAGATATTCGGCTATCAGGGCAGTAGCGACGATCACTCGGAAGTCCATGCGAGAGGCGTGGCGGCATTCGGTAAGCCTTTTGTCGATAAGATCGGATCGCTTCGGGTCGGTGTCGTCGGAACCGGTGGAACAGGAAGCCCTCTGGCCACTCTGGGGGCGCGGGCCGGTATCGGTGAACAGGTATTGATCGACGATGACGAGTTGGCACGCAGTAATCTTAACCGTTTCAGGGGGCTACGGGAAGTAGATGTCGGCGAGAAGAAATCGCTTAAGTTAAAAGAGTATATCGACAGTATCGGCCTCTCTACCAAAGTGGCCGCTTTCGACGCGAAGATTGATGGAGATCCTGTCGCACTGGATGCGCTTGCAAGCTGCGATGTAGTGTTCGGCTGCACCGATGACTTTGTCGGCAGAGATGTAATGAATATCGCACTCTACGTTTACGCCCAGATCCTTATTGATCTCGGGTTGGGCGGACGTATTCTTGACGATAAAACCGGTCAGCCCGTTCTTCGCTATCATTTCGGGCGTATTAGCACAATTATGCCAGAGCTCGGCCAATGCTTGTATTGTCAGGATGTTATCCGGGACGTATGGATTCAAACACAGCTTGCACGGCGGGAAAATCCCGGTATAACAGATGAAGAGCTGAAGGAAAGGTATCTTGAAGACGGCGGGGAAGAAGCTCCCGGCGTGGGCCCCTTTACCAGTGCCACGGCTGATTTTGCACTTGCTACATTGTTTGATTTGATCAAACCATTCAGGCGATATCCGCTGGAACTGCGCAAGGACATGTTTCAGGTAGGCTTTGTAAAAATGGAGCTTAGTAGCCACCAGACGAGGGGGAACCCTGAGTGCCCGTATTGTGAACAGCATGATTTTCTATTGATGAAAGAGGAATACCGCTTGGGAAGACCGATGCTGGGAAAGCGTGGTGAATATGTTTAAAAAGATCATAAACTGGATTGGCGCTCTATTTGGGAAGACGCCAAGACAGCCGGGGCCTTTAAAACCTGCCGAAAAGCCTTTACCACCGGTCAAATTTCAGGCAATCAATATGGTCGGTAAGCCCCCAAAGAATACGGATGTCGCGGATGGTTTTTTATATTGTGTCGTTTCCTCCGGAAAAACGAAATGGTCACTCTTTAGGTGTCCGTGTGGCTGTGGTAGCGTAGTGACATTATCCCTGCAATCCATTCATAATCCCAGTTGGAAACTCACAAAGAGTGCTTCCGGTCGCCCTACGCTATATCCTTCGGTTTGGAGAAATAAGGACTGTATGAGCCATTTTTGGGTTAAAGACGGGCGTATATATTGGTGTGCCGATACGGGAAGCCATCCTGACTTAAGAGCGCTCACGTAAAATATTTTCGTTGAGGTTGTTGAACATTCTGGGGACGGTTTGCTAAATTAATGCCCGTTCCGGCCGTAAGCTGCCATCCAAGCTTTATCGAAAAGAAGGCCCCCGAAGGGGCCGCCAAAGATCAAACATTACTCAATTCACCAGCTGCCGCGCCAGCGCCACTTCCACCGAGTCGCCGTCCTGATTGAGAACATCCAACCCGGATTCTGGCACGTCTCCCGACGTGCTCTGTGACACGGTGATCTTCTTGGCCATCAGCCCCAGGCAGGTCATCTGCGAGGTGGCTGTGTAGCCCAGGTAGATCACTTTTACTGGCTGCTTCTGGCCGATCCGCCAGGAGCGACGGGCGGCCTGTTGCAGCGAGTAGACGTTGTAGCCTGACTGCATGAACACAATGGTCGGGAACTCCAGCAGGTCCAGGCCGGTTTTTACCAGCTCGGGATTGGTGATGAGCACGTCGATGCCGCGATCCAGCTGCTCGGCGATCCAGTCTTCCCGGCGGGAGGCATCCACGCTGGCGCGCAGTACCGCCACCTTGAAGCCTTCCTGCTCCAACAGCACTTTCAGCCGCGACGTGGTGTCCCGTGTCCCGGTGTACACGGTGTAGACCAGTGTCTTGCGACCGGCTGCCTTCTCTTCACGGCAGATGTCGATCAACTCCTGCTCCTTTGGCATGATCTCCAGATCGGAGAACAAGGAAGGAGTGAAGGCCAGCAGATTGCGGCTTCGCGGATGTTTGACCGTCTCCGCCCGAAAGCAGGTGTCCGGCCAGGCCAGGAGCACGTTGAGCACCACACCCAGGAGGGTGGTATCCCGGCGGCCAGGGCCTGCTTCAGCTCGGCGGTCAACTGCCCCGCCAAGCGTGAGTAGGCCTGGGACTGCTCGTCAGCCATTGCGACCTCCCGGAACTCCTCATCGTAGGGTGGCAGCACATTACCGCCGATGTCCTTCAACTTCAGGAACACCGTGAATGGCAACACGCAGCGCAGCACGCCCTTGGGACCAAAACCGGGGGCCTTCACGGTTCGCACCGTGATCTTGCTGCCCTTGGCGGTCTTGTGGGCTGAGCCGTTGCTCTCGGAGTAGATGTCCTTGAGCACGCCGTGATCACGCATGAACGCCATCGCGGCCGGCGTCAAACTGCCCTGCTTGCTGGGACGATAGCCATCTTCGATCATTCTGGATGGCAGTGCTCTGAACAACAGGTAGAACAGATCATCGCCGTAGCCACCCATCAACGTACCGGTGAGCAACAAGGTTTTGCGCACCTTGGATGCCAAAACACCCATGGCTTGCCCCTGGGCAGATCCCGCGTTCTTGTACTCGTGCGCCTCGTCGGCGATGAGCAGGTCGAACGTGCCCTGCGGCAGGTAGCGCTTGACGAACTCGGATGGCTGATAGCCACCCTCGCCAAAACCAAACTCCATCGAGGCCATGGCGCGCTCCATGCGCTGGGCCTGGCGGTCCGAGAACACCAGCTCGCCGTTATCGTCCATCAGGTTGATGAATTCATACAGGTTGTCGCCCAGCATGGAGGCCAGGAACGACTCGCCGAATTTCTTCATCAGCTTCTGGGCGGTGACTTCACCGATGGTGGGAATACGTTTAAGGGCCCTGAGTACGGCCTGGGACTGATCGTTGGCTGACAGCCGACGGGGACGAACCAGCGTCCACAGCGCCGAGGCGCAGCGGTTGCATTTACGGCGCGTTTCCTCCGCTGCCAGTTCGATCGGATTGACCGGCTCACCGTCGAGATTGGCGATAACCTGCCCACAGTGGGGACAGCTGCCGATCTCACCATACCGGGTGCGACGGCGCACGAATACTGGCTTCCAGTGGAAACCCATGCGCATACGCACGCGACCGAGAACGAAGAACTCCGGACCCTGCGAGGGTATCCCCAACTGCTCGCGCAGCTTGATGAGCTTGACCAAAGTATCCGGGCCGTTCAGTACCCACACCTTGGCATTGGCGATGGTCTCCTGGATCTCGCGCCGCCACTTGTAGACCAGGTGGGGTGGCGAGAGTACCAGCGTACGATGGTAGCCTTCTGCTTCCAGTACTGCGGCGGTGGCGATACCCACTGTGGTTTTGCCGCAGCCCATCTCACCGTTGACGATGGCGGCACGTTCGCCGCGATCGACCAACAGCTCGGTGACGGCGTGGACCACATCGGCCTGAGCGGGGAACAGCTGCCGCTTCAGGCCGGCGAGTATGTGCTGGCGATGACTGCGCGTCTGGCCGCCATAGACGGGCGGATTGGCACGATTGAGAGACTCAAGGAGCTCATCGCCGAATTCGGACACAAAGTCCTGCAGGCTGATGTCGAGCGGGGATGAGAGATTGCCGTCCAGTAACTCGCCTTGCAGCGCGGCTTCCGGAGTAGCGGTATCAGAAAAAGTATCGAGGGACATGGTGATGCTCCAAGTAAATAGAGGCATGCACCGTCCCGGATGGGGCGATGTCATGCCCCGGGGTTGGGAAAAGACGGATCAGTACTCGTCGGGTAAGAGCAGTGTCGTGACACTGCGGTCCCTCTCGGTGATGATCCAGAGTTTGATAGTCGCTGTGACCTGAAAGGACGACAGCAGTCGATCGCCGTGTTTCACTGCGGCGTCGTTGGTGGCACGATCCTCTTCGCAGAGGTCGCCCCAGTCGCCGTGCAGGTGGCGCAGCAGGTACAACCTGGGGTCGATGACACCTCGCTGAACGAGGTCGTTAACGCCCTGGGTCATGACCACCTGACCCGGGTTGAAGCGTGTGGGAGAGCGTGTTGCCAGTGCCATGGTAATTACCTCCTGAAGGTAATGGAGGGGTCACGGCACCCCACGGGGCGGCTGGACCCCGGTGGGTTAAGGAACGGCTTGGATCAAGAAGCGGCGAGCCGCCTGTGAGAGAAAATCAGCGAATGGTCAGGACCTGGCCCAATGTTGGGGAGCCGGGGGTCATGTCCCATGCGCGGATCACGGGTACGAAGCGATCAGTCAGAATGCGGGTCTCGGAGACCGAGCCGTCATCCCGTTCCTGATACTCCGTGGTCAAGGATTTCTCCTTGTGAGTATCGCCCTTGACCACCAACACCTTGCCGGTTTTGGCGGTCACCACACCGGACACAGCACCCGCTGCAAGCGCCAGGGCGAGATGCCAGTGCGACAGGGCGCGCGCCGGAGGCCGGGTGACCTGGTTAATGGCACCCAGGTGCGTGTCGAACGCCGGCCACAGCCCTTGCAGGCGCTGCACTTCGTCGGCGAACTGCTCCGGTTCGAGCGTGACACGATAAAAATGCTCCGGTTCGGTAGCTGCCGCTGGAACACGGTACGGCTCGAACGGCCATACCTTGGGCAATTCCTCGGCTTCGACATCACCGAGACCGATGTGCAGCATGAGTTCGCGGGCAGCTTTGGCGTCACCCGGGTTCTGCTCGCGTTGCCGAATGCGGCGACCGAAGATCACCACCTGCTTGAACTGGGTGTCCACCGCGCGGTAGACCCTCAGATCAGCAAAGTGGCGGGTCAGCCAGCCGACCAGTTCGGCATCCAGCACGTAGGCGGGGATGATGAACACCAACACGCCGTCGTATTGCAGCAGCGGCAAGGTGCGTTGATAGAACAGCTTTTCCAGACGAACACGTCCTTGTCCCTGGTAACCAATGTTGCCATCGACGCCACGTTCAAGATCCCCGTAGGGTGGGTTGAGCCACAGGAGCCCGAAGGACTGCCGAGAGATCAGGGTATCCATCAGGTCACCGTGCAGACACCGATCGACCAGTTGACGAGCATGGCTGGCGCGCTCACTGTCGTACTCGACGGCAAACGCTTTCACCTGCTCGCGCCCAAGGGCATGAGCGGCCTCGGCGATGGCCACACCTTCACCGGCGCAGGGGTCGAGAATGGACATGGATCCTTTCGCCGAAGCCAGTGCCGATAGTGCCCGTTCCAGCGTGGGTTCATCCGTTGGAAAGTAGCCGTTCTTGATAAAGTTGCGGGCCAGCCGCGGAAACATGAGAGCCATGGGTATCTCCTGTGGTTAGTGGGAAAAGGCATAGTTGGAAAAGAAACGGAGGGAAAAGACTCGGGTATGCCTGTGCATACCCGGCCGTGGTGCGGTTCAGGCCACCCGCCGCAGCGGTTTGCCCGATTCCGGGTCATCCCGCGCAACACCGAGGGTGCCGCAACGGATCAGATCACCCAGTGCTGTGGTCAGCGTGGGAACGTCGATATGCAGTTGGTGACCTTCCAGACGCCCGAGAGCGAATGGCAGGCGGGTCAACATCGATTTGGACTGCAGTAGCGCGAGCACCTCATCGCGCCAGTGATCCAGCAGCGGCAACGGACAGGTCTCCCGTACCAGCGCCCACAGGCGCGCGGTATGGTCAGCCCCATCCGTTGGCAGCAATGCCAGCGCACTGGCGTTGGCCTTGTCCGGCTTGATGCAGCGGGTATCGAACAGCCAGAGGTGAACCATGGAGCCGAACAGGGTTCGGCGGAAGGTGCGCGTGGACCGTTTTTCCAGATGATCCACACTGCCAATGAACACCGGCACCGAAGCCCCCTGGTCGGTCATGAGGTGGAATCGATCCAGTCCCTGGTCCGACCTGCCGAGTGTCAGGCGGGCCAGAAACTCCTGGATGGCGGTATCCCGCGCCCACAGGGAGAGAAAGACCAAGGTGCCGTTGTCGTCAGCGACACAGCCGTCGGCCATCAGGTCGGGGCATTCGTCGATGCGGTACAGCGGTTGCGGGGAAGAAGTGGGCATTGAAGTGTCCTCGAGATTGGCAGAGGCACCCGTGCCCATAGGGGCGAGCGAGTGCCCCTGGGGGTTGATGAAACGTGAAGGATCGTCAGCCGGTCAGGGCCACTGACTTTCGGGCATGGCGCTGGGCGTGATGGGCACGTACGCCATCGCGCCAGTCGCGGCATTGCTCGGGAGCCATGTCGAGATAGTGCAACGGACACGAGTAGTAATACGGGTGCATGGTTTCTTCCAAGGGCTTGTAGCCCCAGTCGTTGCCTGACCCTTGCAGCAGGTCACAGCGGATAAAGGTGGTCGATTCCCCGACATCGAGACCGAAGGCGCCGGCCTCTTTGGCGGTGATGCGTACCACTGACCAGAGCACGTTGCCATGCAGGGTGTGGGCAATGACTTGGTAATGGGCGCGTTCACCCTCTTGCGGTTGGATCAGTTCCTGGATCAGTTGAGCGCGGGTTTGCCGCGAGTAGTACCAGCCCATGGCAGGCCTCCTGTGAGAATAGCGCCGGAGT
>TARA_R110002167_G_scaffold81296_2_pt1 | contig 14597 bp, 19 predicted proteins | sample TARA_R110002167 | Tara Oceans TARA_R110002167 (sample SAMEA4398238) | marine metagenome | biome: Polar Biome; feature: [MES] marine water layer (ENVO:01000295) within the mesopelagic zone...; material: water (ENVO:00002006), including particulate matter (ENVO:01000060) such as...... | reverse complement strand
AGAACTTGCCAAACGCATTACAAAAGACCCGTCATTTTCGTTGGAGTTCTCGGAACCTTCCGCAATCTCAAGACCTGTTCCCCATCCTAGAACGATAAAGGCGTGTGCCTGGGCTGCTCCTTTCCATTTCTTCTCCAATACCGCCACAAGGTTTGCACCATCGGCAATAAGGTCGATCTGCTGCCTTGCTGCTGCTGTAAGGTTGAACACCCTCGCATTGAGGTTGTGCCTCCACCTGTTAAGCCCTTGGTCGTTCGGTACTACTTCCGCTAAGAACGAATTCAATTGCTTGATCCCTTGCAACGTGTATCCTATCTTTCCCGACTTTAGCACAAGGCTGTCGATTATTTTCGGATTTGTTCCGTCGACCGTACTTGTCGCAAAGTCGATATCGTTACGGTTCAAAAGCACAAGATTCGTTTCTATTCCCTGAAGGTCCCTATTATCACAATCAAATAATAGATCACCTGTTATTGCTGGTACACAACTAGCCATATCTTTTTAATTTTAAATGTTAGTAAGCGAATACAGCCATGTAAGTTTCCAAGAACTTAGCATCAAGACTAAATGCAACATCTGTGATGTTGGATTTTAAAGTCTTGTCATAGAACGAATCCAAAGTCTCGAAATCACTTTCGGCAACTGTTCCTACTGGAATGTTATCCGGAGTGGTCAATAAGGCCCTGTGAGGAATGTTCCATTTTGTCTCGTTGTCCTGCAACGCTTTTATTGTTCTGTCCCATACGTACATCACTTCTACAGGAATACCATCGAACATCAACTGTGATTTTCCGTTTTCCGTAATTTCAATGAAACCGGCAGTCAAAGTTTTTGTTCTAAGGGTGTCACGATAGTTGTCCGCCAAACTTCTAGTGATATAGAATTTGGCCGCTGGGTCCTCCAACAATCTTTCATCGGCTTTGTTTCTCATGGCCAACAAAGTGTTATAGGCATCATCGGCTGCCAAAGCTTGGGCTGCATAATTGGCTCCTGCGTTCTTGGCTATATCCACGTGATAAGTGGACCCGTCGGTAATGGATGCGAACAATTGCTTGAACAGACCATCAAAAACGTTATAAAGGTCAAGATCGGTTCCACTTGTGAAAACTCCCGAACCGTCCACATCATCGGCCGCCGTATCGGAGAACCAAACCTTAACAGGAAGTGTCTCTCTCAACATTTGGGCAACAAGTGAATAGATCATGGCCATTTCCTGGGAACCATCCTTGTTGAAATAATCAGGGTTTATCCTGCTTTCCTTTTGGAAAAGCTTGAAAAGTTTCGAAAGGTCCGCGGCACAATGGGTGAAACGAACGTCGAAAATTTCAGGGTCCCAATACTTTTGACTAAGCGCAACGGCTCCGCCAGCGTTGGGGGTACACCCTGTGGATTTTTTTACCGCATCCGAAAGTTTCCCTGCGAACGGTATCTGTGTCTTGTAAAGGATACCTGTATGGATATCGTGGTTTTGGGAAAGGGCCCCGTTTACAAACTCACGCTCAAGTATCAATTGGCTTACTTCGGTAGCTTCTTCGGCTGCCAAGGTTAAAGCTGAAATATTAATGTTTGATGCCATTTTTTTATTGTTTTTTGATTGATGAATTTTTTATAAGCGTCTCTTTCCTGTATTACCAGTGGTATTTCTCGTATCACTGTGGGTTGTGTCAATAGAGAAATTGCCGGATAGTTTTTTCAATTTCTTGAAATCCTTTTTCATGGCCTTTACACCCTCAAGAACCGTTTCCAGTTCGGTTTCCTTTTCTGTCTTGGCAAGATTGGAAGCTTCCAGTTCCGCCTTTAGCCTCTCGTTTTCCTGCTTTAGCGTTGCAAGTTCCTCGCCATCGGCCGGGGGTGCTGTCGCTTCTTTTATTTCAGAAACCTTTCCGCCTGCAAAAACATACACAGTGCCATCGGGCATAGTGTGTTCCCCTTCTGCTGGTTTTCCATCAACAACCGCTGAATCGTTAACCGCAGGAACTTCCCCTTCCATTACTTCAGGAAAATCAATTTCAACACCGTTGGCATCCTGAAGTAAAAGGGCTTTCTTTTTGCCGTTTATCAGCTTGTTTATCGAGTTCATAAACTTATCAAGCTTTGAATCGAAATCTTTTTTTGTTATTTGATCGCTCATTTTCGTTTTTGATTTTAATTTATTTGAATAGGCAACCGCCTTTAATCCCTCTCTTGAAAAAACAGAAGTAGCAAAACCAAGTTGAACCGCTTCTTCAGGGGTCAATGTGGTTTCCTGCTTCATTAAACTTTTAATTGCTTCTTTGGATGTTCCGGTCTCGTTGGAGTAGAAAGTACACAGTTCTTTTTCCAATGCCCTAAGTTCCCCTGCGTAGTATTCCATTTCGTCGGCATCACCTTCGGCACCGCCCCAAGGGTTATGTATCATAAAAGAAGTTCCGGGGTGAATTTCCCTTTGACCTCCTGCCATGAATATTTTTGTTGCTATGGATGCGCACTCATCAAGTGCAATGGTCTTGACTGGTTTGTCAAGGCTTTTTAAGTAATCGTAGATTTTATCACCTTCCTCTACCAATCCACCTGGGGAATTGATCACTACATTAAGGCTTTCGGATTCTTTTCTGGCCTCTACTTGTTTTACAACATCAAGAAAAGTGGTGAATGGTTCATTGGGGGCCAAGTCCTCTAACTGCCCTATAACGCCATAAATATTTATAACTCCGACCATATACGCCAAAGTTCCAATACATTGCAGTGTTTTTGTTGATAGGTATATCTATCAATTTTGTATCTTTACAGGATGTTTGTTGTCCTTGTAATTATCGGGATTGCTTTAATACTGTTCGGGGTAGTGGTTTTTGCTATTTCCATCGGTAAAGTTCTGTATGCTATGACAGTACCATTTTGGAAAGAATCATGGATGGATAAAAAACTGTTCAGGATATGGGAAAAGGAAAAGGATTACAAAGAGTTTGAGAAAAAAATAAAGCTGTGAATATAAATGAGGTTTTTAAAAAATATCCTGACAATGAGCCAAATCATAAAGGAACTAACTACCTTACTTTAACTGATGTAAATGGTATTATAAGTTATTCGATTACTTATTATAATGATAATGCAGAATTTGAACCTAAATTTGGTAAAGTGGTTGCGTTTACCCAAACAGAGCCAAATAAGATACTAAATAGTTTAAACCAATGACAGAAAAAATAATAGAGCCGATCTCTTTACTTTCAAATATGGATGGTTTCTATTGTCAAAATGTATTGGGTTTTGTAGAAGGAAGGTTACAGACCTTAGAGTTTGTTGTAAAGTTGGAAAAATTTAAACAAAATTAATTTAAATTAATTTTATTATAATCAATCTCATTATCCCAATCAGGTTCAAATGTGCCTTCCTTACAAGGAATTTCGGATATCAACAATCCATCTACTTTACAATATCCCAATCCGTTTATCTCGCAATACATTTCAGCATCCTTAAATGTTATCCCTGGAACGTTAGGTCCTCCATATGTTTTTAAAATTCCATCATTAGGGCAAATGGCTTTTATTATTGTTGTGTATAGATTCATGATTCCATCCTCTTAACAACTATCCTTACAGTAACCTCGCTTACATTGCAATCGGTAGCCGTTGATTCATAGCTTTGCATCTTTCCGTTTTTCTTTCTATACTCAAGATACTTTTCGTAAATGTTACGGTAGTCTAAAAATGTTATTGGTACAATTCCTTTCCTTACCAACATTGGAAGGATTTCGGCATCGTCCAAAGAATTTAATATTTCGAATGTATTTACCATTTGTCCAGGGGGCAGGTTTCTTCTTTGCTTCTTAATTTCGCTGATAAAGGGCATAGGCACATATCACAGATGTGGTTTTTCACCTCCTCGATCCTATCGTCCTTCAATATTTCATATTTTGCCTTTACGGAATGGATACATCCTGCGCATATCTTGGCCCGGGCCTTTGCAAGCTTTTCGGTTTCGATGTTAGGCCATATATAATTTGCCCATCCGTTTATAATATTTTTTAGTTTAGACATTGGCCCGTTGTTCAACTGTTTGCACTCTTTTATCCACTGCGTAAAAATCCCTTATATCAAGAACTTGAGGGGGTAGTGCGCTGTTTGCCTGTGCTACCTTTGCGGCGAATAGATCATAATCTATACCCATATCACTACCACCCATTGAACCGCCCCCTGCGTATCTATTCTGAAGATAGGATGCTTCACTTGGCAATACACCACCGGCAGCAAATGACCTTCCACCACCGGCAACGTTCAATTGGCTTGCCATACTCCTAAGTCTTGGGTTTTGTGTCACTCCTTTAGTCAGTACTATTTCATTTCCTTCCAGTTCGCCGTATGGGGTCTTTATCCCTCCCTGCGCATGGGATGGACCTAATAAAATACCTCCTTTGGCAAACTTGACACCTGATATTGCAGCGACTTGTGCCAAACCTTGCGCAATGGTAAGCCCTGCAAAGATTGGCCCCAATGGATAAGAGTAATCCGCCAAAGCTTTACTGGCTCCCAAGTATGTGTTAATGGTGGCTTGTGCGATACCCGAAGTCTTAGCTAAGGTAGTTTGCTTTCCCACAAGCCCTTCCAATTGTCCAAAGGCATCGGAATACATGGAAAGTTTACTTTCCTGTACCTTTCTTTCAAGATTGGTTTTTAATAATGCGTATCTGGATTCAATGGCTTTGGTATCTGCCCCTATTTTTTCCGCTGCTGCAACTTCCTGAACCCTTCTTTGCTCAAGTTGTATTTCACGGAACGCATATTCATCTTCGGCCTTTAATAATCTTAGTTCATTTTCCGCTTCAAGTTCAGCATCTTGGCGCTCCTTGGTCTTTTCCTCTCGTTCTAGCCTAAGTTCTTCTTGTTGGTCAAAGAATTCCTGTTCAAGTTCTTTTTTGCGCTCGTTATAGGCGTTTTCGGATTGTAGCCTTTCAAGTCTGGCCTCATCTTCCTTGACAAGTCCGGCCTTTAGCCGTTCGTCTGTGATACGTAAACTTTCATCTTTGATAAAAGATTCCGCTGCCAAAGCTGCTTCAATTCGAGCCTTGTTAAGTTTGCCATCGGCTGCCAGTTTTTCAATATTTGTTTCCTTGTAGATTTCAAGTTCTACCTTTAAAGCATCAATAGCCTCTTCTGATGCTTTGCGTGTAAGTTCAAGAGCTTCTTTGGCCTCCCTTTCACGGTTGGTGGCTATTTCCCTTCGGATGGTATTTAATTTATTGGTCTGTGTAGTTTGTAGTTCCAATGCTTGGGTCTCCTTTTCGATACGGGAGGCAATAAGTTCGTTCAGTTCCTTTTGGTCCTCACGGCTGGTATCGTTAAAAGAGTTCTCAATTTCCTTTTGCTCGATTTTCTTATCCAATATTCCCTGTTCAATGGATAGTATTTCCTTACTGGCTTCAATTGTCCTTATGGTGGCCTTCTCCCTTTCCTGTTGTGAAAGGCTGGTGTCCTCTGCAATCTTGTTCTGCTCCTTTATCAATCGGTTAAGTTCGGCTACCCTAACAATTGCTGCGTTCTCATTGTTCTCTATGTCAATTTGAAGCTTGGCCAGCTTTTGCCCTAGGTCGATACTTTCCTGAATGAATCCCTTTGCCTTGTTGAAAAAGTTCGCTGTCTTTTCTCCCAAGTTTTCAACTCCCGTACCGGCTTGTAACAAGTCCTCACCTATCCCTTTAAAGTCAAAATTCTTTATCCGGTTGAATATGCGTATGACAGCTTCGAACCTTACTTCAAGATTCTTTTTGATGGAATCCCCTATATCCTGTATCAGTTTTTTAGGATTACTGAACGCTTCAAAAAGTGCTTTACCTACATTTTGGATCACTCCGAACAACCTTGAGAAAATGACCTGCATAGGCTTTAATACCGAATTGACTTTGTCCACTCCCTCCTGTGTGGAAGAAAGAAAAGTAACCAATGAGCCAAGTGCAACAAGGATAAGCCCTATTCCTGTAGCTGCAAGTGCCACTTTGAACAATCTTAAACCATTGGTAAGTACATTTGTGATAATGGCCTGTGCCTTTTGTGCTTTGGTAAGTCCTTCGGTACCTTGGGCAGCGTTCAAGATTCCGCTTACACTGTCCTTTATAGTTCCTGCATAGGCATCATATATTGGTCTGACTACGTTCAAAGCATCCTTTACGCCTCCGATTGCCTGTCCTAGCAAAGAATTTCTTGGTATAGCCTCATCGATTGCCTGTGAATACTCGCCGACTTTATCCTTACTTGAAATAAATTCCGAAGATTGATCACGCATTGCTTCTGTCTGGGCATCAATAGCATTGTTCAACTTGTCACGAAGTGCTATTTCTTCATCACTATTACCAATAATGGACTTTGAAATTTCCTGTAATTGCCTCCTACTGTCCAACAATTCAAGGTTGCTCTTATTTTCAGCTGATAAGGTCTGTTCAAAATCCTTATTGACAACCAATAAAGAGGCTGCCAGCTTTTGGGAATCCCGATAGGATTTATTGAGATTCTTTAGGTTGGCATCGTTCTCAACAAACTGTTGGCTGCTTTCCTGACCGCTTGCCCTCAATTGCTTTTGGGCCTCCTTTAACGCATTTATAGATTTCAAATACTCTTGTGAGGATTTGACCACCTTGGAAACGTCAATATTTAATTCTGCAATCTTTATCTGTTCCGCCATTATATTAAAGGTATTGGGCTGTCCCAAGTTACTGTTGAACTCTTGACCTCGCCATTATTTTCTATTGTGATAGTTCCTGTCTGTATCGCTCCTTCAGGTGAAGGTGCTGCGTTCCATGCCAACTCTATGTAAACGAATCCTTCCGGTGGCATTACGAAAACTACATCTGTAAATCCTCCGAACATTGCTTTGTAAAGTATGGCAATATCAGGATCACCAGAATCTAAAGGCTTAACTGCTCCTGACATAAAGTTACTTCCAGAACCGGCCGTATCAAGTGTAATGGTAACTGTAGATCCCGCAGGGGCTCCATATTCTCCCATGCTCCTATTCCATGAAGTAGTGAAAGGCTCCCTAACTTGAACGTTAGTTGTATCAAACCCTGTCAACCCTTCAAAATCCCACACTACCAATGTAGCCGTGTAATCCCCTGCTACGCTGTAACCATCGAAAGGTATGTAGGTTGGTGGCACTCCGAACCCTGTTTGTTTTGGTATTCCGCTTTGACCAAAAGTAAGTTCCCAACGCTCAACATTGTTTTCTGCATCAACAACGCTTGTTTGGAATGTTGTAGTCTCACCGATATTGAAGTAGACCGGCGAAACATCCAATGTTACCACTGGTGCCGTATTGATAGATTCTGTTTCACTGAATACATTAGGGGGTATCCTGACCAGTTCTACACTACAAGTTTTGTCCTCAACATAGTTACTTATCTTATTGAGATAGAAAAAACTTCCAAGGGGTTTGATATATTTTAGTTTAAAAAAACTAAGGTTGTAAATATCCGCTGCCGATATGAACATTTGCGCATTTATAACCTTTGCTGTATTTGCGATCTGCTTTAACTCATAATAGTTCTCCAAAGTGTACTTGCTATAGTTTAGATTGGTAAACCTTAGCTTTGGAACGTCACCTGAAAATGAAGTTGGTGATCCTGCCTCACTTGTCATTTGGATGCTTGTCGACTCAAAAAGAAGTTCGCTCACACTTGGGTCGATTTCCTCAATCTCCATTTCTGTTTCATCGTCATTATAAATGAAAATGGGAAGTCTTATCGCTTCGAATACCGTTAACTGATAATAGGCTGCGTATTGACTTGAGTGTATTGTCTTTTGTTGGTCCAGGTGTTCAATGTCCAGTTCAAAGAAACCATCTGCTGAACCGTTATAACCGTCACGATCCTTATATTTTATATAATTCTTGCGCCCGTAATCTCCAAGGGTATATTCAACATCGTTTACCTTTATAAATTTATCCGACCAATCATCGGTATCTGTATTGTTCCTGAATATGGCCTTTATAGTGGTAAATGAATAATTGGTAGTGTTCCTGTCCAGTTCGAACATAAGGCCGTAACGTACTAACAACTCCCTGATAAATTCGGTCTGAAGCATATCAGGCATGAACTTACTGAAATCCCTTACCAATAGATCGGACTGGTCCTCATCAAATGTTACAGGGTTTACTACTTTGGCCAGAAAATTGGGATCGCTGAATATATCACCGCTGTAAGTATATCCTGCCTCGGTCAATATCTTGTCGAACAAATACCATTCATAAACGCTAGGAAGCCAATTTTCAAGATATGCCTGTTTATCGGATAGGTTGGTCTGGTTGCACAGGGCGTAAATATATCCTTTGCTTTCGTCGTGGGTACTCTCTACTTCTGCATAGGATATGGTGTGGTTCTCTGAACTCCAATCCAGTTCACGGATAGATTTATTATTGATGGATTCGTAAAGGCTATTGTTCCCTGAAAAAATATATATCTCTACATACTCATCATTTGATTTCTTGACTATTGCCGTACCGATGTTTATTTCAAGACCGTTTTCAATGATCTTGGATTTCATATACCGATATGGTCTGTAAGACAATGAATTTAGTTCCTGAAGATGCTTAAAAAATCGTGCGTTCTTTCCGGTATTGTAAGCCTTGAATGTATTTGTCAATGAAAGTTGCCTATCCTTGACACTTCCCAAAATATTGTTCTGGAAGGTCTGCCGGATTTGTTCGGCCTCCATATCGATTCGGTGTTCATCAAGAAATAGTTCCGTCATAACGTCAATGTATTTCTCAATGGAAGTTCTATTTCACAATTAATATCCATTGGCCTATCCTTGAAAGGGGTTACTATAATTGAATCCGTGTTCAGTTTAACGCTCAACCAATCACTTTCACCATCCTTTGAGAACTCCGCACCCATGAACAGATATACCTTTGGACTGTCGAAAAGGCTCAATATAAATTCCCTGTATCTTGGCTCTACATTGATAGCGCCTATCTGCATAGTGTCCTGACTGACCTTGCCAATGTTCTTTATGAAGTTGTTGTTATCAAGGTTCTGGTAATCGTTGTTGATATATCCAAGGTCTTTGATATCCCTTTCGGTCTGCGCCCTTTCATTGAACAACCAATATGACCAACCCCCGAAATGGTTCTTCCATTTAAGGTACACCCCACAAAGGCCCGATTTCTTTTCCAACATGATCGTCGTTAACGCTCCTGTGTCAAATTCCAGTTCGTTCCTACCTTCTACCAATGGTAAAATATCCTGAATGGAAGTATCCGTTTTGGTGTCGGAAAAGAAGATTCGATTTACTTTGTACGGTAGATTGAAAGTATAATCTAAAAGGTTTGTCTTATTTGTGATGGTTACATTGCCAGGGGTCTTTTTATATACTTGGATATCGAATGGGTATCCCTCAAAATAGACCATATTAAAAAGCCTGTTCGATAACGGTTCCAGTTTTCCCAATACCGCAAATGAATCGGTGTCCTGAATCTCCCTTAACTTCCTATCCTGAAAATTTGAAACAGCCTGTAAAAGTGAAATATTCCTTTGTGATGTCTCGGTCTCACCGTTTACAAAAGATACGGCATAGTCTATCTGTACATCCAAATAGACCTGTGACATATCTTTAACAAATGTAGTTGCATCCCCTGAATCAAGTTCAACGTCCGGTGCATCCTCGAAGTAATCCGTAATGAGATTTTTGAATATGGTCTTGAAATTAAAATAGAACTGTCCAAGGTTTGGGGTTATCTCGTAGCTTTCACCATCAACTGTAATAACACATTTGAACGCTGTTGAAATATTGTTACTGGAAAACTCCACAATATTATTTGTGTATGCGTTGAGTAGAATATCCTCGCTAAGTTGCTTTGTGAATGTTATTGCCATGGCCCTACGCAGCTTGCGCCACCTCTTTTAAAATGTTAGTAATGTTTAGAGTGAACTCATTTATATAAAATCTGCCCACCTTATCGATTATACCCTGAATCCTTTCAGGAGTGATAACACTATCCACTAAATCAGTTCCGCCCTTCTTGAATATTTCCGTTCCTTCCCTTGCTATCTTTCTGGCGATTAGAAAGGCCAGACTTGACACCGAAATATCAAAAGCCGAAATTCCCTTATCCCCTATCCATTTTTCAATAGCTGCTATCGGTGGGAACTTCCCGGGCTCCCTCCCGTTTACCAATTGTTCGATATAATGGTTTCCCCATAGTTCAGCTGATAATTTGTTCTGCTTCACCTCAAGACTTTTTTCAAAATCACCGCTCGCCCTCATTCCAAGTTCGTCGTACCTTTTTATAAGGTCGAACCGAATCTGTTCGAATTCATCGGATAGTATTTGTTCCTGTGGGGTCATTGCCCAAACTTTTTAAATATCATATACAAGGTGACTACAACCCCGACCATGAAACCAAACATGAAGTTTATTAGCATCATAATTTATTTTTTTAAGTTGTTGCCGTTCATCCTTTATAATGAATGACATCACCAAACCAATCACTACCACAAATCAAATCCCCTATTACTGTATCTTTTTTCATATCCAGTGTGTTATTGTATAATTGACCACAAGGCCGTCCATATTCTCGCTAAATACATTCACTATCTCGGTGCTTTCAAATTCGGTCTGGTAATCAAGGCTACAGCCCAATAGATTTAAATCCAAAGCATCCAAAGCCGTGTACAATGGCGAAATGTGCTTTTCATACTTGGCATCCTCCGCCCCAGAATAAACTTCATCAAGGCTGGATTTTCTAAGCAACATGAAATGTCCACGGTACACATAGCCCCTGACCGATCCCGTACCGCCCCTAACTACTTTCCTTCTTATAGGGTCCAGCATTAGATAGGTCTTATTTACATCCAAGTTGCTGTTAAGGTTCTGGAAGTCTGCCCTACCATAATCGAACTCATACCCCAACGTGGTACAGGCTGCCTCAATTCTTTCTTTTAATCCGCTCATTTCTATTGTCGTCTATATCAGATTCAATTCTTCGCTTCCACATAAGGGAGTACACTAGGCCGTAACTCCATTGCTCCACTTCTAAAGGACTTTTACCGTAATCCTTTGCCAAAGCATCAAGGGTGTTCAATACTCCAAAACGGTTGAGTTCTTTGATGCCATCGTCTATCATTTCCTGCTTCGGCTTTTTGTTCAGGTTCATCCTCTCGATGTTGTCAATGTGCTCCAATTGGCTCAACATATAGTTAAAGGCATGGTAGAACGTTATTACCGTGTACCGCATTAAGCTTTCCTTTGAGCAATCATAGAACATTTCCATTGCCGTAATTGCTCCGTTATCGGTATCAATCATCCTTCGCATATTCTCTACTTCTGCAAACTGCATTTCGAATATGTTCTTGGCCTCACGCCTTCCCAACTTTGGAACCGGCTTCAACAAACTCAATATTTCAATATATTCCTGCCTTTCATCTTCCTTCAGCTTCATAAGCTTTGAAAGGATTATGTTGCTGATGCTATCTAACATAGGCCCGCACAAAATTTGATTTCCTCATTTGGTAAAGACAATAACCGCCCCCGTCCGTGACGTGATCAAAACCGCTTTCTTTGTCAGGGACACCGTTCTTATACGGTAGTTTCTCCAAGGCTTCCGTATATTCAGGGCAGTTATTGGTATTTACATAGTATGTAGATTCACCCTTTGCGTTCATGAATCCAGCGTTAACCGTGGTGATCCTATCCCTTACCGATGGGTTTTTGCTGGCCACCTTCACCGTGAACCTTGCTTTTTTTAACAGGTCGATATCGGTATCGCTTGCGGAAGTCTTTCTATTGTCACCGCTAGCATCGGGATATACTACTATTTTATGGTTAGGATATGTTTCTTTTAAGATTCCTATCATATCAGGTGTATCATATGCCCCTGTCACTTCTGCAACTGCCGTAATAAGATTGTTGTCCGTTACGTGGACTACTGCCGACATCTTGGTAATGTTGAAGTCCATACCAATGTGTAATACTTCCCTTGGCCTTATCTCCCTGTCGGAGTGGTTTCGCTTCCTGTCGAATGTATGGTAAACGTTGCCCGATGTAAGATTGACGAACTCGCCATTAAGATAAGCTTCGATTTCCTGTTCGGAATATGATTCCCTTAATGTTGGGATATAGGAATCGGGAAGGTATGGGTTGTCATAAGTGGATGCTTTTATCATCAACTTATTTGGTGATGGGTTCTTGACAAAGAAATCGTACATAAAGTTAAAACCCTCTGGGGTAGATACCATGTCCAAACAGTTCGGAACATTACCTGGTATAAATTTTCTATTACGGGCAACTATACTGATAAAAGCCTTTCGCATCTTGGCAAGTGGTAGAATGTCAGCTTCGTCAATAAGAGAATATCCAACTTCATAACCTACGATAGTAGCTGGATTATCCATGGAACGCATGATTATCTTTCCTATTGGCGTTACAAATTCCTTATCGGTCTCGTTCAATGTGTATGGAATTCCCCTTTCTTCCAATCCTTCCTTGAAATTATCGAAAGCTATTCCTTTGATAAGTGGGTAAGTGGGCAGATAGTAGGCAACATTTATTCCTTTCTTGAATCCGTTAAGCCTGTAGAATTCCTCTAATTTGTCAATACATTTAAAGGTTGCGGCCTTTGATTTACCAGCCCCGAAACCAGCCACCAATCCCGTATGAATATGATTGGATTCAATGAAAGCGATCTGATGCTTTAAAACTTCTATTTCAACCTCGTTTTGTAGCATTCACGTATTTGGCTGTTTTAATAGTATTTTCAGTTACTTCTATTGCTTGAATCGGCCTGCCTTTTATCCTATCCATTACTGCATTGTAGGCCCTTGTGTCTCCATTCTTGACAGCTTTTTCCATTTGCTTTAGGTGCATAGCCGTCTCTATATCGATGCTGTCCACTTCAACTCCCAAGTACTTTGCCAAGTCCTCAAGGGCTGTTTTACTTTCCCCTGTTATAAGTTTCGAAGCGATATCCTTTAACAATAAAGCTTTGCGCTTACCTTTTGATTTTGCTTCTGGGCTTGGCTGGTTATTTGGCGTAAATTGCGTGTCCTCATTGCCTTTGTTTAAATCCTCTTTAGCCATTTGTGACCGTTTGCTGACCGTTTCATTTAAGCAAAAGTAATGAAAATTACAAGTAAAATACAATAAAAATACAAGTAAAGTAAAAAATCGTTATATTTGGGCCGTGGGAACGAACCCAACTACTAAATAGAGATTATGAGATATCCAAAGTAAAAGCCCCTTCCGGTATTGGTTGGGGCTTTTTTGATCTACCATGGACAATAAACTTCTTTAGGTTTTTCTTTTAGTTCTTCTGCCTCCCTGTTTATCTTTTCAGCTATTGCTTCACGTATGAAATTAGAAACCCTTATATTTATTTTTCTCAATTTATCTAAAGTTTTGAATTGTGTAGGCGTTACTTTTAAAGCAATGGTTTCTGTATATTTTTTCATGGTTTAAGGCTAAAAAGTTATACAAATAGTTTACATATCTTGGTGTTGGGTAGAATAGCCCATCGAGGGCCGTAAATCAGCCTTTTAAAATAAAAACAAGGTCTGTTTGGTTAATTCTGTCTTCACACCAAGAAATTTGTCCGCTTCTACTAATATCTTTAAAATCTAAGTCTTTTAACTCATCTTTTGAGTAGTCCCCAATCTGTAAGTATATTTTTTTAGGTATATTTTTCATTTGTTTTTATTTTAAAATTCTTAAAGATTTACTCTATTCTACCCAACGGGCAAAGTATGAATGCACCGTCCTATGGTAGGTCTATTTTTGCAGTCTATAATCCTTATCGAAGGGCAACTGCAACCCAACAAGGTATAAAGTCCATACGGCGCATTACAATCGGTTCCTATGTAGGGCTGAAAAGCGCCCTACGAACCTTACACTTTGCCCGTTATCGGGAATAACCTCATCAATGTCGCTATCGCTCCTTTCTTCGCATACGGAAAAGAAAACTACGCTTGGGCTTCGTTTTCCGCTTTTTCCTAATTCCCGATAACGAAGGTCGGGTATCAAAGAAAAAAAGACCCCTTCCCCTCGGCTAACGCCTCACGGATTTAATCATCTCTAATTATTCCCTTTTCAAATTTTGGTCTTGGTTTTGAAAATTCCTTAGAAGCATCCTCCATCATTGCTAAAAAAGTATCCATCTTTTTAAGATTTGGCACTTCCTTATCTATTTCTTCCTTAGCTTTTAAGTGTAATATGTGCATATAACTTTTAGCCCCTGAATAACCAAATGCTTTATAAATACTATTTTGCATTTCAAATACTGCAACACTAACGGCAAAAAACTTTCGTAAACCAGAAATAGTTTTTTCTTCCTCTTTAGATATTTTCATATTTATTTATTTAAGCGATTAATCAATCGTTTTCTTTTCCGTATGTCCGTTACTCCCGACAACTAAGGGTATATGCCAATGTACGGGCTTGGGTCTTTTTTTCTTTGACCGCTGTTTGCCTGTTCCCGAAATCGAAAGCAAAAAGGCTTTCATTTCTTCACGAGCACATCGGCACATACCCGACCTTCGTTGTAGTGCATTTAATTGTTAGGTTTTAGGCACATGTCCTCACCACAATGCTCAACACAAGATTTTATACCTTTTGCGTGGTTTCCACCAAAGCAATTAAACGCCA
>TARA_R110002167_G_scaffold66630_1_pt1 | contig 14600 bp, 8 predicted proteins | sample TARA_R110002167 | Tara Oceans TARA_R110002167 (sample SAMEA4398238) | marine metagenome | biome: Polar Biome; feature: [MES] marine water layer (ENVO:01000295) within the mesopelagic zone...; material: water (ENVO:00002006), including particulate matter (ENVO:01000060) such as...... | reverse complement strand
TCAATTCACGCAAAATTAAGCCCGCCTCGATGGTCTTACCGATACCAACGTCGTCGGCAATCAGAAGACGCGGTACCTGAAGTCGCAGAGCCATCAACAGAGGAACAAGTTGATAAGTCCGTGGTTCGAATGCGAGTTGGGCTGCTGAACGAAAAGGGCCGGCACCACGCCGCAGGGTCATACGCAAGGCATCCGCTAGTAGCGCAGCTTTTGACTGAACGGTGGGACGAGCATCCTCTGGAAGATCAAAACGGGCGGGTTCGACCGATGTAATCTCAAGGTTCGGATCAAGGACAAGAATGTCATTCTCATTCCCGGACAGAGGACGCAACGCCATCAGACCTTCACCCGGTGCTGGAAGTGCTACCCACTCTCTGCCGCGCGCGCGCACCAAATCCCCTGGCGTAAAACTCACCGTCATTCTCAACCCTCAAAATTCTTCAAGAAATCGTCCGGCAAACCTGCGGACGACGTAGTTGGCAAATCAAGCAGAACCCACCCTTTATTCAGCGCGTCAGCTTCGGCTTCCGGTGTTATGCTCCTAGTCGTCGCAGCAACCGCAAAAGCACGCCATATGAACTCGAACTCAATACCACCGAAGGTCGCAGGCATCGTATCTACTTGCGGTAGTCCGGCGGCTTCGAACGCGGCAATCCAAGGCGATGCTGTTCCCCCTGAACCCGCTTTTGCGGCCAATAAAATCCGCCCTCGAGCAAGGTCGATAAGAAACTGTCCCACTTCAGGGCTAGAACGATCAATAAGCTCATGATCCGGCTGGTTGAAGTATGACAAGAGACAACGGTAGCAACCACGCACACAGCTACCGTCTTCCTTTTCTTTGAGAAGGTCAGCATCGCCTGCTGCAATTGCCTCTTCAACATTCTCGAAATGCATGAGGCTCAACGCAGTACTGGCTATTTCATTGATCGCCTTTTCATCGTCGATTAGACGGGTTAGCACACCCGCCCCTCCTTCGGTTGCCTCATAGGTGAGGATCGCGCGTCGATTGTCTCTTGCTGGCAAAGGCTCTCCGAGGATCTCGCCTTCTTCCAGTTGGAAAACAACCTCTATTCCGCGCAGCAGGGCATGCTGGACCGTAGCGATGGTTTCCAACTCATACTGTTCGGGCTTTTCGAACCGGAACAGCAAAGCGTTTTTCCTGTCGCGAACAATGGGAACAATCCTTACAGGTCTGACCACATCTGGAGGAACATCCGTGTCGCTGTCTTCTTCGTCGGATTTTGCCCAATACCCAGACCGTGGATCAATGTTGAAGCCAAACACTGTTTGATCCTTGCGTCGCTTCAAACCTTTATTCAGGCGGCTGATCTCGGCACTGTTGGCATACTGCAGCGCGAGAAGCGACGTTTCCCCGCAAACGAAGTCAGCACTGGTAACCTGCGCACGACCATCCTTCTGAGGCCACGAGAAAACGGTCTGGATGTCAAATCCTTGGCGAACCCGTTCTTCGTCGTTCGCAGTAATACGCTCCGTCGGCGCCGCTTCAACATTGTCGATGCGGAGCGTTTTCTTGATCGGAACTTCCCCCGCCATATGATTATTGCACCCCTGGCAGCGTTCAACTTCGCCCTCGTGCGATGCTCCGCAATTCGAACAGATGTATATGTCCTTGGTCGCAAGCTCGGAACCGTCACCTTGGCGAACTTCTGGAGGTAATTTGGCTTTTAGGACACGGTAAGCGCGCCCCTCATGATAAATCAGGCTTCTCGGCCCGAATTCAGAGATTGCCAAAAAACGTGCTCTGGACAAGAAAGATCCGGTATTTCCTTCGCCAGGCACGAAGGCATATAGCGGTAGCCGGGGGAAGTTATATCCTGGCAGAAATCCCTCCGTCGCAAGATATCGGTAGGAATAAAAATCTGAACCATTGGTGGCCTTACCTTGTTCCAGAATTGCTATCTGATCTTGGGCCTGCATTTGGGCCGCCTTGTTCTTGCGTCGATCTGCATTTGGCAGACCGGTGATTTCAGAACGCTTATTGGCTTCGGCAAGCTGCGTTCGAGCAGAACTGTAGAGCTCACGCCAACGATCAAAAGCAGAATTAAACTCCTTTGGTGCATCCATAGCCGTCTGAAGGATAAAGGTGTCAAGATCGCCCATCCAGATTGGGAGTTTGCCACCATCTGACGTCAAAATCTGTTTGAGAACGCGTTCCATTGCCCCTCGTGCTTGAGAGACTAGGCTCGACTTTGAAATCACTTCAAGAACGTCGTCCTTCAAAGGATATTTTTCTCCATGCAGATCAAGTATCTCCGGGATGTCAGGGGACAGCTTGAGTTTTGCTTCTGCTAACCAAACGGCGTGAAGGTGTGAACGGACCAGTTCTTCGTTCGTGATGTCAAGCGCAGGTGGCCGAACAACCCCAGCGACCATGTCATTGCGGCGCTCGAAGAAGTATTGGTCATGAGGAGAACCTGATGCGCAGTAGGTCACCACAACGGCGGCCTGACCCGATCGACCAGCACGTCCAGCGCGCTGAGCGTAATTTGCGGGGGTCGGTGGGACGTTTCGCAGATACACTGCGTTTAGAGCTGAAATATCTACGCCAAGTTCCATAGTCGGAGAACAGAAAAGCGCAGGTAGAAATTGGTCAGACTCTCCCGATGCTCTAATTTCAGCCCGGTTCTCAGAATTCACTAGTTGTTCAACATCATCCTGTTCGAACCGGAAGCGCCATTCCCGCCACTCCCGCTGCTTCTGAGAGACCTGAGCTGTATGTTCTCGTCCTTCCAAGCCCCAGTAGGAGCTGTGTCCGTCACAGAGATCATCGGCTATAGCAGTATAAAGATTATGAAAATACCGGTTCCCACGCCGACTTTCTTCCATAAGAGCTGGGCCAGGGATAAGGCGCACAGCCGATGGCGACAACCTCCAACCGGTAACGTCCGCATCAAGTTCAACGGGCACCAAAACTCCCTCGTCCGCGAGGAAAGCAAGAATGCCTCTCATGAATTCGTAATATTCTTCCTTTTTAAGTTTCACACCCAAGATCGACTTCCGATTTACAAGGCGAGCGATTCTTGAGTTGGGTCCCGCTCGCAAGAGCGTTTGCTCTTCTCGCAACGTAACAGCGTTCTTACTGCCCGCTCGGAGAACGAGAGAAGCTCGTGTTCTTGGATTTTCCTTTTGGTCGATCGCCCAAGGTGCCTGAAGTAACATACGGGATTTCTGAGCCACACCGTCCAATACTGTTAGGTCAAGAGACTCAGTCTGGACGGCAAGGCCTTCCAACATGGCAGATAATAAGGTCTTTAAGACAATCTGGCGACGATCAGGTTCAAGATCGCCAAGCGCTGGCAAAATGGCCATTAAACGTTCACGATCGTCAGCCAATTCCTCGAGACCTAGGAAGCTAACGTCGATCAAATTCAAAACAGATAAACTGGGGTTGGTAAAACGCCATCCACGACGCAAATCCGTCCAGACACGATGAGCAAGTACTTTAGCCAGCGAACGTTGAGCATCTTCACGCATGATAGCTCCAGCATTCGCGTCTAATAGCCAATGCTTTCGCGCTCCTTTGTTGGCAGAAGTAAACCCAAGTGCCTTAACGACATTAAGCCCGAATTCGTCTTCGGCCAGACCATCTTCACCGGCGGAAATCACTGCTCGGAGAATGGCTCCACGAAGTAGACTCACAAATAAGAAGTCGTTGAAATGCCCCGACTGCAGGGCAGCATCCTGACGGTTGTCTGTGAATCCCAAGAGTTTGCGCTTTGTATCAGGAACGCCGCTGTCCGGCTTATGCATCCATTCTAAAGCACTAGAAACCAGCAGGGTTGTAGCCGAACTACGGCCTTCACCGGATAGACCGGCAAGCTTACTGCGTTCTCGCATTCCTTGAGTTGGCTCATCGTGACAACACAAACAAAATGCAAACTTCCCTGGGATGAACCAGAATTCGCTCCCTCCTGAACCGTGGCGGCCATCGGCTCCAATAAGATAGGAAACAGGCATGCGTTTCTTGCGGTAAGACCTCAGCCGCTCGATGCCGTTCTTTTCCTCGCGCCAGCTATCTGGATACCCATCAAGCTCACCGGTAAACTGAAACTCAGTGTCATCGGGGTTGGTCGCACAGAGATATCCTGCGATCTCATCCTCTTCAGAATCGAGAGGAGTGTCATCAATGCTACGAGGCAAGAACCTTAGCTCACCATCGTCTTCTTCCTTCGTTACGACATGATATTCTTGGCCACAGTTTCTGCAAAAACGCGTTGGGTATAGTCGATTACCTGGCGCAGCGGGGTCTTCGAGTTGCCCTTCCAGAAGGATTCGGCGCGGTTTGGCCGTCAGGGTCGTGAAAACTTCCCCTGCGCCCGAGATGAACCGGTGAAGCTTGAAGGCGAGGAATGCACTATCCTTTTCTCCGCCACGCTCACGTTCCGGCAGACTGACCCTTGTAAGAAACTCTTCAAGGTATTCGCGACATGTGTCGGGTGCAACGCCACTATCGCATGACAGTTTGTTGACAGCCTCCTCGAACGGAATGGGCTTCTTCCGTCGTAACTCAAGGCCATCGTCCAACCCGAGTTCTAGCTCTGTCCAGACAGAAAGTGGATGGTGTCTCAACACTTCATCATCAAGCATATCCGGAATTGGTCGGGTCAAGACCTGTCCCAAGGCACCGACGACGTGTTCTATTTTCAAAGCGTCATCTGTTGCACGCTGCAGCGACTCATCTATTACCGCATCTGGCCCGATTTCGGCACCGAATAACCTCGAAGCGACGTTCGCCACAGCAAGAGCCCGACCTTCTTCTGACCCTTCGGATGCCATCGTTGCTGAGGTGCCGATGCAGATTGGTACATTTTCAACGCAGCATCTATCGCGAAGTCTGCGGACCAAGACAGCAACATCTGCACCCTGCCGTCCTCGGTAAGTATGTAATTCATCCAGAATAATGAATTCGAGACCTGAGGCGTTGCCGATCACCTTGGCATCAAGGTCATCCTGACGAGTAAGGAGAAGTTCCGCCATCATATAGTTAGTGAGAAGGATATCTGGCGGGTTAGCAGCGATGCGCTCACGATCTTCTTTGCTTTCCTGCCCTGTATACCGTTTAACTACAGGCTTAAGGTCTTCAGGTAAGTCCGATTGCGCGATGAACTTGTCAATCTCCTTCATCTGGCTGTTGGCCAATGCGTTCATAGGGTAGACGATAATCGCTATCGTCCGCCGAGGTTTGCATGCACGACGTGCACGGATGATGGCATCAACAACAGGAACAAAAAAGCATAAGGATTTACCGGAACCTGTACCTGTGGTGACAACAAAGCTCTTCCCCGACTTGGCCTTCGCGATCGCTTCCGCTTGGTGTCTGTAGAACCTAAGCGGCGCCTCCTCCCCGAAACGAAACACTCGTCCCGTACCTTCGTCGAGGTCGTTCGAAACCACGAGTTCATCAACCGTTGGGCCCTCCAAAAATCGTGGATTAAGCGACAAAAGGGCATCCGGCCAGAATCTTCCCGCATCATACTGGGCATTGATCTCAGCCCTTAGGTCAGATGCACGAATTGTACTAAACGATCTGGAGAAATGCTCATAAGCACTAATCAGTTGATGGTCGAACTCAAACGCTTTCATTAAGAATCCTAAATATCTTAGAACCTATCCAATTGGCCTCGCGAACATGTTCTAGATTGTGCTGCACGATCAGCTGATTTTACCCATCACATGTCAGGAACGGTTTCAGCTGCGCAAATAGCACAGCAACGCACGCTGCAAAGACTGTTGTCTCTTCCCTCTTCGGACCATATCCATATCGACGTTCTAATACATCAACGACTTTTTCAAAGCGACGGCGTCAATCGTTATCGTACGTTGAGCATGGCACCGCCATGCGAATAAGCAGGAAGCCCGTTCGGGCTGTTTGGTGGGCCCACCAAACCTATCCTGCCCCCAGCACGACAGGTGAAAGTTGTGCCATCTCGTGCACCATCATGCACTCTTTTGCATTTTCGTGCAATCTTATGCACTCTCATGCAATCACATGCAGTGCATTGTATTTGAAGCATTTTCTTAATTACCTATTCTTACGAGAAGACAGCGTTTTACCCTTGCGCATGAGCAACCCCGAAAGGTAATCAATTTGATTCAACCTTCGAGGACACAATCAGTGCATGTAGCAATCTACGCCCGCCACTCGACCGACAAACAGGAAACCAGCACACAAGACCAGATCCGGCGCTGTCGCGAATATTGCAGCGTAAAGGGCTATCACGTCGCTGATGTATTTTTTGATGAAGGCATATCGGGCTCCCATCTCGCTAATCGTCCCGGTATTGGCGCGCTGTTGGTCGCCGCTCTGGATGGGAAATTCGAAGGCGTGATTGCCGAAGACTTAAGCCGGATTAGTCGCGACCAGGCTGACACCGCCAACTTCTTCAAAAAGATGGTGTTCCTCGGTGTGCCGGTTGAAACCGTAAGCGATGGATTGATCAACGAGCTGCATATTGGCCTGAAAAGCACCATGAATGCGCTCTACCTCAAAGACCTGTCCGACAAGACCCACCGTGGCGTCGTTGCTGCAGTATTACGCGGCGGAGTACCCGGCGGGCAGCTTTATGGATACAATCTGGTTCACGCGCTTGATGAATTCGGAGAGCCCATTCGCGGCAAGCGCAAAGTCAATGCAGAGCAAGCTGCTATCATTCGGGAAATTTTTGAATACTATGCCGAAGGCCGGAAGCTCAAACACATTTGTGATGACCTCAACCGCCAAGGCATAGATTCTCCCAAAGGCGGAAAATGGGCTCCTTCAAGCCTTGTCGGATCGTTCGTCCGGCAAACAGGAATGCTGCGCCAAACGCTCTATAACGGCTTTGTCACGTTCAACAAGTTGCAGTATCGAAAGCATCCAGAAAACGGGAAACGGCTGTCTATCGTTCGACCTGAAAAGGAATGGATAACCGTCCCAATTCCTGAACTTGCCATCCTCAAAGAAGAAACCTTCCTCAAGGTTCAAAAGGCACTGGATGAGCGCTCCAGCATGCACATGCAGCGCAAGCTAATACCCACTGTCATGACCGACGAGGAAAGACGCGATAAATCAATTCGTCGCTCCAAAGAGTGGCGACGCAATCAAGCTGTAGGCAGCAAGCGCGCCAATGCGGTCTTCGGTGGAAAACTCTATTGCGGCGAGCACGATCAAAAGATCACTGCAACCTATGCAAAGCACTATTCCTGCCCGGTTAAAGGATGCGCGAACCGAAACCTGCATTATGACGAAGTCATCAAGCTTGTTTTGGATGCCATAGCAAATCTTGATGAAGCGAAGATTATTGAACATTTCGAAGGCGACGAACTGCGCAACATTCGAGCTCATCACACTCAGGAAATAGAGCGCCTCACGACACAACTGGAATATCTGCGTGCAGGAATGAACAAGGTTATCGACGCTCTTGGTCTCGATGCCCGTTCAAATGAGATACGTGTATTTTTTGACGACAAAGCCGAACAGATCCAACGAACGAAACTTGACCTCGCCCAGCATAAGCGCGCGATTGCAGACAATGCTTCTCCGAAAAAACTGGATGCCATTGTTAAGCACCACCAAAACTTGGTAGCCAGACTTGCTATATGGTCTCGAGATCCTAGAGCGGTAAACCTGTTACGTCAGGTCATTCTTAAACTTACAGTCGTTACCAACAAAGCAGGAAACAAGTCGGATCGATTGCGCACATGCACTGCGGACTTTGACTTCCCTGCAATAGTTTCAAGCACAAAGACTTCGTAAATAAAGCGCACCACCAGCGTACTGTGGGAGCCCCGACCAACTGGCGGACCAAGAGACCAAGAGACCAAGGTCGATAGCCGCGCGCTTATCGGTGTTCGAACAGAGGTGGATGAAAAGTTGAAGGCCTTGAAGGGAGAACCGGGAGCTTCGTCAGACCAACGAGGCTCTGCGCAATACGCTAGCTCAGCTTGGCTATCGGCCAACATCTGCTGTGTTCTGTCTCGCTTTCTGCCCCTCAGAATTCCAATGATGTGCTATTCGGTAAACATCGCACGCTTTATATCCCTCTCGTCTTCAATTGATAAAATCAACGTTACAATCGGATAGAAAACAGGTCTCAGGTCAGTGTATGTCGTTACAGTCTGATTAAGTTCTTTTCACCCTTTAACCCAATTGTGATTATCTATTATACTATTTTTATTGCGGTATATTTATAAGGTTACAGTCATCGTGAAAATTGAAAACAGGGCGTGATGAGCAATATTTTTCTCCCACAATATCATAGCGTTGAGGCATCTTTATTGGCGTTTAAAGAACAGCGCGAAAAAGACATAGCAATGGGGATCAATGATTACAGCTTGTTAAATTCTGTTCTTCGAATAAATGACGAAGTTCGCCTTCATTCTCGTTTTATTTATTCAATGATTAACCCGTTAGGTAATCACTATCGAAACGAAATTTTTCTAAGTGAATTTTTGAACCTAATACAACACCCTAATATCAAGAACTTCATAGATATATCGAATGCGAATGTGCTTTGTGAATGGCAAAATATCGATCTTCTTATTCACGATAATTCGCATTTCCTTATTATCGAAAACAAATTACGAGCAAAGGATCAAGAGCATCAAATTTCACGATATATTGAGACTGTTATGAAAAAATTTAATATAAGTTATAATGAATCAAGTGATCGCATCGCCGTAATTTATCTTTCAAAAAACAGATCTCGACCATATGAAGAATCAAGAAGCATAATTGGATTCAATTTCACAGATGATTTTTATTATTTGCAGGGAAATGGATTTACAGATAAATGTAGGGATTTTTATTTTCCTAGTTACGTTAATATTCCCTACTATCACTTACCTTATTTTAAAAATAAAATTTGGAAAAATAAAAAAACAATTTATGACTGGGTAACTAATTGTTTAAAAAATGATCTTCCTGAAAATATTGCAACATCTTTTCAAGAATATCACCTTATTTTAAATAAATTGATCCCAAACCATACTTGGAGAAAAGTTAAGACTATGAGTGACTTTGCAATGGAACAGAATGAAGGGAAGCAAAAAGATTTATATGCCTTTATGATTGAGGCGCAGAAGGCACTTCCTAATTTTATTTGTGATAAAATTATCAATGTTTTTTCAGATTTGTACGGAACTGAAATCAATAAAACCAAACTAATAAACTGGCTGCTGAAAAAAGGCCGACAGGAAAAATGGAAAGATTATATAGAATTGGTGAACATCGAAAACCGAGAGAACCTAACATTGCATTTTGCCTTAAACAATATTTTCCTCGGAGAAAAAAAAGGCGATACATGGGCAGGAGCAGGAGTAACTCCTATCGGAAATAGAGATCAGCTTTTAAAAGAGATAGATGGCCTATATAAGTTTCTGGATAAACTGAAAGACTATAATTACAATTCCGATACAACAAGCGGCAACAGTCCAGCTTAAGAGGCTGATCAGACAGTGTTTGTGCGATGCGATTCCGTTGTCATTGCTGCGGCTGGGCGTCAGCAACCCACAGTGCCAAAAACCCCATCTGGTCTCGATAGTGGATAGCCATTTCTATGATTGGTGCAAAAATGCTCTTCCGCAGACAATCAAACATTATCTTATCGCGACAGATCAAGAAGCCTTAGGTCAACAAGAGCAACTTCCATCGGCGGTCGCCTTCGATAACCAGAGCGTCAAACGGCCCAAAGTGGCGAAAACATTCAAGGTTCTGACGTGGCGTTCGGAAGCACTTTTAGCTCGCTTGAGAAACATCAAGAACTTCCTAAAGACTGAGAAAATCAATCAAAAGTTCAACAGCATAGGCCATAATCGTCGGTATCAGAGCTATCACCAGATAGTGATGCAAGTTATTATTCTAACCAATACGTTTTGGCTGCAGTCTTTAATATTTTTCGGTGTCTTTATTCGCTAAGCTTTTAACGAAAAACCTCATCAAATTTTTCGCCTAAGATTGTTGCATCGGGACCATACATATTAATTTCCCCGTCAATCATCGCAAAACAATCAGTCGAAAACAAAATGATATTTCCATCCACACATAAATTTTCAATATTACAATCTAAAAACCACTTAGGTGGGTCGCTTTTATTAATAAATATACGAAAATCGAATTCGCCGAATGGTGAAAATGCGACTGCATTAATATTACAATCTTCTGCCTCCAAAATTTTAGGGAACTTCAAGATATTTCCATGCGTATTAACACCCTTTCCGAGTAGAGATCGGCTATTGGAAATTTGATAATCGATAATTTTTGAAGTCAATTTGATGTAACCAGTATCGGGGTAGTTTTCATCAATCTGAATCGTCATCAGCCACATCTCCAATACATCGTCGCCAAACCACTGATTGGCAGCTCAGATCATCAATAACTCAATTTACAACCCACATAATGTCGGCCCGTCATTAGTCTTTGCTGCATCATAACCCGCCTCGGACAGAAAATCCCCCCACGTTGGTTACTTATGCGACTTTCGCTGCCAAACGATGGAGGAAATCTTTTAAACCACCAAACGATCTGGGAAGTGTTTTCGCGAAGTATCCCGGTAAAAAGGTGTCCGCCATTAATGTTTGCATACAATCTTTTCATGCATCTTACTCGAACAGCGATTATGGACAACTGGCAAAGCATTTGGGATATAGCCTCTAAGCAGTTCGGCTTATGTTTCCATTAAAAGGAGCGTGAATGAGAAAGCTGAGCGTGAAACAGAATGTATATTGGGTCTTGGCTGCTTCGGTTGCGCTGGCTGTGATCACGTTGTTGTTTCCACCATTCTACATCCAAGTCCAGGGCAATGGTGTTGGGCTGGGACATGGCTTCTATTTTTCGCAATCAGGCACGGGCGGCAGAGTGGATACTAGTCTGCTTTTGATGATTTGGTTTGCAATATTTTCGGTGGGGGCGTTGATCGCTGGCTTCCTCGTGTTGAACTCCACGCTATCCCCTAGCAAAGACCCTGACTGACTGCAACCACGGGCATGGGCGCACCAGTTCACAATTCCAAATAAGGGAGATGTCATTGCACAAAGAACACTTAATGGAGTTATCTCCGAGTCAGTGGGAATGGTTCGCGTTAGATGTTTTGTTCTCTTTAGGGTTTAGTGAGGTATCTGGACCAGCGGAGGGCCCTGACGATGGAAGAGATTTGATTGTCCGGCGGCAAAGTACAAATTACTTAGTTAGCTGCAAACACTATCTTCCATCTGGTAAAAACGTTGGAGTTCGGCAAGAGTTAGATATTCGTGACCGAATAGAGCAACATAAATGTGAGGGATTCATTCCATTTTACTCAACAGGCCCTACTGAGGGATTGCAGAGTAAGTTCATCTCTTTAGAGGATAATGGCGTAACAATATTTAAGATTTACCAGTCTAATATATTGGACATAATCCCCACGATGCGTGGTGATGTTCTACAAAAATACTTTAGCCGACCACAAGAGTTGCACCATCACGCTGTGAATTATGCGGGATACAAACCACTGATATGTATGGAACCAGATTGTGGGAATGACATTCTTCATAAAGATAACATCGCGATGTCGATGGTCGGTTTTCACATAGACCGAAATAATGAAATTAATTTGATCTATGGATGCAAGCCGTGTTTAGAGGGTTTAGATAATTCTCCATTCTGGGCGGAAATGACGCAAATCAGATACATTGAGCAAATGCTCTTGTTTCGTGAAACAATTGACGTGGACATACCAGCGGCGCATTCGGGATGTGTATTTTCTCACGACTTTTATAAGTATTGGGCGCTTCTCCAAGAGGGAGTTCTGCAAATTCAAATTCCTCAGGGGTGGGGACAGTGGATCTGAAGTTCACATCTGCTATCCATTCCAAATGAAGGACGCGAACGATGAGGCCATTTGCAAAAAGAGCGTTCGCTGTTCTTCAAGGCGTTGTCCCCAGCAACTTTGGCCGAAAAACTGTTGCCACGCTTCTTAAGGCGCTCGACACTGTTGGCGGAATAGCGATCACGACAAAGCTGGGCGCACGGCTTGTCGGCCTGCTTGCGCCAAGGTCGAGACCGGTTCTCTGCTCAGGTTGCTTCACCGATCATGGCTTGAGAGTTGACGCAGAGCGCATCGGCATTCCCCACGCGCTACCATGCCCGAATTGCGGCACGGATGGCACAAAAAAGCTTACGCCTTATCTGCTCAAGGTTTTGGCGGCGCAGTTCTTTGTCAGAGGGTCAGTTCATCGGTCAACCTACGGCTCTGCACCACTTGTGCAGTTTAACGAACTGCGGTTTGGAGATGGCGACTACGAGGGGTCAAAGTGGCTAAACAATGACGTAACGCTTATCAGTGAAAAGGCGCAGATCGGACTGTTCCACTATGGGCCTCGCATGTGGTTGCTCGGTAATATTGAACCGTTGGAAGCCTTGCAGGCCCCAGCTAGACGGCCCCCCGTCATCGACCGCATTGTTACAGAATACCCCGAGCGTACCCTGCCGAAGGGAGAGTCTATTTACCGGCTACGCATAAACCCGGAAGCCCCCGTCGCCAGCGACGAATATGACAGCCCTCCAGACGAGCATTTGGGGAAAGGAAGGTTGGACTCGCTAAGCCACCCGGTCCTCTATTGCTCTCAGGACATCGAGAGCTGTGTGCATGAATGCAGGGTCACAGTTGAAGATGATCTATACCTCGCTGTGCTGCGACCAACACGAGACCTTAGGCTGCTCGACCTCACTGCGTTGTTAGTAGAGACGGATGTAACAGAGTTCGAAAGCCTGGATTTGGCGGTGCATATGCTCTTCTTTGCCGCCGACCACTCTTATGAGATTACGAGGGAAATCGCAGTGGCGGCCAACAAGGCGGGGTTCGACGGCATTCTATATCCCTCATATTTCAGTCAGGTGCGTTCCGGGGCCATTCCCTTCGAAACTGTGTATGGATTATCTATTCGCCGGTTTCCGAACGCATCCCAAGACGCTACGTCAGGCATTTTTTCTAACGTCGCCCTGTTCGGACGGCCCGTGAAGGCAGGCAGTCTTGAAGTGGCCTGCGTGGATCGCCTCATAATCCACAAAGTCCATTATGACTTTCGGTTCGGGCCGGCACGTGACAAATTCACATACGAGAGCGATAAGCTGGCAGACAAAAACTAAGGAACGGAATTGGCGGACGATTGATAGATGCACCCAGATTAGCCGAGCTGATTCGGGGGGGGGCTGTCAATCAAATAGGCTCGTCTGTCATCAAATACGAGATGTCCGTCGACGAAATGAGCCTGTTTGTTAACCGAGCGGGCCAGGACCGAATTCCAAATAAGGGACAATAATTGATGAAAAGCGTACATCAGAGTACCATCACTTCTGCTAGGTCCGTGAATGGGTTCTACAAACACGGGGACATCTTTTTGATGCTGCCAACAACTCAAGATATAGGCCCATGCTGGACCGGTTTCACCTTAGAGTACAATTCCAAGTATTGTCTGCCAGAAGAATTGAGCGACAGCCGAGAAGAAGGTTTGGTTGACCAGAGAAAGGACCTGGTACACTTGACTCTTCTCCAGGAACTGATTTGTCTAATTAGTATCGCGTCAGGTGACGTACTTCGGCTCAGCTATAATCGGGATGTCGAAGCTATCCCTGCTCCGCAACGCTCCATAGACAATTATTCCTCAACGGACAATTTGCACCAAATTGAATGCACCCGACACAATACAGATAAAGGGTTCGTTTCTAACGACGAAAGGTTCGATTTTAATGAGGGTGCAGATGAATTTTTCACAAATTATTTTGCGCTATCCGCTTCAGAACGGCGGTTAATTAAAAGATCACTTTTGTTATTTACTGCTGCGAGAAATATCAGCGGTGGAAATCTGCTAGATGGTTCTTACAGCTTGGCGAATGTAGCTCTGATCTCGGCCATAGAAACCCTAATTGCATTTCACAGCAGGAAAGAAAAAACTGAGACGTGCAAAGAATGTAACGCCAAGATTTATAGCGTTAATAAGAAGTTCAAAGATTTCATGTGCCGATTTGGGAACAATAACAGTGCTCTAATAAAAAAAATGTACTCAATGCGAAGCAACATCGTTCACCGGGGTGAATTGTTTGATATAGACACAGATCTCACAACCTTCTCAGTTTCCGACTATGATCTACACATAGACATGGAATTATGCGTGAGAGTAGCAATCTTCAGGTACATCCGGGAACTGTCGATTCAAGGCACACCATAATACTGAACAAACGAAATATTCGTTGCAAATGACGCCAACCAGCAAATGCGAAGGTTTGCAGATCGTTAGTGGGGTTGAGCATTCCAAATAATGGACCTCGTTGTGGTAGGCGCTGGTCTTGCTGGCTTGGTAGCAGCCCAGAGTGGCCTCATGATCAGTGCCTATCTCCTGTCGCGTTGAACTGACATCCTTGTCTTCAGTTAGACGAATGACATAGCAGAAAGACATTTTCGACCCTGTTTACAGCGCGGATCAATCTGTCATTATGGAATGAACAGTCAGCTCAAACACGAAATAGCGCCAATCCCCAGTCCGCGGAACTTAGCTATCGATTTAATTCTATCCATGAGGTGATGCTGGGTCGTATCCTGTACACAGCGGTTTTTCGCAACCAATTG
>TARA_R110002167_G_scaffold65480_2_pt1 | contig 14610 bp, 25 predicted proteins | sample TARA_R110002167 | Tara Oceans TARA_R110002167 (sample SAMEA4398238) | marine metagenome | biome: Polar Biome; feature: [MES] marine water layer (ENVO:01000295) within the mesopelagic zone...; material: water (ENVO:00002006), including particulate matter (ENVO:01000060) such as...... | reverse complement strand
TTAGCAAAATCAAGTTCGCTCAAGATAGCCAGGCATGCCAGGCATATAACTACCAGGCCCAAACTCAGATTCCACATCAATCTTCTGCTGCTCGTGTGCTCCGCCCTCAAGTTCAAATGCTCGCGAGCCGTAAATCAAGCGACCGCGAGTCCAATGCTCGTTCTCAGGTGTCCAATCAGCGGGATGATCCTCAACTCGATCAGCCAGTGCTGCTGCATCCTCAACAGAATCAAAAGCCTTGAAATGAACCCAGGTATGACCTGCCAGGTCACGGCACTCGACGAAATAATTCACAGCTTCATAAATGCCATCTTCGCCGTGTGCTTCGTAATAATTAGGCAGGATTCCAAAAGAGTAAGCCATCGTTCTGCTCCGTTGAGTTGAGTTGTTTGTTACCGCTTCAGTGACAGCTATCGTACAAAGCATAGGGCCAGAGTCAACCCATCTGGCCCTACTTTGAAAATTTAGCAAAAGTATTTTTCTTGATCACTTGGCTGCCAGATCAGAGTTCATGCCTTTGATTGTCCTGAGCCATGCCTTACGCATGCCCCGGCGTTGCTGATTGGCGTCAGCCCATTTAGCTGCTCGTTTTTTCAGGTCGAGCAACTCTTCCCGCTTGTCTGAGATATCGCCGGACATCAACCCACGCATCTCGTCACGGAGCTGCGTCAATTTCATTTGCTCGTTCGCTGTTGTGCCGTGCATCGTCGTGCTCTCCGTTGAGTTGAGTTGTCTGTTACCGCTTCAATGATGTTAAGCTTATCGTCCATAGGGTCAGAGTCAAGCAACTCTCTGGCCCTATTTCAAAAGATTTTTCCGACGGCCCAGTTCCATGCAGCAGTAGTGAATCTCATCAGCGTAGTACCCGGCCTTGGGGTTGTCGGGCATCGCTCCTATCGCATTCCGACAGTCGGAAATCACAAACCGCAGAGCAGACTCATCCATGCCTCGTGTTCGTGTCTGGTACTCGCCGTGCTGAATTGGTGTCATCTCGGTTTGCTGCGTCATCGTTCTGCTCCTGAGTGAGTGACTTGTTGCGTCTTGCATGAGGTTAGTCTATCGGCAGCAGGGCCAGATGCAACCCATCTGGCCCTATCTTGAAAGTTTTTTAATATCCGCGTTTGCCCAGGTAGTCCCCGCCGTTGGGGAGCAGGCTGAAGACCGGCTCTCCGCCCAGCATGGCGATGGTCTTCAAAGTTTCGCGAGCCTCTACTTCTCGCTGCTTGCGGCTTCCAGTGATTACGGTTTTGACGAACGCAGGACCGTCAGTCGTCCGGAACAGCGTAATGCCTCGACCGTACTGACCGTACTTACGACTCGCGGAGAAGGCAGCTTCCAAAACTCGTTGCTTGTCTCGCATCTTAGTGACTCCTGAGTGCTGTGTGACGTGTTGTATGATGTTATCGTACAAGGCATAGGGCCAGATGCAACCCATCTGGCCCTGATCGGGAAAGATTTCGAAGATTTCTTCAAATACTGTTCATTTGTTTATATTGTTGCGACGGGGAAATTTTTTCACCACCACTGCTCGTCATTATGCGATTGTCGTTTTTCTTCTTCAATCTCTTTGTCTGTTTTGGCGATGAGACAGAGTATCCACACGATGAACGTCAACAGCAGAGCCACGCTCCAGAACAGTACCACTGAGCCGACCAGCAGATACATGATCCATACAGGCACATACAGGTAGCCGTGGTTGTTGCACAGTGCCAGGCACGCAGCGAACAGCAGAATGCAGGCACTGATCTCTGCCACCTTCGAAGCCACCCTGGAATCTGAGTTTTTCACGTCAGCCCCTCATCGTCCGGAAACGCATCAATCGGATACCACTCCGCGATGCGATAGTTGGACAACGGCACGACGTCATCCGTGACCGCATTGGACGGATCGCGAACCCCCTGGGCCTCATTGTCGTAGACGACCGCGTGAGTAACGCCGGGTCCGCTGTCATCCGGATGCACGATCACCAGAGCAGGTGCCTCGTCGAGCTGATGCGTGACGGAGTACGTCGCCACCTCGTCGAACTGGATGGACATGTCGTCACCACTGTTCCACCAGCTGCCCAGTCGCAGACCTCGTATCGCGAAGACGATCGTCAGGTCAGACATTTCCATGTATCGACGATCAGTCAGGTGAGGTTCCAGGCCGACCGGCATCTGCTTAATGAATCCGCTGAGAGCCCAGGAGTTGAAGGCGGACTTGTTCTCAGCGAGCAGGGTGGCCGCGCACGCTGCGAGGCAGAGCCCTGAACCCCGAGGCTGCTTGATCGTCCGGGACATTCCTAACGCGACGAGAGGTGGCTCAATGGACACGTCTTTGAGACCCCTCGATGAACTCGGCATCCTCGCGAGCAGCGACGTCTGCCATGATGTTAGGCGTGTACATCGGAGGTGCCGGACCCCCTGCGATCGCCGAACCCTCGGACCCCTCGGACCCCTCGGACCCCTCGGACCTCTCGGACCTCTCGGACCCCCTGCCACCGGCAAACATCGTCGGACCCCCATCGATAAATATCGGACACGGATCACACACCTTGGCACCACCTTCCCGCATGCGGGCGATGACCCACAAGAGCAGGTAAGCTGAGGCGTCGTGCCCTGTGTCGGTAATCGACTCGCTGACACGCTGAGCATCCGGCTGATCGATCAGGTTGTTTATGCGGCTCAGCTTATCGCTGAGCCGAACACGGAGACCTGCTTCTGGCGAGACGTCAGGAGAAATGGCTCCGATGGTGAACACGCTGGAACCGTAGTCCTCGTTCTTCCCCACCATGAGGGCAGTAGTTGCCAGGCCGATGAATGCGATCTCTCGCTGGTCCTGGCTATCGCCTGCCAAGGCATTCGTAATGATCTTCAAATTCTTTGCAGCAGTCTCGCCATCGGTCAACATTATCGATTCACTTTTTCACTGTTGCCGGGTTCCCGCGTGCAACGCGATCCGGCAGGACAAGGTCATTTTCCTTGAGGTGTTTCTGCACCTCCGGAGAGTTTCTCAGACAAACTTCAACGTAGACTCGCAGGTCGGTCTCAGACTGCTTCGCCAGGATCGTCAGCTCATCGTACAGGGCGGACGAAAGAGTTTGGTCGTAGCGTTTAAGGTCGGACCTCTTGCGACGGCTCAACCGCTTGGTGTCCGGTGTTTTATTCTTCGATGTCGTGCGTGCCTTCTTAGGGGCGGCTTTCTTTTTGGCCATGATAGGCTCCTGTGATTATGAACCATAGGACCATATCACTGCAAAGGGCCAGAAAACAACTGATAATCTTCGTTACTCGATGTACTTTCCATCTTTAGTAAGGAGTCCCCGTGCAACGAGAGCTTCGAATACCAGAGGATGACGACGCTCCACAGCACCGCCTTTTTTTGATCGTTGTCGAGCGACTTCCAGAAGTCGCTCTTCTTTCTTGCTAAGAGGCTTCTCATGTCTCTTATTACCGGAGCATTCAAGCTGTGTCATACGATCCATTATGCAGTCTCTTCCAAGGGAGAATTAAGGAATCGGTCAAGTGTCCATTCAAGTGCATCGTGAACCCCCTGCTCATACGTCATGCCCTCGTACATTGTCTGCCCTTCGGCTTCTAACGCCTTCTTGATCAACGCACGAATCTCCTCTTCAGCTCTTTTCATCCCACACTCCTTTCTTTTCATCGTCTCTTAATTCGGAAATCCTGGTCAGCCGAATAAAGTTCGTCTCATCGCCTATGACGAGGAATCCTTCATTTTCGCAAAGATCTATTGCCTTCATGATATTTTCATCTTCTAAGCAATTTTCTTTACAGCTTTCAAAGTCACCAGAGCCAGGTCGCATGAGCCATGTCCGCTGACGGACCAGTCCGATGGCATCTACTACGCTGTGATACTTTTTTTCGCTATCCCGGTCCTGCCAAACTGCCGCATACTTGTCCGTAAGTTGAAAGCTTAGAATGTCAGTCTCCGTGAAGTACCAGTTTTTGCCAGTCATTAAGTTCTTTCTTTCAGTTCAAACTCGGCATCCTTTAAGCACCAAAGATGCTCCCTTGGGCATGCCACTAAAAATTACTCAGATCCTTTAATTATTTCAGGAAGGGCATACATAGGTGTCGGCTGTATGCCATCCTGGTTCAGTCCCATTTTAGTTCTCAATCGCAACTCGTTCCGAATAAGAGCTGTCACTGACTGAGGCTCCATGCCTGTTGCTCTGGCAATCTGACTGGTCGACGACCATTCGTTGTCTCGGATGAACCGCAGCACCCCTCGAATTTCATAGGATTCAAATTTTCTTTTCATTGTCGTTCCTTGACTATTTTAAAATGGAAATCGTTTTTGGATCTTATGTATGCGGGAGAGCTGCCAGACCTTTATTTCTCGGGCATGGTTGGCAGGCAGCTGCGACAAAATTCGTTGTCCTGTGAATCGCCACATCGGACCTTTGAACAGTGATCCGGCAGCTGGACCCAGGTCGCCGACCTTCTCTCGTACCAGGTCCATATGACAGCACCTGTCGTCGCGAGAGAGGGCGATTTCTACAGCAGCATCCCGAGCCCTCTCCAATTTTTCCTTCTGAGATTCGGCAGCTGCTTCCATCCCTGCCGTTTTGAGTTCCAGTCCGGTTGGATCGCTCATGCCTGTTTACATTCCTCGTAAAGACGATCGGACTCTACGCCGCAATCGTCGCATTCGTGAGGACGCTGCCCGTGGCGACAGTGAGCGGTTTCGCCGCAATCCCGGCACCAGTCGTAAGGCCAGTCGATGGGGCAGATGCTGCCACATCCGGGTCTGGCACAGATGCGGTCGAGCCGACGATTAGTCGCCCACAGGGCTACGTTGTCGTACGAACCCCAACAGCCCATAGGTAACTCATTAATCAGGTAGCGAACGATGTCTACCAATGCCGCCGAGTTGCCCGAATCAGCTCGCCGAACGGCGTCAACCAGATCGTTTTCGAGGACGGCGGCAACGAACCCGCCGGGCGGCAGGCCGTGCTTTGCCCAGTTGTCGAGCGTTTTGAGGGTGTGCGGCGGGACGTTGCTGTAGTGCTTGTGGTCATACATTGAGAGCTTCTCAGGTTACGAGGATTGCTGGGAGTCACGTTCCTTAGTCCAGTCTCGCTGTCGAACCTTTTCCCACACGGGATACACGACGTCGTCGAACAACGACATCTGCCAGTTCTCCACGCAGTAGAACTCAAGGTGATCGAAGCACGCTGACATGTGACGAGTCGTGCTCAGCATGTGGTCTTCGTTCGTGCGAATGTTCTGGCCCTGCTTCAGGATGGCATGATTCAGTTTGCCTAGAGACATGGCTGTCATCATGACAAAGTTGCCAGGCGGGTACGGCTTACGCTGAGAGAATCTCAGGTCCAGCATTCGCAGGCCAATGCGGTTGCAAACGTCGGTCAAGTAGACTGCCATGTCGCCCACGGCGTCCTGCTGCTCCAGTACGTCGTCGGCCAGTCGAGCTTCGATCAGTTCGCCGAACTCCTCAGTCGCACCGGCTAACGGTGCGAGAGCCTCGACCCACCCTGGGATCGCTTGAAAGTTTCGTTGCGTCCACTCCCATTGGTCGGCCTGGTACTCATTGAGGTTTTTGAATCGTGACGTCATCAGGTTCTTTCTTTGCTCGATCTCTTCGAGAATAGTTTCCCAGTGGTCAGTCAGGGCGAGGAATTCTGGAAAGTAGTGCTCAGTAAAAGCCATCAGCAGCCCACCCTCTTCTTCCAGTGCCAGTTGTCAGGTCCGAACGGGAGCGAGGTGTCGAGTCGCTTCAGGTCCGTCTTGAAGGGACGCTGTCCCACCGCCAGACAAAACACGGAGAACTCGTCCCAGATTTTTTCGTAGTCGTACGTGTAGCGAATGTTTCGCCAGGTCTTGTAGAGCGGATGCTCTTTCGTCTTGTAGTTCGCTCTTCCGTACTTGACAAACTTCGTGGGTGCCATGCAGAGTCCTTGTATTGAGTAGGGCCAGAGTAATGCTAGGGCCACAGAGTGTCAACCAGAAATTAAAATCCGGCAGATCGTCGTTGCTGGTTGGCAAGGTCTCTTGCCGCAGCAGCGTCCACTCGTCGGACCTCTGCAGAGTCGACCTCTTCAGCAGTAACCAACCCCTGGGCTGAATCCGGATGCACACCCATTGGACAACGCAGGGCGTCCGCCAGCGCGATCTTCAGGTTGCTGATCTCAGACTCCCGCTGCTCCAACAAAGGCTGAAGTCTCTGGGCAGCATCTGCCTGTTCCCAAACTTCAGCCGTGACCATGCGAAGCAACTCCGTGTCTCCGTCACTCAGCTCTGCCACCACGCTATGGATGTGAGCCTGCCAATCGACGTCCATTGATTCCCATGAGGGAAAAATTCGAACGAACGCTGAGAGCATGGCAGCGTGCAGGCTGGCGTTGCAGTGGTCACCGATCATCGAGGCGAAATCGTCAGTCGAGACTTCAAGAACAACAGTACGTTTGGCAATAATTGTCATAACGCATCCTCAATGGAGTCTTCAGAGTAGGGGTCAATAGAGACAGGCTTGATCGACTCGTCTGGCCAGGACTCTTTCCCGATATTCAAGTCCCAGCATTCACGACACAAAAATAATGCGGGGAAGGTGTAAACCCCTTTCTTTACATGCCGGTCAATGTCCTTCTGGTAGATATTCTTACCTGCCACAACGACGGACTTCTGCTTCCGGGAAAGCCCAGGACACAGGCGTTTTAGAAACTGTCCGATCTGTGAAGGAGTCACTCGATGCTTGATCGCGAAGTCGCTGGCCCACGCCACGAAGTCTTTGTGAAGGTCATCGCAGACGAGTTCCTTTCTCCAGAGAGGATCGTCTCCAATCTGATGTCCATCGAGCAGCTTGCCGTACCACCATGACTCCACAGCATCCCTGGTCATGTGCTTCTGGTCGCGTAGAGCTTCCGTGTGTGGAACTGTGCGGACCTCAAATTCAGTGAGGTCATGATTCAGCAAAAACTCAAGCAACGCTTCCTTGCCGCCGCTTTCCATCTGATTCGCGATCGCTGCAAAGTGGTCAGAGTCCTGTCGATGTTGTGTTCCGACGTCCAGGCAAAAGAAGCGTCGTTCGTTGGCTCCTGCAGGCACCACCCACTGACTGTTGGATGCCATGATCAGGTGCGTGTAGTTGGGAGACTGCTCAACGTCGAACCCCTTCCGCTCGATCTGCATCGACTCCTCAGTGATCATTGTTTTCAGGACAGACTCGTGAGACTTGTCGCCCGCGAAAAATGCCTCATCACCGAACAAGACCACGCAGTCGCGAAGGTGGGCATTGAACGATCCCACCAGATGCTTTGGGTCAGAGACCTGCAGGAAGTGACGACCGAACAGCGAGCCAAAGACCTTCGCGAAGAAACTCTTCCCCGTCCCTTGGGCACCCCTCAGTACGACGGCGACCTGCCCAGGGGAGTCTGGGTGTTGGACTGCTCTCGCCATCCAGCCGACCAGATAGTTGAAATGCTCTGCGTTGCCTCTGCAGATGACGTCTCTCAGATGAGTCAGGTACATGCTGCAATCGCCCGCAATTGATTGGACGGCAAATCCCCTCCAGAGGTTGTAAAAGCCTTCCACGTCGCGACCAGGGGCGAACGTGAGACCGTGGTACTGTCTGCGGTGCGGCGACTTCAGCCACCAGATTCCTGCGGATTCAAACACTGGTACGTCTTTCTTTTTTCCGACTTCGACGAACTGATTCATGTAACGATTTTTGAAGTCGGCGAACGACTGAATCACCAACCTCGATCTCCACTTGCCCTCGGCGACCGGCTCATCCACCTCTTCGATGGTGACGCACTTTCCAGACATACTTTCGATGACGGCATGTCTGTCATTCAGTTGCTGCAGGAGAGGAGCTACAGCATGCTCCTTGGCCCGTCCGAGTTGCCGGATGGCGTAGTTCTCAGACTCCGCCCCCTTGTCCAACACAGAGGCACTGATACCGAAGTCAGGGTCGAGCAGAACGGACATGATTGTCTCGTCCGGCACCTGTGCCCTGGTCAGTCCACAGAGGCAGTCGAACAGCCACGCCGACCGGCTGTCATCCTTCGTCTTGATGTTGTCAGGATCACGACCGTTGACCACGATGACTTTGATTCGGTCATCCACCTTCCACTCGTCGAGATCGTCGACGGTGTCGAGTCGTGGCACTGTCGTTCTCAGCTCGACGTTGTTTCTGGGAGCCGATCCCAGAGAACCTCCGCCTGTGATCTGCGATGACGCTGCGCATTGCCGGAAGTCTTTCAGAGGATAGACCAGCTCGTCATTGAAAGAGACCAGCTTGGCGAGAGCCTTGACACGTCCCTTCGCAGCCTTCTTTTTGTCAGGAACATTCACCGTCCCTGGGACTCGCATGATCCTGTCGACGTTGTGACAGTTGTCCGCGTGAAAGACTACTTCGAGTTGCTTGTTGTACCTGGCTGCTTCGTCGTAGTTTTCTGGCTTGCCGCCAATTGGAAAAGGTTCAGTGAGAGCCCAGAAAGCCTGATACCCCCCGCCAGAATCGATGATGACGGTTGGCTCAGGAATTCCTGCTGGGGGCTTTTGGAGCATGCCGAGTGCTCGGACTCTTTCTGCTTCATGGTCCTCTCCGACTCGTGGGTCAAGGTCGACGTGCAGCCAGGATAAGGCTTCCACGTTGGCTCGTTCGCTCTTCTTGTCCATCAGAATTCTGGATGGATTTACGTTGAAATAAATGTTTCGGTTGCCGTTGTACTTATCCAGCCAGGGTGACATGTCTTCAAGGTCATCTTCCTTGAACGCTTTCGTAATGATTGACTTCTTGTCGAGTGAGATGGCTGTTAATACCCATGGCCCTGTAACTTCCCACTTCTGCAGGAAGTCAACTGCTACCTGCGTGTCGCCTTTCATCAGTCAGTTCCTTTAATTTTCTCAAGAGTTGGTCACCGTCTAATCCATTACTCATATAAAGTATGGCCCTATCTATCAACTGTTCTCTGGTCAACGTACCTACCACCTCAGCAGCAATGGCACCGTGCAGCAGTAGCCACTCCTTCTGAACACGAAGGAGCCAATAGGAAATGCCGCCTCGGTGATGGTGCATTCTCGCCCACGCTCTTTGCTGGATCGTGTAGTGATCGAGTCGGACCTTTGTCGTTGGTCTGACAGGCCACGCATCCAGCTTCTTCATCTCGATCCAGCCGCCGATATATGCAACGTCAGGAGTCCCTGGGTGGACCGGATTTTCGACGGCAAAAGCATGCAACTTACGCAACGCCAGCACGACGTCTTTTCGATCCTTTCCTTCTGACTTGGCCTTTCTCATACCTTTTCCATGAGTTTGCTGAAGTCGGTGTCACGTCTCCCTGCACCTGATTTGTCGTTGCTGTACTTGACGTGAAACCCCTCACCTCGAATGTCTACAAAAAATATGCAGGGAGCAGCGTCACCATGCTTCTCGGCCTTCCAGAATCTCGCAATATCATCCAGCACAATTCCTTGGACTTCATTAAACAGCATTGCCTCAGACACAGTAGTTTCTCCAAAAACTCTCGGTGCGGACTGGTTTACTTTTTGCGGAACTGGAGTGAGCCTTCTGCTTAATGTCGATACGCTCCCAGCCATTCTTGTTCGCAGCAGTGTCGTACGCTTCGCATCGGTATCCACTCAGCAGAAACTGTCCCTTGTACTTGCCCAGGTAGGTCAGGAGTTCTGCATGATCGGACTCCGTCATCTCGTGAGCGTAGTCTCCCGCGACTCGTGTCGAGGGATGGTAGGGAGGATCGAGATAAGAGAAAGCAGACGGCTTGGAAAACGCCTTGAGCACTGTCAGGGCAGGTCTGGAGTAGACCATGAGTCTTTCCATTCGATGGATGCAGTCGTCGAGCCCATCGACGGCGGAGAGCCAGGCAGAAGCCTGCTCGTTGCCCTTGCGTCGAGTCCGAGTGCAGGTCGGAGTCGCAAAGTCTTTTCCGAATGCCTGTCGACTCATCCGATACTTCACGAAGAATGCCCACGCTCTACCGAGCCTGCCGTGCAGCTCCGGACTGCTTGACAGGGCGAAGTTGAAGTCGGACTCGTGGAACGGAGTCATTCTCAACTGCTCAATCAACTCATGCTTCTGGGCTGATCTCAGCACCTTGTAGAAGTTCATCAGCTCATCGTCGATGTCATTGATGATCTCTGCGACTCCCGAACAGCCTGCGACGTGATCAGGTGGCAGGCATCCACAGTGCGGGCAAGTCCAGTCCCAGAACTCGTTGATCGCTCCCGCGTACGGAATGATCCGAGTGACGTAGCTCGCGGGCGAAAGCTCCCAGATTTTCCTGCGGAGATAGTGCTTCCCCCCGAACCATTTCAACGGTGCCGCCATAGCCAAGTATCCCTTCAGTTTCGACGAAAAAGGGCCAGAGCAACGGCTGCTCTGGCCCTTCAATGGGTGACCAACCCTACTGCTGCATCAAGAGTCTCTCTCGCTCGATCGCGTTGTGAACTTCTTCTCGATGAATCGGAATTTCTTTCGGAGCAACGATCCCTAACCGGACCACGTCCCCTCTGATACTTAGTACTTTTATTGTGATCTCGCCTTCAGCGATGACGACTGACTCGTCAGCTTTTCGTGACAGTACCAACATCTGAAACTCCTCCTTGAGTAGACAGTAAAAACCAGCCTGCGGCACTTCGGAGTCACTACAAACCTGATTCCGCAGGCTGGCGTCTCGACTTCCAAAGGCGATTTCAAAAACCACCCGAAGGCATTCTGCAATAACAGAAGAATCGGACTGGTGTCTGAGCACGACCTCAGAAATTTCCCATGCAACCAAACATGGGATTGAGGATGTCAGGAATCGAACCTGAATCTACGGACCCTCCGTTCAGCCGCTAAGCTGAACTTGAGCCTGTTGCCTGTCCACCGGAATATCTGCAGATACCCGAACGCTCAGACCGCATCCCCATGTGCTCGTCTCTCCGAGCCGTCACCTCGTGACAATGACTCAGCTACCGTGCCGGGTCAAAGCCTGCTCACGTATTCGGGTTCCCGCCGAGGTTGCCTTCCCAAGTTCGCCGTGGCTGCGATCCCTGAAGTATCGGACATTGCCTCAGAGCAAAGCTGTTTCATTCGAGAGGTCCGAAGCTTTCTTCGTTACCGACCGCGAAGAGCGCGACCGAGTCGGTATCCGGCACTGTAGCTCGGGTTGCTCGGACCCCACCAGGAACTGGGATATCGATTGGCGTTGATGTACCCGCCAGTGTTGTACTGGTGTTGGTACTGGTACGAGTACCGACTGTAGCCATTGGCGTAATCGGTACGGTTGTGTGCCTGAGCATAGCGGCTCTGCGTCACAGAATATCGTCCGTAGTTCCGCATGTGGCCTGCCTGGCAAACGACTGGAGCACATAGCAACGCAGCAAACAGCAACAAAATTCTCATCAGACTTCTCCTGGGTCAGAGTGAAGTGAAAAAGCAGCTTCGAATACCATCTTAGGGCCAGACAGTCTCAACATCAAGTCTCTTTCTAAATTATTTTATCTCGCCCCAGTTGGGGCCGATTTCAATGTCGACCATGGATGGCACTCTCATCGGAGCGCACTCAGTCATTACTTCGGCCAAGTCTTCTGCTTCTTTGCGGTTATAGATTGTCATGTCCAGCTCATCGTGAACCTGGATGCCAACCTTTATTCCCGACTCGTGAGCGATCGCCAGAGCCAGTTTCGTCTGATCTGCAGCGGAGCCTTGAATCAATTTATTCAAAGCCTTGTACCCGTCCAGATAGTTTCCGGTCCAGATGTCCGGACCCCCTTCTGGGTTATCTTTCATCTCTCGCGGAAAGTGACAGTGCCTGCCGAGCAGCGTCTTGATGTGACCCTTGATCATGCCCTGCTCTTCCGCGATCTCGGCAAGTTTGTCGACGTACGGAGCCCCCTTCTTAAACCTCTTCAGAATCGCTTCCGCTTCAGGACCAGCCGTCTCATATTTCTGGCCGAGCTTTTCGCCGAAGTCGTACTCCTTAACGATCGTCGGCAAGCCCAGGGATCGTGCGAATTTGGCTCCACCCATTCGGTACATCTTGCCGAGCAACACGGTCTTGGCGACCTTCCGCTTCAGGCCAGTCAGGTCTGCGAACATCTGGTGGTTGTCGTTGCTCGGATCATCTCGGTACTTCTGAGCAGCAGCCTTCGCCCCTGGGCAACCTGTGATCTCGGCGTAGTGGTGCAGAATCCTGGGTTCCTGCTGTGAGTAGTCCAAACAGGCCCACTGACCACCTTCGTCCGGGATGTAGACCTGCCGCCAGATGAGGCTCAGGTGATCCTCTACGAGCATGGTCTCCGGGTCGGTATCTTTTGCCGAAGGCTGCTGCTGGATGTTGACGTGGCTCGACGAGAGCCGTCCTGTGCCAGCCCCTTGCAGACCTTTGCCCGCCCCAGTCTTCTCTCCCTTCAGCTGGTTGAAGGAGCAGTGCAGCCGATCTCCAATCGCGTGCTGCCGGATGCCGTCAATGAAGTCTCGCCGGACCTTGTGAACCTTCCTCGCGGTCAGCAAAGCGTCCGCCACGGGATGCTTCATCTTTCGCAGGACGTTGGCGTCGATGTTGTACTGCTGATTCTTTTTGTTGCGTCTCAGGTTTGCCCCAACGGACTGCAGAGGCTTCGCCACAGCATTCGGCTGAGACAGGTCGTCAGCACTGAGCCTGATGCCCGTCTGCGAATGCACCAGATCCAACGCCACCTCTTCCTGGGCACGAATCCATTCCTCAATCTTCATCATCTTGTCGAAATCAATGCGGACCCCTCGCCGCGTCATTGCCACGAGAGCAGGCAGACAGCGACTCTCCAGCCGGAAGATTTGCCAAAGTTCATTCTCATCTATGATCTTCTCCTGCTTCCTCATCAGCCTGCAGGGCAACTCGGCGTCCCACTCTCCGTATGGCCCCACATACTGCGGCGGCAACTTCCAAAGATCGGCCTTAGTGCTGAGAGGTTTGCGTTTTCCTTTGCCTCGTTTACCAGTGTGCGTGCCAAACTCATGCCCCACTTCCCGCAGCAGAACTTCATCCTTTTGCGGCAACCCATGTCGCAGAGCCACAGCGTCCAGTCCAAACTTGAATTGGTTCTCATCGATCAGCGGCTCGGCGACCTGCGTATCGAGAAACGCCTTGACCTTGGGGAAGACCTGATCCCCGATCTCTGAGCCAATCTCTTCACAGGTGTAGTCGAGGTCATACTGCAGGTTGGCTCCCACCACGGACCCCTCGTACCGCTTGATGTTGTCACGCATGTAGCTGTCGACTGGATCGAACGCCATGTTCTGTCCGTTGGCGTGTCGGATGGGCAAATAGAACGAGCGGAAGTCTTCAAAGTGCAGACAGTAGCCAACAATCTCTCCATCACGTCGCGGACCTGGCCCAAGGTTATTGCCCAGGGATGGGTCGTGAGTCTCGACGTCGTAGCCGACACGCGAAAAGTTATTCCAGTCTGGCAGCTCTTCCATCTTTGGAAGTTGCCAGTCCGTCTTTGGTGGGAACATCGTCAGTTGCACAGCCCTACTCCACAAAATAATTATTGATCCAAAAAGTAACGTGGTCTCGCCAGGCAACGTCATGGATTGCCAGCGCAGCCTGCGAGGCTTCCTCACACTTCGTGTGCAGGTCTGGACCATCCTTCTTCAAGGCTCGCGTCACCATCGCCATCGGGATGACTGTGTGCTTGAAGAAGTCGGACAGGTAGCCACGACCAACACCTACCAGTGGCCAGGTTTTGAAATCAGAAGTCAGAACCTCTGGATCAGACTCAGTGCCCATTACAGACAGGTTCTGTCGTGATGGAGAAGTATCTTCATCGACAATCTTGCGGAACTCGTCGGAGTCTGACTGCATTGCAGACGTCGCTCCGCAGACCACGTTCATCTTCCCGACTCGTATTCCCATGTAGGCGGCAAGCATTTCCTGCCACATCGAAACGACCGACAGCTCAGAATGGAACGGGACATCGTGCATCAGAATGGTGTCCACAGTCACCATGACATCTATACGACCTGCCAGGATCGAGAACACCAACGACAGTGTCGAGGGTCGATGCTGCAAGGTGTTGTCGACAGAGGCGTCAAAGATAGTGGCAGGCAAGACCTGCGTGCCCAAACGCAGCGTCTCGTGCAGAAAGCGGAACTGGTCAAAGCCTGCGAACTCTCGGAGCCTTGCTCCCATGGATAGAGAGAATCGGTTTTGCTCGTCTCGGAAGTCCGCGATCTCGGGAATGTATTTCTTAATCAAATTTGCGTCCTGGTCCTGCTCAGTCATCCCCAGAACACTGAGCCAGAATGGAATGAATGGATTTGTCGCTCGGCTCGGGACTCGATTCCCCGGCTCATTGATCGTCAGGCAGACTGAACTCCCTTTGTTAAGCCCAGAATCCATGACAACTTCGCAGGTTTCCAAGTGATTGAAACAGGCAAACTTCCAAGCCTTCTCAATCGAGCTAACTGTGTAGTGATTCATTCGTTTGCTGTTCCTTCTTTGGTGCTTCTGGACCTATGTATTTTCGTGAATCGTGTCTTCGTCAAGTAGTCTGCCTGCTCCATCTCCTTCTCAACGGAGACCTTGCACACACAGCAGAAGCGAAATCCCTTCTGCCTGGCATGCTTCCCGCATCGCTCGCACCACTTGTCAGCCATCTG
>TARA_R110002167_G_scaffold366285_3_pt1 | contig 14623 bp, 11 predicted proteins | sample TARA_R110002167 | Tara Oceans TARA_R110002167 (sample SAMEA4398238) | marine metagenome | biome: Polar Biome; feature: [MES] marine water layer (ENVO:01000295) within the mesopelagic zone...; material: water (ENVO:00002006), including particulate matter (ENVO:01000060) such... | reverse complement strand
CCGTTCAGGGTCTGCGTAAGAATGTAACCATTTCCACATTAGTTTGTACTCACATGTAAAAAGACGCTATAAGCGAAAGGAGCCTGGATATAAGAGCCTAAGCGCAATGCGACAAATAACAGTTTGGATTATGAAGTAATTGATCTATAAATTGGGATTAATTCAAGTGTATTAACCTAATAATCTCACCCCCTTCATAGAGCCTACACTCGTGCCATATCAGTAGTACCTAACGAGATAGAGAAAGTAATCTTAAAATGCCCAATAATTTTTTCTGTCTAAATACAACCGCACAACGACAAAATCTATAGAATATTTGTGTAAATAAAATTAACAAAAATTTATAGATTTAGCTATACTACAATCAATTGCTATCAGATTGTTACAAAAAAAACTTACTCTACAACGTTTATTGATTATAATATGTCCTTAGCTGCACACATTATCTTAATTTGAAGATTAAGATGAGATTCCCATCACAAAATATGCGTATTTTAGTCCCTGGGCCAACTGCTGCATATCGCTGCCAGAACAAAAATTATGAGGAGAAACCCAACGATCAAAGTTATTTAGCCTGCGTAGACACGATACATTTTTTAATTAACCTATAATTAATTCCCTAACTGTGCGCGGGCCAAAATAGGCAATAGTTAATAATAAAGCACCGGTTAAAGTATAAATCAACTCTGTACGTATTTTACAACCAATAGTGTTATGCTGTAATAACATTGCAGCATAAACAAGCCAAGCAATAATAGATAATACTGCTTTATGACCAGTACCATTAGAAAAAATGTTTTCTAAAAATATAAACCCAGTTGCAATAACTATGCTCAGTAGCATAAATCCTGTCATCACTAAGTGATAAAGCTGTTTTTCCACGGTTAATAGTGGTGGAGTGATAGTGTTTCGAATAAATTCTTTATTTTTAAGTTTATTCTGAATAGCTGATAATTGGATTGCATATAGTGTAGCGATCAATAATGTGCTGTAGCTCATCAGTGACATAATTACGTGAGCGAAAATTTTAGGATGTAAATCAAAGTGTATAATGTAGGCTGGCGGAACTAAACAAAGCAATACGACAGACATTACTGAGCAAGCATAAACTACTGGCACAACCATCATGAGTCTTAGTCTAAATATAAGTATGGTAAAAGTGAAGGTTATTATCCACATGACCAAAGAAATTACATTGGTAAGGCTAAAATTTTGCCCATCCGCTGTAAATATAACATGACCTAAGATACATGCATGTAATACGACCGCAATTGCAGCTGAAATACTCACAGCTAAACGGTTGGGTCCATTGGGATGCATAAGTCGAACAGATACTAATATAAACGCAAGGCAGTAAAATAAAATTGCAAAAGAACAAAAAAATACCATCGTAAATAACCCTTTCAAGTTTTTAGTGATTTTTATATACAAAATAAGACACATATCTTCCAATAAAAAGCTCGTAACTTTAATACGTTACAATGCCAAACTTACAAATTAAATAGCTAACTATTGGTTAAAAGCCATAATTAATAGCTACTATTTTTGTATCGTGAAATAAATAATACCACTTTTTATGGTCATAGAAATGAAACAAGTTTACATTTTTCGCGTTACAGTTCTAACTTTACTAAATTAATTAATTAACCTGTTTACATAATGAATTAGAGAATCTAATCTAATGTCATAAATATGTTACAGCTATGGGGTTTGTATAAATAATGTACTTCTTAATAATTCAATGTCAGCAAGAAACCTAGATTAACATCTGACAATGACGTGGAGCTATGAAAAATGAGATTGGTAAACGCCTCTATCCTATGCATTATGCTATTAACATGTAGTCAAGCACTTGCAGAAGATATTTCGACTGTTACTCCTGACTTCCGCTGTATTAGGGATATGGTACCTATTAGGCACTTTTATGTCGATAATATAATAGGGGCAGAAGAATTACAGTTAACCGTTAAAGCGGCAAATAACCCTTTGGGAGAAATGTATCCTGTAGGTAGTATTATACAGTTAGTCCCAACTGAAGTCATGGTTAAGCGTGATAAAGGGTTTAGCCCAGTAACTAATGACTGGGAGTTCTTTGAACTTGATGTTTCTTCAAAAGGTTCAAAAATTTTAACCAGAGGCTTTGTAGATGTTAAAAATAAATTTGGAGGGAACTGTTTTGCATGCCATATAAAAGCAGACCCTCAATGGGATTTTGTTTGTGAAACAGGGCATGGATGTGACCCACTACCTTTAACACATGCTATGACTAGGGCTATACAGAAAATTGACCCTCGTTGCATTAAAGTGGAAACACTAACAACTGAGGAATCTACCGCTTTAGCAGAGTTAAATGTTTTGATGGGCGGTGGAGTTGATATGTAGGGTTTTGCTAAATTATAATGTAATTAGGTAGTCTCCAATAATGTTATAACAGGAAATTTTGTAATCGCATGGTGCTATATTATTGATCTATTTTCAAAAAACAGGCTTAGCATCATGCGTAATATCTATTATATTATTTGTATAATTATTACCCTATTAAAATTACAAAACTCGTCATACAAACCATCCAACAAATAAAGTCAAATCGACAACAGAGATGCTACTAAAGTATTGCTTCAAACATCCCATCCACTTTATGGTAGTGAAGATACTAAATTCATCTTAGTACATTATTAAACTCATAAAACATTCACAGTTCTTATTAATTTATGTTGTCATTGTTGAATTTATTGCAATCTAAATAGACCAATATTGATTACATTTCATATCCACCTTAACTCTCAGCAAATTACTCAATATTATATATACTAATATCGTGAAGTTTCGCATAACAATTGTAAACTAGTTGCGTGACACAATTTAATAACTTAGTAACATATGCTTATTAAAGTAATTATTCCGGACTAAGTTATGACAATACTTTTTAGATTTATAATGATTTTTACCCTTTTCGTAATTCCAATTGCGCATGCTTCCCCATGGAATGAATTGAGTGCTGAGCAGTTAGAGTCACAGTTAAAAACCAAGTTTGATGAAGGAAAGTATTCATCAAAGGGGGCTGATTCATGTTTAATGTGTCATAAAAAAGATACAAAAGTGATGGCAATCTTTAGTTCTACACATGGATTACTAGATAACAGTAAATCTCCTATGGCGGGGTTGCAATGCGAGTCATGTCACGGCCCTCTTGGCAAGCATAATCGGGGGGGGAAAGAGCCTATGATTAGCTTCGGATCTGAAAGTAAGCTTTCTTCTGATAGCCAAAATAGTATCTGTCTAGGCTGCCATGAGAGTGACAAGGGAAAAGGCTGGCATAGCAGTATGCATAATTTAGAACAAGTCACCTGTGTTTCTTGCCATGAAATCCACACATCTAACGATCCAGCTTTAAGCCTAGAAGGCACTAATGATTTATGTAGTAGCTGTCATCTGCAGGAAAAAGCGGATATGAATATGCGTTCCTCTCATCCATTAAAATGGGGAGATATGAGTTGCATTGATTGTCATGACCCTCACGGATCTAATAATGAAAAATCTTTAAACACTACGAGCATAAACACTACATGTTATAGCTGCCATGCGGATAAGCGTGGCCCATTTCTGTGGGAACATTCTCCTGTGACTGAAGATTGCACTAGTTGCCACAATCCACATGGTAGTGTCAATGATAACCTTTTAAAACAAAGAGCTCCGCTATTATGTCAGCAGTGTCACATGGATGATGGACATGCAAGTCGAATTACTAATAAACCTGGTGTAGATGCTTTTGGCAGTGGCAGAAGTTGTCTCAATTGTCATAACCAGATTCATGGTTCTAATCATCCTGCTGGTAGCAATTTCAGTCATTGATAGTTGAAGGAAGTCGTATGTATTTTAAATTGAATATTATTACTACTATGTTAATAGTAATTTCTGATCCACTACTAGCTGCTGATTTTGGTATTGGCAATGCTAATACGACTCAAGTCGATACTAATAAATACCAATGTAATCGTTGTATTGCCCCCCCCTCTTTAAATGGGAGAATATCAATAGACTTGGGTTTAATTAACAGTGATGAAGCATACAGCCGTAATGAGTTTGGGAAAGATCGTAATGGTTTAGTTGGCGCTATGAGTGGAGAAATAAAGTTACGAAGCAGTGATGGGCTAGATACTAGAATCAATGCTCACAATTTAGGTTTAGATAGTAGTCGTTTTCATCTTCAGGTAAATAAAACTGACGAGTTTAAAACTAATATCGATTACCGTTTGCAGACTACTTACGGTAGCAAAGTTCAAAGTCCAATGTTTATTAGAAATAACATTATAGATAATGCGGATAGCAATATTTTCAACACTTCGATTATAAAAGAGAGAGAAAAGTTTGGTGCTGGTTTTGAGTATTTATATCAGGACTATAAAGCTTTCTTAGATTACAGCTATGAAAAGCAATCTGGTAATAAACAAGCTAGTTTTGTCGATGCGATTGGTGTTGTAAATTTTGTTGAACCAATTAGCTCAAGTACTGAAGAGATCAGCGCAGGTATTACTTATGATGCCAATACTTGGTCAAGTACCCTGCAATATGATGGTAGTTTTTATCGGGACGATATAGATAATTTTTCACTAATCTACAATGAGGATATTTATGCGGCAACTCCAGATAATAGTGCGCATCTCATATCTCTTAGTGGACAGTCCGTATTTTTGAATACGGCTATTAACGGCACTATAAGTGCTGGGCGTATGATTCAGGATTCAAGACTTATCCCTATGGCAGGAAATCCTCTAGTCAATTGGGATGGTCAAGTTGATACCCGCGATGTTCGTTTAGGGTTTAGTAGTCTTCTTAGCGCTCGTTGGCGAGTGAATGGTAAATTCAGTTTTAGTGACCGAGATAATCAGAGTTCTGTGGATAATTTTGCTCAGCTAGAGTGGGATAATATTAGTGGTGCTTTTAAGATGAATGTACCACTAGATATTACTCGGACTGTAGGTTCATTACAGACAAATTACAGATTTAATAGCCAGTATAGACTGAGTTCTGGTTATGAGTTTAAAGAAACCGAACGAAATTATTTAGAACGTGAGCTAAATCGAGAAAATAAATTTTGGTCAAAAATTACTATTCATGCACTAGATAAATTGAAATTCAGTATTAAAGGTATATATGAAAATAGGGATGGCTCTCTCTATGATTCATCTCGAATAACGGCTCCTCAAGAAAACCCTTTGTTAAGAAAATATTATTTAGCAGATCGTGAACGTAGTGGCGTGGAGTTAAACATTAACCACAACCCTCTTTATTGGATGAATATTGGTATTAATGGAAGTTATTCCATAGACAAATATAAAAATACAGATTTAGGTCTTTATGAAGCTGAAGATTATAGATATGACATTACTTTAGGTATTAATCCAAGTAACAAGTTGCATTTATATGCTCTAGCAAGTCAGCAATGGATTAACTCTGATATGTCAGCTTCCAGTTTTGATAATTATTCCAATTGGCAGGGATACGTTGAGGACACTTTTATTAATCTTGGAATGGGTATTAGCTGGTTATGGTGGGATGAACTAACAATTGGAGGCGATTATTTATTTTCAAATTCAGAAAGTAATACAGCAATTGATAATAATGATTATGGCGACTATTACGATTATAGACACAGTTTAGAACTATATAGCAACTATGCATTGAATGAAGGCATAGGATTGAAGCTTAGTTATCGTTATGAACGTTATTACGATACTGATGATGGACTTGTCAGTATAGATGCAATAACCAGACTCACTACGCTGGGTGATCAGAACCATAACTACAACGCACATCTGTTAATGATCAGCATTAACTGTATGTTTTAAAGAAGGTGATTGAAATGGAACGACGTGATTTTCTAAAAATAAGTGCTAGCATTGCTGCTCTTAGCAGTATAACTGCTTGTAATACAAGCTCTGAAAATGCTGAAAAACAAGAAGAATTTTCAACAGAAGAAGTTGTCACAATGTCAGCATGTTTAGCAAACTGCAAAGCAACCTGCCCTTTGATGATAACTAGTGTAGATGGCGTTGTAACCAAAGTTACTCCAGAAATAACAACAATTGATACGGAAGACGGTTTTGAGATCCGCCAACAACGTCCTTGTGCTAGAGGGCATTCCGCGAAGCAGAAAATTTATAATCCAGATAGAATTTTGCACCCGCTTAAACGTGTGGGTACGAGAGGAAGTGGTCAATTTGAGCAAATTAGTTGGGAGCAAGCATTTTCAGAAATTGGTGTAGAGCTAAATAAAATCTACGATACCTATGGGGCAAGATCTGTTTTTAATTTGGGTGGGTCATCATTTGGTGCAATCCATTCTGCAATGCCAATCAATAATTTATTGAATTCGATGGGTGGTTATACTGGTTTATTTAGCTCAATGAGTTTTAGCCAAGTCGACAAAATAATGCCTTATATGTATGGCTCAAGACCATTTTCTTCAATTATTGAATCAAAGTTCAGCGACTTGTATTTATTTTTTGGTTTCAATCCTTTAGAAACTGGAGCAAGTGGTGCTGGTTATGGATTTGAGTGGCAGCATGTAAAAGGTGATACACCAGTAATTTGTTTTGATCCACGTTACACCGATTCAATGCTTGGAAGGGAAGAGAATCATTATTTCGTTAGGCCTGGAACGGATGCTGCACTCTGTGAAGGTATGGCTCATCATCTAATTACTACGGATCAAATTGATACTTCATTCTTAAAAGAAAAGTGTTACGGTTTTTGGGCTGAACCTGAAATGGTGGACCCACATAATGAGACATTGATGTTACCTGCTGTACCCTATGAAGAATGCTATGAAGCACATATTCTTGGTATTAAAGATGGTACACCAAAAACACCAGAGTGGGCGTCTAATATTACTGGCGTTCCAGTAGAAACTATTCGTGAAGTTGCGAATAGATTAGCACAAGCTAAATCCCCCTATGTTATAGCTGGCTGGAGTATCCAAAGACAATTAAATGGTGAAGATAATATACGAGCCATTAGCACGCTTTCATTGATGGTCGGTGCTGTGGGAAAGCGTGGGACAACTAATGGAGACATGCCGTATTCTGAGATTTATACTACGAATGCATTTTTTGTTTTACCATCAGTACCAGCGAATGAAACAAATGCATCGGTTCGTATGTCTGCCTGGCCTCGAGCAATTCTCGACGGTGAAAATATGACTGTAATTAAAGATGACATTATATTACCAGCCGAAGAACTCGATGACGACGGCGATGGCAAACTTGGCGCTAATATCAAATGTATGTGGATACGCGGTGGTAATCATTTAGGCCAACAAGGTGATTCTTTTAAGATAGCAAAAGAATTAAAAGATGAAAGTAATGTTGAATTAATCATTAATATTGAAAATCACATGTCTTCAACAGCAATGTACAGTGATTATGTGCTACCCGAAATGACATGGTATGAGCAGACTGATTTACCTTGGTCTAATTTACAATCTGGCTCGATGCCGTTTGTCCTAGCAACAACAGGCATTCCAAGGATTGGTGATACTAAAACAACATGGGAAATATGTGAAGGGGTCGCAAAAGTTCTAGGTGTCGAAGCCAAATTCAGTATGGGGATGACCGAAACTCAAGTACTAGAGCAAGGCTATAACACACTAAAATTTCTTCATCCAGACTTACCATCGACGTTATCAGAAATGCAGGAAAAGCGGATTGTTAAATTTGCAAATCCTTGTGATGAGTCGGCAACCTCTGCAGTAAGACATTGTGCAATGTATGACTATGTCACCAATGGAGGACTACTTGAAACTGCATCGGGTAAAATTGACATCTATTCTCATAAACTCAGAAAACTTTCAGAAAAAAATCAAGTGCCAGCATATTGGCGAAGCAACGATTATATCAATCCAATCGCAAAGTATATGGTCGTTCCTGGAGGGTTTGAGGATACAGTTTTAGCGGTTAATTATCCTCTACAATTGGTTAACTTCCATGCCAAATCGAATGTCCATTCTGGGTATACAAATTCAGAGTGGCTTAAAGAGTCTATTCGGCGAGCGGCATGGGTAAACCCATCTGATGCAGTTGGATTTAAAGATGGTGATCAAATCATTATCGAATCATCTTCTGGGAAAATACAAGTAGAGGCAAGAATTACTCAAAGAGTTATGCCTGGTGTAATTTCATATGGTCAAGGTTTCAAATTTTCTCCTGTTGGTGAATTAGATGTAGGTGGTAACTTTAATAGTCTTACTTCACATACAATGACTAGTACTGTTGCAAAAGGAACAGGTGTTAATTCAAACCGTGTTCGAATTTATAAGGCATGAGGAGGATATTCCAATGGCTGACAGTTTTCAATTAGGTTTTCATTTTGACAGTAGTAAATGTAGCGGCTGCAAGGCTTGCGATATTATTTGTAAATCAAAGTTTGATGCTCAACCGACACAAAATACAAGGAGAGTTTATGAGTATGTTGGTGGAGCATGTACAAAGAATAGTGACAATTCCATATCGAGTAATGTTTTTGCTTACTATGTTTCGATAGGGTGTAATCATTGTTCTGAGCCAGTATGTGTAAAAGCTTGTCCTACAGGCGCTTGTCACAAACAAAGTAGTAATGGATTAGTTAAAATTGAGTCAAGTCTTTGCATTGGTTGTGGTAGTTGTTCTAGAGCTTGTCCATATGACGCACCTCAAATGGATCCTGTGCGGAAAGTCATGACAAAATGTGATGGCTGTGAGGAAGAAGTCAGCCGAGGAGAAAAACCTCGATGTGTAGCAGGTTGTCCTCAGCGTGCTCTTGATTTTGGAGTAATGGATGAATTGAAGGCTAAATATCCAAATGCTACTAGAGGAGATATCGCACCTCTACCCGATCCATCAATTACTACTCCGAGTTTACTTATTACAAGAAGTAGAGTTGGGCGCGGAACTGGTAGCCATGATGGTAATATAGCTAATATTACTGAAGTATAAAATAGATAATCCGCCAAAACTTTGGCGGATTTCCCCCGAGGTTTCAAAATGCAACCTGAACAAGATTATATGATGTCTGCAGCATGCTGCAAATTATTTTCTACATTGTTTTATAAAAGACCATCTCAAGAAATTATAGATATACTTAAAGAAAATAAATTTGAAGTAATGTGGCCTGACTATTCGAATAAGCAAAAAAAAGTATTAAATAGACTTAGAGATAGTGTTGAAAATGAAAATTTTGATTCTGTTAAATCAGATTTTTTTAGATTGTTTATAGGAAGCGAAAAAAAATTAGCATATCCATGGGGTTCTGTCTATACAGACAAAGATAATCTTATGTTTGGAGAATCCTCTATGAAATTTAAAGAGTTTTGCAGAAAAAATAATGTCTCCGTGGAGCTGGAAGTTAATGAGCCACTAGACCATATAGGTATTGTATTTAGTGTTTTATCTGTCCTATTTGAGAAAGCTTGTACTGACTATAGCCTTGATAATGTAGTTGAGTTAATGAAAGATCATTTATTACCATGGTTTTATCGATTTATCTATTTGATGAAAACGAGTGCTGCTACGAAATTCTATCAATCTATATCAACGTTAGCTGAACAGTACGTAAATTATTGGGAGGAAGAGCTTGAGATCGACGTTGAACAAGTGCGCTTGTACGCATAGTTTATACTTTCAAGGCAACAAATTAATGGTTTACCCAAATATTTTTGATAAATAATCATTATTAGTCGTGCTTTCTGTTAAAAATAAGAGTCCATTAATGCAATCTAGTGCTTCGTCATCACATTAAGCCGTCATTGATCAATTATGCCTTTTCACTATAAACGGCACCTTAGCTATTATATGTTTCGCATTTCGATGCGTATAATTATTTGAGTGATACTGATCGCAGAAGTGACCTATTAAGATATACAGGAGCTTTTACTGTGTAGTATATTAACCAAATAGATTGCGCGCAACTATGTTGCGCGCAATCATAAAATCAATACTTCATGGTGATTATATGTGCATATATACGTTAAGAAATTTAATGGAATCATGGTCAATACCTCACTTGGTCATTGATATCTTAGTGAAAAATATTTTCAAAGTAGATCTACAGAAAGGAGATCTACTTGAATTAAAGCATGAGCAAACTTATTTGGTCTCTATTGATCACGGTCTTGTTGGTGAGTTTTTTGATTTTGCTAAAGATTACGAAATTTGCGCAAGCTTATTTACTCCTGGCACAGTTATTCCGTATAAAAAAATAGATAAATATCTTAAAAATGAAAATATGCGATATGAAGCATTGACTGATACATCTATATTTGTAGTACCAAGAAAAAGTAATGATTTAGCGTCACTTTCTAACGAAATGGATATTCTGATAAATCAGATATATGACTTTTTCATATCCTATTCTCGTGAACTAGCTCTACTTAGAACAGTGCTAAGTGCAGAATATTATATTGAGTTTTTTATTTTAATTTACTGTACATCTAATTGCAGCGTAATAGAGAAAAATTACATTACAGTTGATTTATTGAGCAGAGTGACAGGATGTACCCGGCAATATGCAAATAAGGTCGTTTATCGATTGGAGGTTGAAGGTGTTATCATAAAGAAGGTAGGTAAAATATATATATTGAATAGAGACATTCTATTACAACGAATTGATAAGGATCTTTTCAATAGATATTATAAACCATGTTGTATAATTCCCTAGTCCTTAAAGAGTATATTATGGAACGCTTTTTGATTAAAGAAATATATTTGAAATCAGATTTAATTAAAATTGCCAATAGCTTTCTCTATCGAGACGGGAAGATAAAAAAATTTTTTTCTGGAATCATCTCCATAGAAGAACTAAACAACATAGTCGTTTCTTCGTGTTTTGCGGAAATAAATTACATAGCATTTAAAGAATTAAGTGATGCATCTTTAATTCTAGAGCTTTATTATACGTATATCAATAAAATATTGAATGAGGGTAACCTAAACAATTTAAATCAGTATGAATCTTTATCTTTTTCTATCGCTGTTGAGCTCGAAAGAACTATAAAAGGGCATATATTGCATCCTTATCAAAACGCATACTTTCCTATTATAAACGAGATATTTAATTTGTATATTTCGCAATGTAAGCTCTCGAAGGAAATCTCTAATAATATGTTTAAATAATTTATAATATATTTTATAAATATAAGAGGGTTTGACTTCGAATAAACTATTACTAGCTTAAATAGTAAATCACCATTTAATATTTGTTACTATAAGGAAGTGTCATTGTAGATACCATCTCTCAGTACCGAGTACAAACCTAATTTTAAGCTAATGCGGACTGATACCATGTTTGGCTCTTTATCACCCCAAAACAAATTTGAATTAGCTTTCTCATTGCTGCACCTAACGCTTGCATCTTTGTTTTCCCAGCGGCTAGAAATCGATTTTTTTGTGCTTTAATATCTGGGTTATGTGTTCTAGCACTAACTGCTGCTAAAAATATTTTTGATCGAATTCTGGATGGGCCAATTTTACTCAGTGTCGTTCTCCCTTTAAACGAACCTGATTCATTTAGCTTAGGTATTAGGCCAACATATGCTGCAGCTTGCTTAGCTGTTGAAAAGTTTTTAGCTGAAAATAAATAGACTAACTCTCGGGACATTACCTTACCTATACCGATGACACTCATGAGTAAATCATGGTTCTTTTTCATGGTAGGACAGGCAGAGATAATGGTATCGATTTAATTTTCAATCTCTTGAATTTCGTCTTCTAAAATCCTAATAATACGAGTAATTGAGAGTAAAACCCTATCATGGGCATCGCTGATTTCACTTGCTTCAAGTCGGTTATTTTCTCTTAAACGATCTTTTTCTAAAGCGGATAGTCTTCTAGTTAATGTTTTGATATTTCTAACATTAGTATCATCAGGCTTCCATGAGTGAATGTGCTCATTTTGAGCGGCCCCATATCTTGCAAGCATATACGCATCTGACTTGTCAGTTTTATGGATTAATCCTAGCGCTTGCGAGAATTTCTTAGCTTTGCCAGGATTTGAAATAAAGATTTGGAAGCCCATAGAGTATAAATACAGGGCTATTGCTTCATGATAAACCCCTGTGGATTCCATTGTAATGACAATGTCTTTAGGCTGACATTTAGATAGCTTCAAGATCCAATCATTGATGGCTAAATAGTCAATCTTTCTGTTTTTGAAACATTTAAATTTGCTGCCGCTCTTGGCTTGATTTAGCAATAAACAGAGATCGAGCGTTTCTTTGCTTACATCAATTCCAACATTTAATCTCATATCAATGACTCCACTTGTACATACAGCATCATTAGTAAATCACTAAGCGCTCGGATACCATCCAGTATTAGAGAAAGTAAAATCAGGGGATAATCTACAGTTCAATGTTAAACATTACGTGGCATAACATCCTCACTGATTTTAGAGCTTGGAGATAGCTAATCATCCAAAACCTCAAGATACAAGTGGCATAGTTATTTTGGCCACTTCAGTTGACTATTAAAAGATATAATTATTTCTGTTATACCTCTATTAATTGGTATTTCGACCTCGTAGCCATCATCACACATGGGATTGCGCAGATATAAATAACAACAACCGACAACCAGATCGCTCCAGGCCAAGAGCTTTGCACCGCAAAGTAAACACTAGAAAACAACAATGGCGCAATAACAGAGGCCAAACTCACCGATGACGCCAATACACCTTGAAGCCTGCCTTGATGTTCAGCACTCACTTGTTGGGTAGCTAAAGCTTGCAATGCGGGAGTACCTACACTGCCGAGCGCAAAAATAGGCATGATAATCAATACTACCCAAGTTTGCTGAGCAAATGCCATACCTATCAAAGCAACACAGGCACTGCTGATCCCAACAAAAACCGCTCTTCTTTCACCGAAATAGCTTGCCGCTGGACCAGTCAAAAATACTTGTACCAGCATTTGAAATACCCCAAAAAAACCAAGTGACACACCAACCCACAGTCCATTCCATTGGAAGGTATCTTGTCCCCACAACACCCAGCAGATCCCATACGCCTCCCCTGTTGCGCTGAACATAAAAAATGTTAACACTAGTGGAATCAATCCACTACCAGAAAGCATCCAGCGCAGTGGTTGCAATGGGTTGAAAAGAGATAAATCTAATTTTTTATCCTTACTCGTATGTGACTCAGGTAAGACATACCATGCCAATAAAAAGTTTGCGCCAGTTAATATTGCAGCCGCAATAAAAGGTAAACGAAGCCAATAATCGCCAAGTAGACCACCTAAAACCGGTCCAATAATAAATCCACAACCAAACATAGCATTAAGAAGACCAAATCGCTTTGCCCGTATTGCTTTAGGTGAGGTATCAGTGAGATATGCAGAAGCTACCGAAATCGTCGCACTGGTTATGCCAGCGATAGCGCGCCCGAGTAAAAGCAAGGTAAAACAACTAGAAAACGCAAGACATAGATAGTTTATTGCTGAGCCAAGTAGTGATAATAGCAGCACAGGTCTACGTCCATAGCGATCACTTAATGCACCTAGCATTGGCGAGAATACCAACTGCATCATGGCATATAACGCTGCCATAATACCAATATACAAAGCGGTATGTTCAGGTTCGGTAAGCTCTTTAAGCAAATTCGGTAGGATCGGAAAAATCAGTCCAATCCCCATAGCATCGAGGCTTACTGAGGCAAAAATAACAATTAAAGATTTATTCATGGAAACGTTCCTAAAGTATTTCAGTTCAGCACATATAGTACTAAAACCAATAGCAATGCCTAAAAGCTAAGACATCTCAGAACGCTGGCCGAGTAATGCAAAGTGCATTATCGACGTATGTGTCCACCTTAATGTGATACATCACAGTACAGGTAGATTTTTCGCAGAATCGATTTGTAACATAAACGAAAAAAAACATAAAGGATTATTGTTTAACAAGAGTGTAGTGGTCTACAACAATTGGTCTGCTTGGTAGAATCTATACGAATTAGATGGCATATTGCTGATTTGAAAAATATCTGCACTTTAAGCGCGTTTTAGTGCATATTTTACATATTCAGCGTGCAATCATGATAGACAGACACAAAACACTGTTTATAGACGCAACATTGCATAAATAGTCATCTTTTATAATTTATATCTACAATGCTTAAATTTGAATCTTGTTTGTAAATGTAAAATGATTCAATCAAATTTTGAACAAGCTAGCTAAGCGACTAGCCTCTTAATTGAGATATCAGGATTATTGAACAACAGATATTCTAACTGATTTTATTTCGACTGAAACCAATAACAAACATTAGTAAGGCTTAAGACTTATAGACACTTTTTATAGTCCCAGAACCCAGGGTCTTGTTCTGAAAGAAATTATGGCTTTTACCTTTGAACCAATTATTAATCAAGGCACAGCGAAAATCTAAACCAAAAGGATTGTTTAACTTTAGTTACCCACCATAGCAAGAAATTATCTTCCCAATCGGAGCCTATTATATTAGTAACAGATTCAGGTTATGAATTACTCGCTTTGCGTGAAGAAAAAAGCCAGCTAGTTAAAAATATTTAACGTTACTCCCATGCCGCTTGGAAAATATTTAAAATATTGCCTTAGTATCGACGCCCAATTTACTAATA
>TARA_R110002167_G_scaffold269334_4_pt1 | contig 14623 bp, 17 predicted proteins | sample TARA_R110002167 | Tara Oceans TARA_R110002167 (sample SAMEA4398238) | marine metagenome | biome: Polar Biome; feature: [MES] marine water layer (ENVO:01000295) within the mesopelagic zone...; material: water (ENVO:00002006), including particulate matter (ENVO:01000060) such... | reverse complement strand
CTGCCGTGGAAAACTACCCCGTAGGGCAGTCAGACCGGACGCTTACATATTTAGTGCTCGTGCAGTATCTGGTCCATCGAGAGTGATGGATGCGCACACCCCGCCTCGCCCACGATCCGCGCAGGCACACCGGCCACGGTTTTCATCGGGGGCACGGCCTCCAATACAACCGAGCCTGCGGCGATCCGGCTGCAACGTCCAATCGTGATATTGCCAAGCACCTTTGCCCCTGCCCCGATCAAAACGCCATCGCCGATCTTGGGGTGCCGGTCGTCGTGTTCTTTGCCAGTCCCGCCCAATGTCACCGAATGCAGCATCGATACATTGTCGCCAACGACGGCCGTTTCACCGATAACAATAGAATGCGCATGATCAACCATGATCCCGCGCCCGACCTTTGCAGCGGGATGAATATCCACACCGAAAATCTCGCTGGCGCGCATCTGCACAAAGTAGGCCATGTCCTTGCGGCCAGTACGCCATAGCCAATGGGCCAAGCGATAGGCCTGAATTGCCTGAAACCCCTTGAAAAACAGCAAGGGCTGCAAAAGACGTTCACAAGCAGGATCACGGTCCAGAATGGCCACCAGATCGGCCCGCGCCGCATCAATTATATCGGGGTCCGCGGCCATCGCCTCATCGGCCAGTTCGCGCAATATCTGCTCGGACATTTCCGCCGAGGCCAACTTCATCGCGATACGTTGCGCCAGCGCCGCCTCCAACCTGTCGTGGTGCAAAATACCGCTATGGATTAGCCCACCCATCAATGGCTCGGCTGCGACCGCATCCTTGGCTTCCTGCCGGATGCGGTGCCAGACGGGATCAACTTTTGCCACAACGGAAGGCGAGATCGACATGGTGTGTCCTTTCAGTATCTTACCCCTCCTATCGCATCATAGTAGGTAAGGCCAAGAACAATCCTGTCATATCAGTCTTCACAATTTTTCATGGTTGCCCGGGCCAACAGCCCCTCGATCACGATACCGAGGCTGTCAAGGTAGCGCGGATCACAGCGGTCGGGCATCGCCACCTTTGTCATGGGTTGGCAAACTGCACACAACGACCCATCGCCATATTGCGGATGTGCCCGGCCGGTTTTCTTGCGATATTTGTCTGCCACATGCGCGTTGTGTATCAGCGATTGCACCAGCTTTCTGCGCCCCCTTTGGGGCACAGCAAGAAGCGTGCGTGCTGCCAAATTGAGATCGCTGAGGTGAACCGCCCGCATCAAACAAGGCTTGGCAGGGTCAAGGTCTGTGACGGACCCGGGCCAAACCGCGTGGACATCTGCGCTACTGCAATCTGGTAGTCGCCACTTTGCAATTCGCTTGTCTGCGCCGCTGCGGAATAGGAAAACAGCGGCGATGTCAGGCTCTGCTGGCGCTTGATTTGCCCAGCTTGGGTGATCGTCACCTGATAAACCTCTGTATCCTCGCCAAGCGGCACATCGCCGGTCCCCCAAACATCGCCGTCGACACGTGTCGCCCTGATCCAGCTAAACTGATGCGTTGCACCTGACGTTTGGCTGCTCAAATGGGTCACCGGATAGGGCCGGTAGCCATTGCCTTTAAACGCCTGCACAACGTGCTTGAAGCTGGCCGCACTGACGGCTTGCTTGGCCGGCCCATAGCGGTAGTGGCGCTCCAACCCGCGCGAGGCCGAAGGGATTGTAATCTGCTCGGGCCGACCATCCATGACAACAACAAAGCTCCCCACAGGCCAGATGTCCTGCATATGGGTCGCGGTTCCGGCTTGCCCGCGCAAAAGCTGGCTGATCTCGAAGCGGCGTGTTCCTGTGGGTGCGGCCTGGGCAAATTGAATAATCTCCCAATTGTCCGGCGTCCCGTCACCGACCGCAATCGTATTGGCACCGGCAAACAACGCAAGGTCTTCTACAGAAGACAATGATCCGCTGATCAGCTTCACCTCGACACCTGCCTGTCTGTCCCAGATACCGACGGGGCCCCGCACCAACGGCGTCTTCAAGGTTCCGATGGTTGCGCGTGATCTTTGAATGTCCTGAAGCACATAGTTGCTATCTGTCGCACTGCTATAAAGCGCCACAGCACCGGGCCACGGCCGCGCAGATGCCGCAATATAGGGCTCGTGTGGCACCTCGTCGCCGGTCAAAAGCGGCAGATCAAGAAACAACATCTCGACAGGCGTGGGCCCGACAAAGGGTTGCAACACAGCACCTTCCTCATAGAGCTTTTGCGGCAGATAAACCTCCGGATCAACCCGCGTGGCCTCGACCAACCGCAAACCAGCTTCATCCATGCGGTCGATCCGGTAAAGCCCCTTGTGATCGCGGGTATCCAAAGACACCACATCGGCCACAGTGATCCTGTTTTGCGACGGTGGCAGCGCAAAAACCGCCGTATCGGTTGCCAGTCGCGCCTCTTGCAGCCACCGCGTCACAGTGCGCGCGCCCTCTCCGCGGGTCATGGCCAACGGCACCTCGCTGCGCGAAACCCCATAGCTGCGTTCATCAGGCCGGATCGCTTCACTCACCCCCGCCTCATAATCGGCATCAGCGTCGATATAGCCCAATTGGACCCGTCCGGTAATTTCGGCAAATGGCGCACGAACAAGGGTCACCGGCGCTTGCCGGGTCGGGTCCAGCGCAAGCTCGTTGTCGGTCACAACATAGTCGGGCAGCCCCGTGCGGTTTTCGAACACCAAGACGCCATTGCGTTCGCTCGCGTCAAATCCATACGCCACCATCAAGGGCTGCAACGCGGCACGCGCCGTTGTGATGTCATCAACCAGATACCCGCGCACCAGCCCGTAAAGACGCGTCACATCAAAGCGTGTCACCCCTGACCGCGTGCAAATGTCGGCCACAACATCCGCCAAGGTCCGCGCCGAGGCGCGCCCGTTAAGCCAGTGACCGCGCGCATAATTATCGCCATCCGACCACAGCGATTTGGTCGCGGGAAAAAACGGATAGGGGCGCGCATCCCACGCCCAAACATGGGCGCGTTGCATATCAATCATTTGCCCCTCGTATTCGACGGATCGAGGGTTGTTCGCGTCTTGCGCATAATAGCCGAACATCGCACGAATATATTGCATCTGCATAAAATCGTCGCGCATCCCGTTGGAATAATAAGGTATTTGAGACTCTGATGATTTCGGATCCAGAAATTTATTCGGTTGATTTGTGCCCTTATCAATCGCCGCACAGCCTAGCTCGGTAAACCAGATCGGCTTGCTTTGGGGCACCCACGCCGTCGGCTGCGTGGCTCGCATCCCATCAATCCGGTTGTGGTGCTGCTGGCTCCACCAACCCTTGATATCCTTGTAACGCCAGACCCAAGGCTCGTCATCGCCATCGGTAATCGGGGTGCGGATCTGGGCATTGCGGGCCTCGGGTGAATGGTAATACCAGTCATAGCCTTCGCCACCGGCAATATTGCCCCGTAGATACGCAAGATTATAGATCGAACCTGCGCCAAAATCGGTATGGTCGGTGCCATCGCGCCAATCGCTCAGCGGCATGTAATTGTCGATGCCGATGAAATCGATGTTCGGATCCGCCCAGAGCGGATCAAGGTGGAACAGCTTATCGGCTGTGCCCTCGGGCTGATACCCGTGGTATTCCGACCAATCGGCCGCATAGCTGATTTTGCAATCAGGCCCCAGGACACCGCGCACCTCCGCGGCCAAAACCCGCAACGCATCAACTGCGGGAAAGCTTCCAGCCGCACCCCTGATCTGCGTCAAGCCGCGCATTTCAGACCCGATGCAAAACGCCGAAACGCCCCCCGCCGCCACGCATAAATGCGCATAATGCAGAATAAACCTGCGATAGCGCCATTGCACTGGCCCGCTATAGATCACAGCGCCATCAACAATCGCAAAATCGCCCACCGCAGCGGTTCCCATAAAGGCATCAACTTCGGCCTCGGCCACAGTGGTCCCATCAGGAGATCCCGCCACAAGCGGTGCAAGGGAAGTCGTAATGCGCCCACGCCACGGTAACTTCGGCTGCCCCGCGTTTCCGGTCCAAGGATCGGTCAAAGTATTCTCAGGCATCTGCTCCATCAAGATGAACGGATAAAACACAGGATCAATGCCGCGATCCCGCATCTCCACAATGGCTTCGATGACCGCGCTATCGGTTGGTGTGCCGCCATAAACCGGACGATCCTCCAGCATTGGCACAATGCCCGCCGTCGCGCGCGCCTGTCCTGACACGACCCAAGGCATCACATCGCCATCCGTCTCGATCTGCTCGACCTTCGGGGCAACGTCACAGTCACCGCAGCGCAGATCAGAGCCAAACCATGACACCACCAGCATTGACGATTTGCAATTGGGCATCTCGCCTTCCAGGCTGTCCAGCGAGGATGAAAAATCGGTAACGCCCGAGGGTGAATTTGTATTGATCGCAACCTGTTCGCCGTATTCCGGCGACAGATGCACCGCAGATGTTGCCAGAGAATATTCACCAGTCCCGGGGATCAACGCGACACCGCGCACCATGCGGGCCATGTCGGCGCGCGCGTCAGGTGTTCCCGCCTCGGACGGGTGCATGACCTCGAATGTCAACTGCGGGATGCGGTTGCCAAAACGGGCAAGATCCAGATCTTCAAGCACGACATATGCCGTTCCGCGATATGCGGGCACATTATCCGTCCCCTCTACCGCAACAATCTTGGGGTCAGGCGCTTGGGTCTGTGTGCCGCGATAAAGTCGCATGTTCAAATCAGTGGCAGCAATCTCGATACCATCCGCCCAGATCCGGCCGACATGGGTGATCTCCCCCTCACACAGCGCAACCGCCAAACTGACCGAATAGCTGAACGCGACAGTCGTCGGTTGCGGACCCGCCCCCTTGCCGCCGCCACCGGTCGTGGTCTGAAGCTCTTTGAACCGTGTAGCCCAAATAATCTGGCCACCCACCCGCATCCGTCCGTAAACCTGTGCAAGGGCCGCGCCCTCGCTGGCTCCGGTCAACCGGAACCGGTCGACGCGCCCCGTCTCAACGGCGTCACTGCCTGCCCCAAGCAGTCTCTGGTCGATCATTCGGCCAATCGTCGCGCCCGCCGCACGGCCAATCGTGGCCATTGAGAGCCCCAGAACAGTGCCTCCAATAGAGCCACCAAGTGCCATACCCGCCGCTGAAAGAACAAGAGTTGCCATGAGTTTACTTCCTTATCGAAAAACGAATTTTGCAACGATGCGCTTGCGCCACGGCTCTGAAAGCGGGCTCTCGACAACACCGTGGCCTGTGTAGGCATGGATAAATGTGGGCGCGGGCCCAAAATGCGCGACAATGCCCAAATGTTTGGCAACCGCACCGCGCTTCATACGAAACAAAATAACGTCGCCGGCACAGAGCTCGGCTCTTGCGACGGGCTGTAAATGGCGGTGGGCTGCGGCCCATAACACCTCTTGGCCCTGCGGCTCCGACCAGTCGGCGGTATAGCGCGGGATCGCTTCCGGCTCTGATCCGTGCAAGGCGCGCCAGATACCCCGCACCAACCCCAGACAATCCGTGCCAGCCCCGCATTTCGAGGCCTGATGCACATAGGGTGTGCCCAGCCACGTGCGGGCTATTTCGACAACTTGCGCCCCACTCATCGAGTAAGGCTTCCACCGGTGTCATCATCATCGGACCGCGGCACGCTCATCAGCCAATCGTCACCAGGAATGTCCGGAAAGCCTTGAAAATTCAACATATTATCAAATTTCTCGCGACACGTCTGGGCCCGTTTGTCACATCCCGCAATAATGCGCACAGCATCACCGAGCCCGACCGCCACAGGGATCGGCTGCCACAACGTCAAAATGCGGCTGGTGCCATCCATCTCATCGCGCTTGATCGCCGCTTGCAGCCCATCGGCGGCACCCGACCTGAAGCTGATAAATCCGCCCTCGAACCAACGATCCGTATATTCCGCCGCCAACTTCATCGTCATAACCTGACGATCATCAACTGCAAGCAGCGTGGCATCAGCCCGAAATGCCACATCCGTGACATCAACCTTGCAGCCAGGATCACCCAGCACCGCGCTACATGTTTTCAAATATGCGCGACCCTGCGGCTGATTTAGCATTTCGGTCAACCCGCGCAACTCGGTGCGGTAAACGCCCTGCTCGCGGGTAATTTCGCCAATCGTGCCAATAAACCGGATTTCACGCTGTGCCACGTTATCCCAGCGCACCAACCATGTGGTGACCTCCGCATCATCGTAGCGACCCGCCTCGATATCCGCATCGGTGACCGCCGAGGCACTTAAAACCCCCAAGGCCTCGGTATTATTCACCGAAAGCCCCGTTGTGCTGGCCAGCGCCTTGGCGGACAACCCGCTGTCGGGACTAAATGTAATCCCATCGAAAACCAGCGGTCGGTCATGATCGGTAAATCCGAAGCTCACGCCATCTTTGCGCACGATCGACCAACACTGGCACACATGGGTCGTGCCAATCGCCAAATGCGCATTAAGCTGTGCAACAGTCATAAGCGCACCTCGACAATCGGCACATTGGGCGCATCACCGGCGCGAAAGCTGGACACAGAGGTCTGGATCGTATCGGTATCAAAACGCACCGGCACATCAAATTCATAGCCGGCCCGGACTTCCGCGCCCAGATCTGGCGGATGCGCAAAAATGATGTCGCCGGTCGTGACATCAACGTCATAGTCGATCGATTCCTGCAACTCGTCGCCGCCAATTGCCACACGCACAGTGCCCGCAATCGGTTTGGCAATCGGGCGCACATAAGAATAGCCACCCGAGGTATAAGTCTTGGTCAGCGGGATCACTTTGGTGACCTCATCGCCAATTGCAATCAGTTGATCCAGCGACGTCGGCACAGACAAAGGCGCACAAGACTTGTAGTCGCCCCAATCTTTCCAGCGAAAGCTGTGCAACTGGCCCTCTCTCGCCTCGAAAAACGCAACAATCGTCGCGACATCGTTCAGCGAACGCAAGCCTATGCCCGCATCATAACGCCTGCGCGAATGCGCCCATGGGGTGTTGCGTTCTTCAAAACCATTCGACAGCGTCACAATCTCGGTGCGCCGCTCTGGCCCACCCACCGAGCCAAAGCTCAGGTTTGCAGGGAACTGGATCTCATGAAATGCCATTTGCGACCTCCGATCAGCGATTACGTTGGCCACGGCCCATGGCACGGGCCATCTGGGTGGCTATTTGACCCTGACTGCGCTGGAAACCCTGCACATCGGGGGTCGAGATATTCATTGTGACATTGACCGTGCCGCCACCTTGGGCACGCACCCCCAAAGCGCCATCAGCCCCGCGTGACAAAGGCATGATCGCCTCCGGTCCGGCCTCTCCCATCAAGCCGGTGCCACCGCGCATCGGGAACGTCGTAGGACCACTCACGACCCCGCCCTTCGCAAAGGGCGTCACCCGCCCTTGGGAAAACGAGGCGCCATTCTCGAACGGCATCATGCCCGACACCGCAGCATTGACGCCATTCGCCAAAAGCCCGCCAAACTGCTGCATCACCGGATTGATCGCGGCAGAATACGCCGTATCGACCATCGCCTTTGCAACAACCCCCAAGGCATCCGTCAACTTCAACCCGTCAAAGACCAAGCCGTCAAACGCGCGGCGCAATCCTCCTGAAAAGCCGCGCTCCAAATTGCCCAGATCCCGGGTCGTCTCTCCCAACGTGCCTTGAATATCGCGCAACTGGCTCTCAAAGGCCGCCGTCATCGTGGTTGCATCGCCCAGCGTGCGCTCAAGCGCATTCACCTCGCTGTCCAATGCATCAATTTGGTCTAGTCCACTCATTTCACTCTCCAATGCTGTCGGGATAAGCGCGCTGCAACTCGGCAAGCCGGTCGCGGGCCATCGGCATCAACTTTTCGTCCAGGCCCAGCATCACCTGCAACTCCGCAGGGGTCAGCGCCCAAAATTCGACCGGGCGCAAACCAAGCCCATGCAGGCCCGCGCGCATCAAATTCGGCCAATCCATCGCTAACTCGGCGGCGAGAACGCGCGGACAAGCAACGTTGCCGCAGCCTGCGCCGCACCCACGGCCCCACCTTCAATATCAGCGCGCAACAAATCCGCCGCCGACCCTTCCCAGCCGCCACCGCGCAGGCCCGCCACGACCAACGCCATCACATCGCGGCTGGAAAACTTTCCGGTCTCGAACCGCGCGACAAGATCGACAAGACTTTCGGCCCCCATGGTGGCCTCCATCTCGGCCAGCGCACCCAGCGTCAGCTTGCAACAATGCGGCACGCCGTCCACGGTCACCGTGACCTCTCCTGCCAGCGGGTTCACCATTACAGGGCCGCCGTGAACACAAGCTCGCCCGCAGACGCAAGCGACAACTCATAGGTCGCCTCGCCATTGTGCGAACCGGCATATTCGATCGACGTGATCTGGAACGGACCCTGCATCGTGCCAAAATCAGGCACAATCACTTGGAAATCCGGCGTTTCGCCGTCAAAAAACAACTGGCGCGCGCGCTCGTCGGTATTTGCATCCTTAAACACACCTGATCCGGAAATCGCCGCGGTTTTCACACCCGCGCCCGACAACAGCTCGCGCCAACCGCCCGTGCTTTCCAACGATGTCACATCCACCGTTTCCGCATTCAGACTGATGCGTGTCGCGCGCAAACCTGCGGCCGTTTCAAACAGGCCATCTCCCGTCATATCAATTTTGACCAAGAGGTCCTTACCGTTCTGGGCTACCATTGCCACTACTCCTTAGGGTTGGGAAAACAAAGGGTCACACGTCCGCGACGCGGACACGAAAAATCAGATTGATCTGGCGGATATCGCCTGTGCCCACGCGGGCAGCCGTGGCCTTGTAAAAATTCAACGACACAACTGCCCCGCGGCTTAGCACCAGATTTGCATCAACCAAGGCATCCGACACCGCAGCCGCAGCCGTCTTGGCCTGCGCAAATCCCGCCACATCCGTGACCACGGACACCGTAATCTCATGAAGCGCACCTGCGCCCGTCTTGTCAGATTGATCTTTGACAAGCTCGGGGCCCAGCGCCACATAAAGTGACGGCAATGAGCCCGCAGGCAACGCATCATACACATTGCTCCCCACAATCACAGACAATCCTGGGTCATTGGAAAGTTGTTGAAAAACAGCCTCTTGTAGCGCGGCAGATACACCATAACTCATGTGACCATCTCCTCTTGGGCGTAACAGGTCAGATACCTTTCGCCTGCAACCGATTGCGTGACCGCGGTGATCGCATAAACGCGACCCTGACCGCGAAACCTTTGACCGGCTTTCGGTCTTGCATCCGACGACACAGGTGCGGCACGAATTGTGATCCGGTACGCCACACGGCTCACAGACACCGCAGCCCCCGAGGTCTCGCGCCCAGAACCCGATTTGATCTCGGCCCAATGCACACCCATCTCGACCCAGTTCTGGCTATACCCGCCAGAGCCATCAGGCGTCTGCGCAAGGCTCTCCAATTTCAGATGACGGTTCAGCTTTGGGCGGCTCATAAGCGACCCCCCGAAAACAAGCGAATGTTGCGGTAGCGCTCGATCAGCGTGGATACCCCAAATGGCATCTGCTGCCCCGACATCGCGCTCTCATGGCGGAATTCGTAGAAATGCGCCGCCAACATCAAAACTGCCTGGGCCAGATCGGCGGGCAAATCGGACCAATCGGGGCCGTAACCCGCGCTCATGTAAATACGCACAGCTCCGCCCTGCGGCACCGACGGCAAAGCACTGCCAAACGCCTCGATTTGCGGACGATGGGCATCCTCGATCAAGCGGTAACTCGCGGTGTCGACCTGCACTTCCGATCCGTTGCGGTCCAGCAAGGTCACGCCAATAACCGTGCGCACAGGGGCCAGTGGCAAAGCCTGTGCTCGGCCATCCCGCCAGGCGGTCAGGGTCAGGCTAAACGTGCGCTCAATCGTAATTTTACCCGTCCGGGCTTCGATGGCGGCCAATGCGGCGCGCAGAAATCCTTCTAGAACACCATCCTGCAAATCATCGTCGGCGAAACCCGAACCCATGCGCATATGGTCTTTGAATGTGGCGACCGGCAGGGCCTGCTGCGGCACGGTGGTCTCTTCGACTAACATCATGGAACACTCCAGAAATAAGTGTGTTGGGGCCAATCTGGCCAAAAACCCGGACGCGCAGATCGCGCATTGCTCGATCGGAACGGGAGCAGCTAGACAATGTGCCACAACGCGCCCGGGGCGGCGCTGCCCACATCAGGACAACGCCCATTCACCACCAGCTTAGCTGACAGCGAATTTCAGCAGCTTGATCGCACCAAAGTCACTGACGGCACCACCGACGCGCTTGGTGGCATAGAACAAGACATGCGGCTTGGCAGAGAACGGATCGCGCAACACGCGCAGATCAGGACGCTCGGCCACGGTATAGCCCGCGCCAAAATCACCAAAGGCAATCGCCGTCGCGTCAGAGGCCACATCAGGCATATCCTCGGCAATCAACACCGCATAGCCCATCAGTCGTGCAGGCTCGCCCGCGGCCAAACCATCGGACCACAAGAAACGACCATCATTGTCTTTCAGCTTACGGATCGTGCCCGCCGTCTTGGAGTTCATCACAAACGTCGCATTCGCGCGGTATTCCGCACCAAGGCTATAAACCAGCTCCACAATCGGATCACCGTCCGCAATGGCACCATCGACACCGGTCACCACATAGCCAAGATTGCCCCAGACCCAGACGTCGTTGTCGACAGATGGATATGTCAGCAGACCCCTGGGCTTATCAATGCCGTCACCATTGACAAAGGCAGACGCCTCAGACCGGGCAAACTTGTCGGCAATCCGGCCCGCCAGCCAACCCTCGATGTCAAACGCGCTGTCATCCAGCAGACGCTGCGACGCCTTTGGCAAAGCAGACAGCTCGTGCAACGGGATGGTAATGCGGTCAATCTGCGGTGTGGCCGTCTCGGTGACAGCAGAGGCTTCCGTGGCCCAGCCCGCACCCATCTCGGTGCGATCGACCAATACGTCAAACGATGTGGCATCCACATTCACAACATTGGCAATCGCGCGGATCGATGCGGTCGAGGACAGAGTGCCCTTGATCGTATCAGCTGTCTGCGGGTCAACCAAATAGCCGCCATCAGCCGCCACCGAGGTGCCCAGCGCCTTGCCCTCCATCTCGAGGCCGCGCAAACCATCATCATCGCCAGAGCGAAGATAGGCAGCAAACGCCTTCTGGTGCGGGGCATCCTCATGCGCAGCGGCAGCAAGCACTGGGCGTGCAAAGGTCATAGTCTTTCGATCCAGCTTGTTCATCCGGTCATCCTGTTTTTGAAGTTTGGCATTCACGCCGTGGGAAAAATCTTTAAAATCGCTCATAAAACCGGAAATCGCGGTTTTAAGTTCTTCGGCCGGAGACACATCTTCCCCGACCCGAGACATCAACTCAGGTTTGCTCATCAATCGGTCCTCTTGATGGTTTGTTTGGCCGGTAGTTAATCCGGCGCCATTTGGCGACGCGCGTTCTCGAACACGGCGGCCATCTCACGCAATGTCACCGCAGCCGGGTCATCACCCTTGGCACCAACACGCGCATCCGGAAGCATGGGGAACGTCACAAGCGACACCTCCCAAAGTTCCAACTCCGACAAAAGCCTGCCGCCCTTGTCATTCTTGCGGGATTTGATCGTGCGATACCCGATCGACAACCCGTCAATCGCACCCGCACCGATCAAAGCGGCAGCTTCCCGGCCACGGGCCACATCCGTCAGAATGCGGCCCTTCACCCACAACCCTTTTGCATCCTCACGCACCTCGTCCCAAACCCCAATCGGCTGGGCAGGATCGTGCTGCCAAAGCATCTTGATCGACGCCTTCTTGGCTGCCGCCTTGCGCAATGATGCCGCATAGGCGCCGGTCTCGACCGTATCACCGCCCTGATCAGCCTTGCCAAACAGCGATGCATAGCCCTCGATCGTCGACCCGTCGGTCACCACAAGATCACCGCCAAGCTGACAGTATTTCATTTCTAAAGGCATATTCTTTCCTCGATTCATTGCGCCGCAAGGGCTTTGACAATTTCGAAAACAAGCAGGCCAAAGGCACCACAAACGATCAACGCGATCTGCCACTCCAAACGCGACACCATGAACTCGATCTTGCCCAATCGCACATCGAGCTGGGCAAACCAGAAATCGGACACCGGCGGCGGCGTCTGGACGCGGACTTTAGGTGGCAAATCGACAATTTTACCCGTCATCACCAACCTCCAGCACCGGCAGGCCCAGCAAATTGCGCTTCTCCGCATCAGTCAAAAACGCAGCATCCGATACCCGACGCCACTGCGCCTCGCGCTCGGCACTCAAGGCGGGGATCTGGTCCAGATCAGGGCGCAGCGTGATCTGCTCTCCGGTGAAATCCGACAACCAATCCGAAATCGACCCCAATACACGGGCCGCCAGCGGCAATACCGTCAAACGATAAAACGCGCGGTTCGCCTCCTGATAATTCGCATAGGTCGCATCACCCGGCAGCCCCAACAACATCGGCGGCACCCCAAACGCAATCGAGATTTCTCTCGCCGCAGCCTCCTTGGTCTTCTGGAACTCCATATCCGACGGCGAGAACCCCATCGGCTTCCAATCCAGCCCTCCTTCCAACAACATTGGCCTGCCCGCATTGCGTGCCCCCTGATGCTGGCTCTCCATCTCCGACAACAACCGGTCATATTGATCGGCACTCAACGACGACTGCCCATCGGCGCCCTTGTAAATAATCGCGCCACTGGGACGCGCGGCATTGTCCAACAACGCCTTGGACCACCTTGACGCCGCATTGTGCACATCGATCGCACTGGCCGAGGCCTGCAACGGCGAAAACCCGTAATGGTCATCTTGCGGATGGAAACTCTTGATATGACAAATCTTGCTGTCATTCTGAGCCACCGCAAACCGGTGCTTGCGGCCATTGACCCCGTATTCATAAGCCACAGGCCAACCATCCGGCCCCGGCACCACATTCATCCGGTCAGAGCGCAGCACATGCAACTCCACCGGCAGGCCCTCGTCACCCACAGCCTCCAGATAGCCGTTGCCTGTCAACAGCAACTGGCCGTAAAGCGCCTCTAGCACCTCCGCGCGGCCCTGCCCCGCATTGGGACGCGCCAATAGTGCCTGGATCGGATGCATCTCATACCGACGCTCCTGATCCTGCAACACAAACGGCAAGGCTGCCGCAGCCTCTGCAATAATCTTGACCGCACGAAACCCGATCGGATTGCCGGTAAAGCCGGTGCGGGTCAGTGACACAACATCACGTGGGCTCCATGCCACACGACCTGCACTTGGCCAGGCAACCGCATGGCCCGTGGCCGATGCTTTCACCCGTTCCGGGGCAGCACCGGCGGTCTGTGTCTTCGGGCGGTTTAGAAATTCAAACATCAAAAACTCCTTGATCTCGCAACCCCAACTGGTTGCCGCTGATCCTTGAAAACAGTTTTACGAGATAGATCTTACGAAGCTGGAAGTGCTGCGCGCGGTGGGGCGCGCAACACCCCTATACTTAAAGGTGCCTCACGCGCGGCGCGCGATGTGTCTTCGCAGGCGCAATCATCAAATCATAAATCGCCCAGACCAAGGCATCCACGCGGTCAGGTGATCCCCTGCCCTCAAAGCCCGCCGTCGTCATCTGACACATCTGGTCCTCCAACGCTGACAAGCCTCGCAAATGGCGCACGCGCCCTTGCTCATAGAGCGCCGCCACAGGCTCGGCGCGCAGCACCTTGCCCTTGGTGGCATGAACCGCACGAAACGACACCAATGGCTCCTCTTGGCGCAAAATGGTCTCCACCATCTCGCCACCCTGATTGACCTCCGCCACCAGACGGTCGGCCTCATGCCTGTTCATCGCCGCAATCGCAGCCTTGGCCCAGGCATTCGGCGAGGCCGCACTCACCGTGGCATCCTCGATCACATAAACGCACCACTCTTGCGGCGGGCCCTGCATCACAACACCCGCAACAATAATCCCGCAATCATCCGAGTTCTTGCGCCCCGTCACCGGCGGATCAATCGCAACCACCACACGGTCAAACTTGGGCAACACCTGCACCTGCCTTGTCGCCAAAGTGGCATACGACCAGAGCGCCCCCTGCACATCTGTCAGCAACTCACCCTCAAGCTCTTGGCGGCCCAGTCTGGTCCCGCCATAGCGCGCCTCGACCTCGACCAGAAACTCGGGCGCAAGGTTCGCGCGATTGGCATATGTGGGCGCATGTGTGGTCACCGTCGATCCTCGGGCCAACAACTCACGCAAGGCCACCGTATTGCGCGGGGTTGTCGTCACACAAGACCGCGGATCATCTCCCAACCGCAGGGCAAACTGCACCATATCCCATGTTTCTTCGGCCAAACGCCACTTGGCAAACTCGTCAACCCATACCGCATCAAATTGCGGACCTCGCAACCCCTCGGGGTCTTGCGCCGAAAATAACTGCGCTGTCGCCCCATTGGGCCATTCCAACACCTTGCGACTGGACACCCACCTTGGCCTGCGATCCTCGGGGGTCACCGCCATGATGCCGCTATCGCCAAAGACCATCACCTCACGGGCCTGCTCGAACGTCTCGGCAATCAATCCCACGCGGTGCTTGGGGCCCGACGATAACGGGGTCGGGCCT
>TARA_R110002167_G_scaffold103196_2_pt1 | contig 14633 bp, 14 predicted proteins | sample TARA_R110002167 | Tara Oceans TARA_R110002167 (sample SAMEA4398238) | marine metagenome | biome: Polar Biome; feature: [MES] marine water layer (ENVO:01000295) within the mesopelagic zone...; material: water (ENVO:00002006), including particulate matter (ENVO:01000060) such... | reverse complement strand
AATTCCAAAGCCCCCTCTAAAAGTGTGAGTATTTTCTGTAGCAATTGCCAACATCAGCTGTTTAGGTATAAAAAGGGCGGAAAAGGCGCGCTTATAAAATGTTTTAAAGAGCGCATTACGCAAGATTTTACAACACAAGCTGGAATATGCCCTGCATGTGAAACAGTGTTCGCCAGAGATATGCTTATACGTGGCACCCCTGCTTTTAAAATGATAGGTGGTAAAGTTTGGTTCAAGTAAGCTAAAAATTAGAAACCGCGAGAAGCAGTATCAAAAGGCTTTCAATTCCTATTCTAAGGTGGGTTTTATAACAGCTGCGTAGAGCTTTTAGTATTGTTGCTTATTGGTTTCAAGCAAATCATAGATGCACAAACCATGCATGTTGAATTTTTAAAGCTGGCTCATTAGCCTAATATTATTAATAAAAAATGACATTTATAAAAACTAAAATGGCCTTCCTATTGCAAATTGTATTGTTTCTATCAAGTCAGAAATATCAGCCTTGACTTAGCCATGCACTCCACTGGACGATTGCCGCAACAAAAAATCATCTTACATTGGGCTTAAATTAGCATTTCCAGTCATCATATTGCCTGCAATATTTCTTCTATCTTCAGTTAAAAATCCTTTCAGTCTCATTTATTAACCCACAAACAACGTGCTGACAAATTTGTCAGTGAGCATGTCATTTTTGCTTAAAAACCAAAATAAAATATTTTTAGTGCAAATAATTATGATTTAAATCAATTAGATAATAATTTTTAATCAATTGGCTCCTTATTTGCAAATACTCCAGTACGTAGGCAGTTTCTCGTGACGTAGTCGCTGTTGTTGATAATTTAAGCCTTATTATTTTGGAATCCATAATGAAAAAATTAACAGTATTAAGTCCCTTGTTTTTTACCCTGTTTCTATTAAGTGCTTGCAATGGAAGTGCAGATGGAGAATCTCCCATATTGGATATTAATTCACAAGGTACAACGACTATCAATATTGGCTCACTTAGCAGCCAGTTAAATACCCTCCCTTTAGGCGATTTAAGCAGTGCTGAAGCAGAAAGCATTGTATTTATGCGAGAAGAGGAAAAACTGGCAAGGGATGTTTATAGCGCTCTTTACAATGTATATGGCACCAATATTTTTACAAATATCGCAGCAAGTGAGCAAACTCATACTGATGCCGTTAGCGTACTTATTTCTCGTTATAATTTGACCGACCCGATGGCTACCGATGTAGTAGGTGTGTTTGAGAATAGTGAATTGCAGTTTATTTATGATGTATTACTTGATTCGGGCTCAGTTTCACTTTTAGAAGCACTTTATGTTGGGGCCAGAGTAGAAGAGTTGGATATCTATGATCTTGAGCGCCTTAAGGATTTCGTTATCGACAACGATGACATCATGCTGATTTACAATAATTTATTAAAGGGCTCGCGCAATCATTTACGCTCATTTGACAAGCAGATAAAAAACAACGGCGGAGTTTACACACCTATTTATATCAGCCAAGAACAATATGACGATACCATCAATAGCCCCATTGAAGGGAATTAGATAATCCAACATTGATTATTTTTGATGTGCTTGGTATTAACAAAAATCCTGAATTTAATTTGTTAACACCAAGCACATATTCAGCAAATTTTAAGGATAGTAAACAAGATGCGAATTCATTATCTTCTGGTCATAGTCATGTTAAGTAGTTTGAGTTTTGCCGGCACAAGCGAGACTCAATCAAGTGATACAAGAACTAAAATAACACTAACAACAACGGAAAAAGACTTTGTATTAGAGCGCATGCGAAGAATGCTCGAAACCCTCACAGCTATTCAGATATCTTTGGCGCAGGAGTCACCAGAAAAGGTGGATGACTCGGTTATGTTAATGCTGCAGTTCTCCAAAGAAAATCATCCAACTGGCCTACATCAGTTATTGCCCGAAGGCTTTAAACAGATGAGTCAAGTGATGAATCAGAGTTGGAAAACTCTAACAAATGAAATTACCGACCCAAAAGTCATACAAAAAGAAATTGTCAGCATAATGACAACTTGTAATGCCTGCCATCGCTCCTATCGAATAGAGTAATAGTTGGAGATAAAAGGGCCAACTATACCGTCAACACCTTGATTTTAGGCAAAGTGAATTCGAAGAAAGCGGTGCAACTTCCGACTTTTAGTTTGGCTTTTCAATTAGGCGAAACATGCTTTTAATAAAACCAGCTTTAACTTTATCTGGCTTTATTAGAAGCACCGGCAACACACCATCAGCAAATTTCAACCTCACGGCCAACGGCGTTGTCGGTATCCCCAAAGCTTCAACACTTAACAAGCCAGCAAAAACAAACTTCATTGCATAAGTCTGCTGAGTCACTTACTCTTTTGTTAAAGACTACAAGGAAGCCATTATATCTTGAAGCGATTTTTGAGCGAGCTCAGACGACGCAAAGTTGTCAAATCTTTAGTAGCCTACGTGGGTATTTCTTGGCTTATTTTGCAAATAGTCAGTGTATTAGGCAGCATAATAACCATGAGCCCATTAGTTGGCCCAGGGACATTTTTGCTTTTGGCCTGCGGTTTACCCGTGGTGATTTATTGGTCATGGCATTTTGATTTCAGCTTTGGGGGCATATCGCGCACACCAAGCTTGGATGAAAAAACAAACCCAAAGTTAACCCCCCTCGGGTGGTTACGCTGGACAGGCCTGATGGCAGTGGTATTAGTCAGTGGTTTTTTGGGTGTGCATTATTTCGACCTCATAAAACAAGAGCAACAAGTCGAACAGGCAAGTTTGCCTAAAGTAAGCTTAGCAGACTCCATTGCTGTGCTGCCCTTCACCGATAAAAGCCCAGCGCAAAATCAGAGCTATTTAGCCTTAGGACTCGCAGAAGAAATCACTAGCTTACTGGGCCGCTCAGATGACTTTAAAGTCTCAGCCTCACGCTCCAGTCAAATTTTAGTAGAGAAAGGCTTGGGGCCCGCAGAAATTGGCCAACGTTTGCAGGTAGCAACCGTGCTCACTGGCAGTGTTAGTGCTATCGGTGAGCGCTTAAATGTGCGTGTTGAGCTATTAGCCAGCGCTAATGGCCAAACCTTATGGACTGAAAATTTTTCACGTGAGTTAAAAGATGTCTTTGCCATAGAAAGTGAAATTGGCCGTGCGGTAGTTAACTTATTGCAAGATAAATACATCGTAGCCGGCAGTTTCGATACCCTATCAAATACCAGCAACACCGATGCCTATGTGATGTACCTTAAAGGTCGAGAACAGTACCGTAAACAAACCACTGAATCGATGAAAGAAGCCCGTCACTTATTTGAGCAAGCGGTGGCACTCGATCCAGAATATGCCAAGGCTTATGTGGGCTTGGCTGATACCCTAATTCTATTGGCGGAGGGCGATTTACGTTTTGGCATAATAAAAACCGATATTGCTGCGACATTAGCTAAGCAAAACATTGATAAGGCACTCGCACGCCAACCAGAGATGGCAGAAGCCTACGCGGTAAAAGGTTACATCTCGTTCATGTTGAATGATTTTGATAAGGCAATTGCTGACTATGACAAAGCCATTGACTTAAATTCCAACCTCGCCATTGCTTACATGTGGAAAAATCTCGTCTTAGATTCTTTGCAACGTTTTGAAGAATCTTTTTTAGCGTTAGAAAAAGCTTTAGAACTAGACCCTCTATTCTTAACCGGTACTTACAATATGGGGGTTGAACTAACAAGATTAGGGCGTTTTGACGAGGCGGAAACTGTTTTTAAGCAATTAGGAATAGACTTCCCGGATTCTACATTCTCTCACCAAGGTCTAGCCGATATGTACTTTAGCCAAGGCGATTATGTTGGTGCCATTCGTGAAGCGCAAAAAGCCACAAAACTCTCTCCTGATAATCACGAATTAGCTTACAAGTTAATGGCTCCATTACTTAATTTGGGTTTAACTGAATTAATAAAGCAAAAAGATCAAGACCCCGTTTGGAAATCTGTTATGGATCATTATTATGAAAACATCCTTGTTATTGAAGGTCAATTTGTGACCTTATTTGAACGTATGGATTTTAAAATTGCAGCCAATCCAGAGGATTACTGGCTCAGTTTTGAAGCAGCTTGGTATCAATCTATGTTTGGTGACAAACAAAAGGCTTTGCACCTGTTCACTGAAAAAGTAAACTTAATCGACCAAACCGAGCTGTTTTATATGCCGCTTTGCTCTCCTGCCATTGAAGTTGCATGGGCAAAAAAAGAATTGGGTGAAGAAGTGGAATCAATTGCCCTAATTAATCAGTGCAAGGTATTGATGGATGAGCAGCTTCAATCGTCGATAAAATATTTTGAACTTTATTATTTATCAGCCCGCATTTATTCCCTGCAAGGACAAGCAGACAAAGCAATCGTCGCGCTAAAAACGGCTATAGATAATGGCTGGCGTGAATGGTGGACAAAATACGATCCACTATTAAAAAGTTTGGCGGAAGAACCTGAATTTCAAACACTCATGCAATTTATTGATGATGACCTCGCCAGACAAGGCATTGAAGCGGCGGCCCTATTTGCAAAATAGTAGACAATTGATTGAAGTTGTTTTTATTGGCAATAGTTTGGGCAGAAGAGAGCTGAAGCAATAAGGCAATCCACTGTCGTTGATATTCTGCTAATAGTGGCTTTGAGTGGTCAATAGTGCTTAGTCATAAGCCAATAAAAAAGAGGCGTCACAACGCCTCTTCCTCTATTAGCCTTAGTTAATTTTTATTTCTTTATCTTTGTTTGTCTTCTCAATATCAGGCCTACCCAGCCTAATAACAACAAACCCATTGAAGCAGGGGCACTCACATCATTAGTCGGAGAATTGGGATCAACATTGGCTGGTAATATTCTAAGTTGCTCGCCTTCAGAATAAAAAGACATCGCAGCATTAATAACGTTATCCGATGAGTCAAGACTGTCATAGCCGCATATCTCATCTGGAGGCGCTACTGAACCGGGGTCAGGGGGCACTGGGCCAGTTGGATAAGGGTAATTCACTGGGTCATTATAATAATAATAATCGTCAACCGCATTTTGATATTGTTGAAATAGACTCAGTGCCGCTTGATAAACTTCGAAGGCGGGGTTTAAATCGCATATACGCTGCAGATTTACCTTATCATTGGGTTTATTTCGATCGTAAAATATTTTACCGTTTGGCGTAGTGATACCAACCGATACAAAAACATCGTAATCACCCGCAGCTAAGTCGACATCAGCATTTAATGTAACCCAGCCATCCAAAATTGTCCCATCTATGGTGGCTAAATCACCCAAGGTATTAACCTCACCGGGTAAAGTAGGCTGACCACTAATAGACCAATCTACGTCATACACGACATCTGGTATGCCAAAATACAGGCTGAAAAAGCCAAACATTGACAAAGACTCACCTTCAGTAAATTCCCATACACAGGGCTCGCCATAAATTTTAAAATTCTCCGCCGCTACCGCGGTATCATATTCTTCCTGCGTAATGCGCCCATAGCTCAACTCGGTATCCCAATAGGCGATTTCATGCGCTAAGTCGTCAAGGTCATCATCGGTATAACCGTTAATACAAGTATTAGGCACTGAGCCTAAACCCCTGCCACCCCCCCCTACTGCACGAAGAATACTCTTAGTAAAAAATTGATCTTCATAAGCCGATTCTTTAATTCTATTAAATTCGTTGAGGTATTGATTTTCAACGTAATAGTAGCCTTCAGAAAAATTGCTACTTTTCGAACCTCGGCCACCGGTTCTACTCAATGCCGCCTCAACGACTTGGATGTATAAAAACTGCGTTAACAAAAGCAAAGTGAAAATAGATAATTTACGAGACATAGCCATTCCTTGATGTTTACTATAAATCAGATGAAGGCACTTGCCATTTGCGAAACAAAACTGCGGTAAGTGTGAATCACAACGCTGAGTTTAGGGCTCATTTATGATAGATTAAAAAAACGCGCAAAAATTACGCCATTAATTTTTTATTCTTATATTACAGTCAGTTAGATCTAATCACTATAATCCATTTTTGAAAAGTGTAAAAAATACCGACACTTATGGGCTATAAGTGTATCCAAAAATTCTGAACATGGTGATTTTGCGCATTATGCATGGGAAGCAAAATAATCGTGTATGCCACTCAATATTAGCCAATCTTGAGAAATTGTATTTTTAATAATCAGTGCAATACTTGCTAAAACACAATACTAGCTAAGGATAGCCTTATGGCTGAACCCATCGTTGCTCAACCTACTATTAAAGGTGATCCTGACTCACGGCATTGGAGATGGGGGCAGATTCATTTTGTACTGTCTTTATTGGTGATACTTAGCGCTTATTATATTGGCCTAAGCTGGTTTTTAAATTTATTAGATCAAGCCGTTGCAGCTCACTCCCTTGCTGAAAAAAATCAAAATATCATTACGATTTTGTTTTTAAAGCAGTTGTTTTGTTTAGGCCTTCTGGGTGGTGCCATGCACTGTCATATTTTTATTGCTAAAGAATTCAATCAGTATCATCGCAACAAAGCCATTACTCATGCGCCCATGGCCATCGATTTTTTAGGCTATATTATGCAAATAGTGGGCGGCGGGCTGACTGGTGTTATTTTATTTTTCGCCTTAAAAACCGGGCTAGTGATCGTCACTTCTGGCTCCCTAGAAAACATAAAAGACATGCCTATTACACTCACGCCCTATGCTGAATGGCTCATCGCGTTTGCAGGCGGTTTAGGCACTCATCATGTAAAAGCCTTTTTAGATAAATTTGGCCAATCGTCTACCGGCGCCAAAGGTAAATATGGCAATGAGCAAGCAGGACAAGACCCCTCTGCGCCTAAAGATACCCCTGAAAACCTAGGCGAAAGTGCTAAATAAAGACGCTAAAAGATAAGTACGCCGCATCGCTAATTTCTGTCGCCCACTAAAGGATAAATACAGCGCAATCCCTTATTATCCCCACTGCTAATATTTTGTACTTGAGCTTCTACCTGCCGATTACGACAAGCATAAAAATCAAGACTAGGATAAAAAAAATACCATCAACAAAAGTAACTAAGGTAGTATGCAAATAGAGTTATAAGGCGCTGTGACCTTGCTGTTATCTCAACACCAGAATCAAAACAGACGAACCTCTTACTTACCCTAGGTAATAAGAAATTCTGAGACCTTAAACTACTATATGGATATCTCAATGAATAAGATGATTTTACTGAGCACACTTATGCTCATTAACTCTCCCTACGCCTTTGCTCACTCCTCTGACAACAACACTAATTGGCAAACTATAGAGGTAGATAAGCAAATAAAGATAGTTGACGAGCAAGGATCAATCAAAACAATTAGCCCTAGCTGTGCGTTTGATACCGTCGTGAACCCTCTAACCGACGAGCTACTAGACAATTCATTTCACTTTTATTTTAAACAAGGAAAAAGTAAAAATGTGGTGGTCTATTTTAATGGCGGTGGTGCATGCTGGAATGATGCTACCTGTGTTGCATCTTTGAGTTTAGCCAGTATCCCTGGTCAACGACCAACCTATAATCCATCAATATTAGCCGAAAACTCACCTGAAAATGCAGGGGGGATTTTTGCGGAGGATGAAAACGCCAACCCATTTAAAGACTGGAGTAAGGTGTTCATTCCCTATTGCACGGGCGACATTCATGTGGGTTCGAGCGATACCACTTATATCGATACCGACGGCTTAATTACTGGTTTTTCAGGCGCGCCGGTCACCGTAAAACATCGTGGTTTTGATAATTTCATGGCAGTCAGAGAGTGGTTGAAAAATAAATATGACAGTAAAAAATCGCATAAAATTAAAAAATTATTAGTCACCGGCTCAAGCGCCGGCGGTTATGGGGCGACATTAAATTTTCCATACCTGCAAGCCGCTTTTCCTAAAGCTAAAACTTATCTACTTGCTGATGCATCTGAAGCGATAGTCACTCAAGGTTTTATTGATAGCGTATTCAATTTTGAACAAGTTTGGAATGTCGAATCAACCCTTCCCTTGCTGTTTAATGACGCATTAACAACCTATACCGCATTGGGGTTTAATGCCGAGATATTTGCAAGACTCAGTGAAGCCTATCCTGCAAGTCGCTTTGCCCAATACACCACTGCATTTGATGCAGTCCAAGTGCAGTTTTTGAAAATTATGGACCAAAACGACCAAGGTAACGGTAACCCTTTCACTTGGGGTTTAACTGAAGCTGACTTTTTATATTTTTATGAATGGAATGCCAGAATGTTAGGCTCGGTAGATTACTTGTCTGCGACAAGCAGTAACTATCAGTATTATATTGGTAGCGGCAATATTCATACTGTGTTGACAGATGCCTTTGCTACCGATGAGATACCTCATCCGTTTTACCAAGAACAAAGCGCTGAAGGAGTTAAGTTTACTCACTGGTTGGATCGCTTTGTCTCTTCACGTAAGTTTCGTCAACAAAGTGTAAAATATTCTGACTAAGTAAACTAAGTTCGAATTAGATTCATATTTAACAGCCCTAAGCGTTCATCGAGCACTTAGGGCTTATCAGGCACCATATGACTGCTGAATATTTGCAAATATGGCGCTATTAAATCTAGTAATTTACCTTAAAAATAATGTAGGTTATAACTCTATTACTGCCAATATAAAGTAACGGTCGCAATGAAACTTTTTTATCACTTAAGTCTTTTCACCTTGGGTAGCTTGGCTCTATCAATTGCTTGGGCTGAGCAATCACCACAGTTAATGACTCCGGTTAATACCATTCCCTTTGAAGTGGTTCATCTTGATGAACAACCTTGGTATGAAGCAGAAGATAAAGCAGTGGCTCGCGAGATTGTGAGTCCACGTAATTCGTCGGTAGAAGGAATGAGTATCGCCGAAATAAAAATTCCGATTGGCGTCGAAGTTGTGCCTCACCATCATATTATGGAAGAGGTATATCATGTTATTTCTGGCAGCGGATTGATGATGGTAGAAGACGTAAAACAACAAATAAAAGCTGGCGATACCGTGGTTATAAAGCCACATCAGTGGCACAAAATTCTAAACAATGGTCAACAAAGCCTGATGTTGGTGGTGACTTGTGTACCTGCATGGGCACCTGAATTGTTAGAGTTTGAGCGCGCAACACAGCCTAAACCCTAGACAAGTTAGCTCATTTTTTTGGCTAGTTTGATACCTTAATGCTCGATTTAGCCCAAATCGAAACAGTACTTACTCTGAGGTACACACTATACCAGCTCGCGTTAATCAAAAAACCTTTATGCAAGAATCATCAACCCAACTACTTAGCAACTAACTGCGGACTACAGGCCACTTTTCAGCTTTGGTCGCCATTTTGCTCTGATCTTACTTAAGCTTAAATCATCTTCTAAGTTTTTCATCGTCGCCCTTAATTTAGCCACAATATCCTTATCGGTATTAAGACTACAAGCCAAATGAAAATCGAGTTTTAACTCGTTGATATTATATAAATTAGTATATTTACTCAGGTCTTCTGCCCGACCTGAGCGATAGTAAATAAGATCATCATTAATAATAACTAAATCGATATTTCGACTGGGTACTTCGAGCAATTGGAGCAGAGCAACATAATTACCGCTGGCGTATAAGTCTTGGTTTTCAGTGAAACCTTTTGAGAGCAAAAATTGGTGAGTAATATCGTCCTGTATAACGGCCGTTCTGAAACGCTTGGCATCTTCAACACTTGTAATGGTTATATCTTTGCGACTCTTCAAGCCATAAAACGAACTGGTACCACTAACAATATGCCCTATCCATTGAAATTTTGCTTCACGCAGTGGCATTCTTACTAGCGAATATATACAGGTGTTGCTTTCTTCAGTTGCTCTTTTATAGGCAATTGACCAAGGATGAACATCCAAGGTGTATGGGTAACCTGCCGCCTCGAGTGTTGCTTTTACAATTTCGGTAGAAAACCCACCAATAGAGTCTTTATCAACAATCTGAAATGGGGCTAAATGTTCAGTCACAATCGTTAAATGAGTATTGCTATTAGCCTTAGCCTTAGCAAAAAAAGCTAAACAGCTTAAAACTAAACCCAATAACACTGGAAAAACATGTTTCACGATTGTTATACCTATTCAAAGTATTTACTTGAGTTCTCAACAATTTCCCATGCTAATTGTTTGTAAAATAGTGTATCTATTTACCGATCAGCAAATTGAAATAAGGGATTGCAGTGTGACGATTAAAACCACAAAACTAAGTTATAACACAGTGATTGTTAGTTAAACATCTTCTAAAATGAAACAGCGTTTGTTGCTGCCTCATTATTTTACCAATTTATAAGATCAGGATATAGAAATATAAACCTGCAAGCCCTTGAATATAGAAAAAATTTAGTATTTTCTAATTAATCAGGGTCGTACCGCCATCTACTGGGATTATTTGTCCAGTAATAAATCCTCCTGCCCTACTAGCCAACATGATTGCAACACCCGCAATATCATCAGCCTTACCCCAACGGCGCATGGGTATCGTTTTAAGCTCTTGTTGAAACGCGGCTTCATCGTCACTCAAAAATTCAGTCATTTTGGAATAAAAACGACCAGGGGCGATAGCATTAACCCGTATATGCTGGGCAGCTAATTCAGTTGCCAATATTCGAGTGGCTTGGTGGATCGCTGTTTTGGAAATGGCATAACTAAAATTATCTAAACCGTTACCTACAATACCAGCAATAGAACCAATATTTATTACACTGGCACTTTGTTCAGCAGTGGCTTTTTTAGCTAACAATGGCATAAGTGCTTGAGTCAGAAAGAAGGGACTTTTTACATTTAGATCCATCACCTTATCCCAGCCTTTCTCCGGAAACTGACCAAAAGGCGCGCCCCAAGCAGTACCTGCATTATTAACCAAGACATCAAGATGATTTTCTTGCTTCTGCAGGGCTTGGACTAATTGCATTAAGCCTTCGCTTGTTCCGACATCACCCGGTAAAGCAATACATTCACCGTATTTACTCAACTCAGTGGCTGCGGCAAAACAAGCTTCAGCCTTACGAGCGGTAATGTAAACACGCTTAGCCCCTGCTTCTAAAAAGCCTTGTGCAATATAAGTACCTAAACCACGTGAACCGCCCGTAACCACACATACTTTGCCTTGCATTGAAAATAGCTTGTCAAACATCTTACACTCTCCTAGTTAGACAATCAGCCTAACAAAGAAGCGAGTGCCTGCTCTATTTATTAAAATGATATTTCAGCCCCTACGACACTTATAGAGTACATAAGTGCTGATTTCACTCAATTTGCCTTTTACTTCTAGTTAAAAACACACATAAAATTAACAATTAATTTACTTTCTCGCAAAATTTAGAATGTGTCTTAAACTTAGAAACAATTCAACGAGGAAGCATAACAATGAAAACAATCCGCCTGATAATTGTTTGTTCTAGTATTTTAATGTTACTTAATTGCAAACCCAACAGTAATAACAGCGTAAATGACGAGCCTATCCCTCTTCCCCCTGCAGTTGCACAAAGCCCCCAAGCACCTGATTGTAAGTTAGTATTAGGTTTTGATGCATGGGAGCCATATCAATATATTGATGTTGGAGACAGAGTAACCGGTCTCGATGTCGAATTAGCTAATGCCGTTCTCAAAGAAATGTCATGTGCCGCTGAATTTAAAGCGGGCACTTGGGTTTCACTGCTGAATGACCTTAAAGACGGCAATGTAGATATGTTATTGGGCGCATCAAAAACTCCAGCCAGAGAAGAGTTTGCCTTATTTAGCTTACCTTACCGTATGGAAGAGTATTCTTTATACATTCGTAAAGAAGACAAGCAACTGACTGAGATAAAAAGTGTTTCCGCTTTTATAGAACAAAACAAAATGATAGGTGTGGTGGAGGACTACTTTTATGGGCCTGAAGTTTCCATGTTAAGAGATGGCAGTGCCACTAATAAGCACTTTGTCAGCGCTATCATAGGGGAGGTAAATGTGGCCCGCTTGCTTGACCGAGATATTGACGCCTACCTCGAAGACAGTTTTGTTGGAGCGTCTATACTGCGGCGTAAAGCGCTTGGCAATTATATTGTGCCCCAAGGGATAACAATCAATACCGGTGATGCCCATGTCATGTTTAGTAAAAACACTGTCTCAACTGAGACTTTACAGCGCTTTGATGCAGCTTTGACTAAAGTTAAATCGAGCCCTTTTTATGCAGACTTGCTCAGCCGCTACAAACGATAAATAAACCTCTACTTAGCCCTAATATGCATAGGGCTAAGTCAATTATTGTTTTCTAGACTTAATGCTCACAACAGGCTTTGGTTTTGGGCATCCATTTTTTATACATTTGAAACAGAATCAATCCAGCCAATATGACTGCACTTGCCTGATAGAGACCACTGATAAACTCGTCATGTTGGCCGTTAACTAATTGCAGTTGCCAGTCAAAGTATGTAAACAGAAAATCCAAAAATAAACCCGCTGCCAATGCACTGACCGTAATACTCACTAGGTACAATACTAACTCTCTAGAGCCTAACTCTTTTTTAATGATCATTAGAGTTGCAATGTTGGTTGCTGGCCCAGTTAACATAAAAACGAGGGCTGCGCCGGGTGTAATGCCCGATAACAATAATCCGACTGCAATGGGTGTTGAAGCTGTGGCACAAACGTACATAGGGATAGAAATAAGCACTACTACTAACATAGCAACAACACCTTGACCGTATTGGGCTAACATACCCTCAGGTACAAAGGTGGTCACTGCTGCAGCAAAAATCAATCCAATTAATAACCACACCATAAAATCACGCAACAACTGGCCATAGCCAAAAATGAAGACTGATTTAGTTTTTTCAAACCAACTTGACTCAGGCACAGTCTGCTTACCACAGCAAGATTGGCTACTTTTAGGCTCTGCTTTAAGGGCTGAACTTAGCTCAGTGCGACCAAACCATTGGATCATTAATCCGGTAGTAATAGCTGAAAAAATAGCAGCAATAGGACGACTAATTGCCATAATAGGCCCCATTAAGGCATATGTAATACCGATAGAATCAACACCCGTTTCAGGCGTTGCCACTAAGAAACTGGCAGTACTGGCTTTGCTTGCGCCACTGCGTCTAATACCCATCGCCACCGGAATAACAGAACATGAACACAATGGTAAAGGTGCACCAATAATCGCAGCACTAAAAACTGAGCCTCGTTCGCCCAACACTTTTTCAATCCATTGGGGAGGAACAAGTTGATAAATGATACCTGCAATCAACATACCTAAGAGTAAAAAAGGCGCTGATTCAGTGAAAAGTGCCACAAAGTTTTCAATAAACATATTATTTGCCTCCCTCTAAAGCCGAAATAATGGAACAAAACTCTGCGCTTTCATTACCGCCAGCGCAATACTTTTCAAGATTGATCAAGGTGTGTTGCATATTCTTTAATTGCACTATCTGTTGTGATATTGCAGCTATTTTAACTTGAGTGATTAATTTTGCTTCGGCGCACGCATGCTGATTTTTATTATCTTTAATCGCTAATAAAGACTGCGTTTCTGTCAAACTAAAACCACTGTCCTTACACGCAAGAATAAATCTAATTGCTGATACATCGTCCTCGTTATAATCTCGATAACCATTAACATTGCGCTTCGACGGTATTAATAAGCCCACCTTTTCGTAATAGCGCAAAGTGTGACTGCTGATTGCTACTTTTTTTGCCAGTTGACTAATTTTCATTTACTCAGCCTCTGCTACTATTTGCACAATAATGCCATGATAAACCTTTGACTTACATCTAAGGTCAAGCGGCTTTCAAGGTAAATACGCGATACTAATAAAGTGAAAAAACTGAAAAAACTGAAAAACAGATAAAAAAATGACCTCACAGTGGAGGCCATTATCAATAGATTAGTCAGTGGCTCAGATTTTCTAAATCCGTGCGTTTAATTCAACCGCAATCTGAGAACTGCTCAAGCCTTTTTCACTAACCCAATCACTCAAAGTTTTGCCATCGGCTTCTGGAGCGGTTAACTGATTTTTTGGCATTTTTTTGATCATTAAAGTGCCTGATTCTATCGCATTACTTAACATCGCCGTGCGAATTAAGCTCTCTCCACCACAAGATATACCTGAGTAGTAATCCTGCAATTTTAGCTTATGATCACTTTCTACTTTTTTCATTTTTTTACGTAATTCATCTTTATCATCGGCTTTGACTATGGTGCAGATATTTTGCAAATCAGCATTAATATCGGCATACACAAAACCACTAAAAGCGATGGAAATGGCGCTAATTACAAATGAGGTTTTTACGAGTTTCAACATGGTATACCTATCTAATTAATTGGGGTGAATTTCAATTCGCGCATTTAACGCCTTTTCAATTGATTAGAAAATAACCACAACGATACATAGGTATTTAAATTAATAAGTGACTTTTAGCTTGACTCATTTACTAGACAAAATTCTTGGTTTTTTGTCCATGCTAGACTGTCTTCTATTTCAGACAGTCTAGTTTTTATTAAAGCCGTTTACTTAATGGATTTTCTAAAAGAACGGGTAAAGGTAACCGCAATAAATAACATAACACCCACATAACATATTGCGGTAATCAAGCCATTACCCAATTTTTTGGCT
>TARA_R110002167_G_scaffold234711_1_pt1 | contig 14668 bp, 11 predicted proteins | sample TARA_R110002167 | Tara Oceans TARA_R110002167 (sample SAMEA4398238) | marine metagenome | biome: Polar Biome; feature: [MES] marine water layer (ENVO:01000295) within the mesopelagic zone...; material: water (ENVO:00002006), including particulate matter (ENVO:01000060) such... | reverse complement strand
CCTTGGAATATTAAGCAAGGCTAGACGCCTTTCCCCATACGCTTACGGTTATATCATGGAATTTTCCCTAAACTTATCCATATAGCCCCTCTAGAAAAACTGATGACATCTAGCTTAGGTCTATCAAATGAACTTTCTTATTTTGTAACTAAATCAGCAGGGGTAGGTGAGGTTATTTTTGGGATACTCTTCTTTGTTTACTATCGCTCTAAAACGATTGTCTTATTGAATATCATAGGGCTTACGGGGTTGTTAGGTTTTGTCGCTGTTATGCAACCTCATTTACTTATTGAAGCATTTAACCCTGTTACCACCAATATCGCCTTAATTGGTTTTAGCTTTATATTACTATTCGAGTTAAAAAATGAGTTAAATAACGAGATGGAGAAGTAGCGGGCATGATCGATGTAAAAACCTATCCTCCTAACGTTGGTGTTAATGATTGTGTAATATTATTTGATGGTGTCTGCAAGCTTTGTAACGCCTGGAGTCAATTTATTATCAAAGTTGATACACAACAGCGCTTTAAATTATGCAGTGTTCAATCACCAGAAGGACAGAGCATATTAAGCCATTTTGAAATGCCAACTGACCATTTCGATACGATGTTATATGTAGAAGGTAACCAATGTTTTGATAAAAGTGACGCTTTCTTGAATGTTATTAATAAACTTGGATTACCATGGCGTTTATTATACCTATTCAAAATTATTCCTAAGGGCATAAGAAATTGGCTTTATGATCGTATTGCCCTAAATAGATATCATTTGTTTGGTAAATACGATACTTGCATGTTGCCGAATAAAGAAAATGAAAATAGGTTCCTTAAAGGTATCGGTAATTAATGATTATTTAAAAATAAAAATAAAAATATAAATGGATTTAACCATTTATCTCAACATAATATTCAATTTAATATTGTTTAAGGTCATGGTATTACTATGTTTTTTAAGATAAAGTAATGAAATAAATTGAATTTAAATGTTTCTAGGGACTAAGACGTATGATTCAAACACAGATAGGAACAATAGACGGAGACTCTTGGGAAGAACTTTGCCAAGCTGTCTATAAAAAAAGATCTTCTGCTTACCAAGAAATGGTTCCATCTCCGGGCGATTGGGGAATTGAGGGATTTGTTTTAGGTGAGGGGATTGCAATTCAGTGTTACTGCCCTGAGCAGGAATATGATACAGCAACATTACACACCAAATTAGTCAATAAAATCACTAAAGACCTCAATAAACTCGATAAATACAGCAAAGAAATATCTCAAAGAATTGGTAGCGATAAAATTAAAGAATGGATTTTTATAACCCCTAGAATTGCAAAAAATGATTTACATTCTCATGCTAGAAATAAAGAGCAAGAGGTTAGGGACTGGGGCATAGGAATAATTGATACTGATTTCAAAATACTGATTCATGATCTTGGACATTATTTACCAGAAATGAGGCAGATCCAAACCTTAAATGGTGAGGCGATGACTTTTTCTGAGTATAGTCAAGAAGGAATAAAACAAGTAAACAGCTGCACCGAATACGATCAAAATATAGATAGAAAAAATGGTGTACGTAGCTTTAAGAGTAATGAATATAACGAAACAATACATCGAAAATTAAATCTGATTACCACTGATAGATTTATTCTCGGTGATGGTTTAATACGGAGAATAGAAAAGCAGTCACCTAAGCTTTATGAATCTATCAGCAGAGTTATTAACCAGTATGAAACAGAGGTAGGTGAATTATCTTTGACCTGGGATGATAGCCCTAAAGCTTTGCTCGAAAAGGTTAGTTCTCAATTGAAAGAACGCTTTGAAAAAGATAAATCGATAGAAGGTGTTATTGTTGATTCTGAATTAAATGAAATAGTAAATCATATCGTTTCTAAATGGATAGCCCTCTGTCCATTGGAGATTGATCAATGAGTAAGCTCCATTTTGATAGAAAAGCAATGCCTGTAATTCCTGAACACAGGCCAATGTATAAAATTTGTCAAATTCTTCTAATTCTAAAATTAAGCTCTATTGGTGGTAAATCATCATTGATACGCCTTCACTTGTTTAATTGGGCTTTGAAAGATGAAAAGCGGAAACATGTATTAATGATTTCAGCGGACAAAAAGGAACTTTCTTTTGGTGTTTGGGGGATAGACCCGTCACTTAATATGGCGCTTAATTATGCTAATTCTGAAGGTCTAATTGGACTAAACAATAGTGGTTACAAGCTTTCTATTAAAGGCTCTGAGTTTTTATTAAAGTTTAAAATAATGGAACTATTTGAAGATGACTCAAAAATATTAACCACAATTGGAAAAAAAATCACCGAAAAAATGGTCACGGATGTAGCACAAAGGTGGAAAAATGAAATTTAAAAAATTAAAAGTTAAGATTTTTACTGATGATAAATTGTATGGGTATGAATATGAATTTAATGAAGGTTTAAACATAATACGTGGTGATAACTCTTCAGGAAAAAGTACATTAGTTAACTCATTACTTTACTCACTAGGAATGGAAGAGCTTATTGGTTCAAAAGGTGCTAATTCATTACCTTATGCCCTTAAAACATACTTTAATCTGGATGGAGAAAGAGTAGAGATACTCGAGTCTGTTGTTTTGGTAGAAGTCGAAAATAAAGAAGGGGTTATAAAGACTTTTAAAAGGCATATAATATCTCAAGATAAAAACTCAAAATTAGTTGAAGTAATCCATGGAAACTATTTAACTCACAGAGAAAAGAAATCATTTGAATCTAGCTTCACTTTTGTTCACGATCCTGGTTCTGCTATAGATATTGAATTAGGTTTCTTTGCTTTTTTAGAAAAATTTATTGATTTAAATTTACCTACGGTTACGAATAATAAAGGCGGTGATACCAAACTCTATCTTCAAACTATATTTTCAGCACTTTTAGTAGAACAAAAGAGAGGATGGACTGACTATATTGCAAATACTCCATATTATCCAATCCCAAGTATGAGAGAGAAAATTGTAAGTTATTTGCTTAATTTAGATAAATTTAAAGATGAAAAGGATTTAGATGCTTATATTTCTAAGCGAAACAAAATCTCCTCAAAATGGTCTGAAATATCTACAAGCATAAAATTATTGTTGGAAGCGAATAGCCTTTCTGTTAGAGGTTTATCTAGTAGTCCTTCAATCGATTTTAGAACTGAACTTGTCAATATAGGTGAAGGGCAAGGTGATGATTTCAAAATAGCCCGTACTATTATAGATGAGTTAGCAACATCCCTTGTAAAGACTGACAATATAGATAAAAAACAATTGTCTGCTTCGTCACCTGATTTCATTGAAAAAATAGAACGTACTAGAAATAGGATTAGTGAATTACTTACTGTTCACAAAATGTGTGGTGATGAAGTACGAATTAACGAATCAAAACACAAACAGTACAAATCAATTCTTAGTAATATATTAGACGATTTAAAGAAAAATAAATTAACAAAAAAAGTAAATGAGTTTGGTGCAGACTTTAAGCTAAAAGTTGCGAAGGGTGAATGTGGGGTTTGTTTGAACCCTATAGGTGATACTTTGGCACCACCAAATAGCTTATCTATGCCAATGTCGATAGATGAAAATATCAAACATCTAGATAGCCAAAAAACAATGATTGAATCTTTGCTTATAGGATTAGATAAAAATATTCAACGAGATAAGTCATCATTAACAAAAGTTTCTCGTGAAATTAATGAAAAAAAGGCAGAACTTGTTTCACTGAAAAGGGATATAAAATCGTTATCAGAAATTACAGAATCAGATGTAAGATATAAAATAAATTTGGAAAATCGTTATAAGAGTTTAAATATACTAGTTGAAAAGATAGATGAGTTGTTGGCTATTCAAAAAGAACTATCAGTGGATTATAAAAATTGTCTTTCTGAAATTAGTAAATTAAATAAATACGAAATGAGTTGGTCTGATAAGAAAAAAATAGTTAAATTTGAATCTAAGTTTAGATCTTTAGCTAGAAGTTTTGATTACCGCTCTGCGGAAGTTGATGAAATAAACATAAATACAACAACGTTAGTACCTTACCTTCAAGATATTGAATTAAAATCGGTTTCATCTACAGACATTAAATCTGATTCATCAGCGAGTGACTTTGTACGTCTAATTTGGGCTTACTTAATCTCAATATATCAGGTTTCAGATAGTGATAAAGGGAATCACCCAGGAGTTATCCTTTTTGATGAACCTGCCCAGCACTCAATGTCTTCTCAAAGTGTTAACTCAATGCTGAAAGTACTATCTGAGTTGAAAGGAGTTCAAAGTATCGTTGCTGCATCATTTGATCAAAATGATGATGTATTCTTAAAGTCTACAGTTGGTGTTGATTTCCATTTAATTAAACTTCCAAGAAAGCTTATTGGGAGTTTAGGGGAATAATGGCAAGTAAGAACTCAAAACTATTTAACCCGAATGAGAGCTTTTTTAGCCTTACGATTGTATGGTGTACTTTACTTTTAATCGTGGGAATTGCTTTGACGTTGATAGCAATTGCTAATTACGGTTCTATTAATCAACTTTGTGGCTCTACTGAATGTTTCAATAACTTTATTACGCAATTTAAGCTTCCGCTCGGAATAATATCTCTTCTAATTCCTATTGGTGCAATATTTGCTGTTCAACATAGATCAGAACAGAGTATTGCTCAAATAAAGGCGAGTGAGGGACAAAATAATTTTGTAAATTATTATAAACATTTAGAGGAATTTGAAAAACACTTAAAATCTAGATCAATCGATGACAAAGTCCGTGTTAATCAAACCCATGCTGTAATATTTCAGAGTAGTAGAGATGGGAACTTCAATATCACCGACAACATACAAGAGTTTATTGAAATTAATTTTTCTGAAATCTACATTAAGCTTAAATCTGTGGAAAAAGACAGTGGAAATGGTCTTGAGAACAATGAAGTCATCAGTTCATATTTCAGGGAGATTGAATCAAAACTCAATAAATTAAATAAAAAGTTTCATGTAATTCAAAATAGAAGCACCCTAACTTCTATTGTTATTAAAAACCTTACACTTAGTGATGTTAATCAGAAGGTTACTAATTTAAAGATTGAAACCTTACGTCTTATGAAACTATTTTCTTTTTGCCATACATATACCCCACCTGTAAGTATGCAAGCTATATCGAAATTACCTAGTGATGTAGCTTTTACAGAATTAGAGGGGACTAATTATTTGGACTTTAAGCTTGATGACTGCGGTAGTGATGGCAAAAGTCTTATAGTAACGGTTGAATCAATACCATCAAGCTCAACGGTAGGGGTTCCAATTATTACTCAAAATTAAATATGCTTTGCAACAAACTCAACTTCTCCTCGCTGATGCGATATTGGAACAACACATATAAACAGGCTTAAGCATGGAATACTCAAACAAATTGGATGTTATTTTCACTCATGATGTGAACAACCTCGAACTTCGACCAAGACAAATTGTAATTTCCTCTGATGAAGATTCGTGGAATGACTTTGGCTATAAAATTCGTTGCACATTTCACGTTCGATTATCAGAAGAGCGTGACCTTTTCAAAGGTTCTATGATCATCGGCTTTCTTCCTCCTTCTGATATACCTGAAGCAGAAAAGAAAATATTCAAAGAAAAATATTCGTCTCTAAAAAGTGTGATGCTAACAGAAAGTGATAATCGTTCACTTGTGCAGACTAAAAAGTTACCATTTTTCTTCACTATGTTACCTGAAATGCAGAGTTATAGAGATTTAGTCAAGAACTTAGATGTTGAAGGTGCGGCTCTTTTTCTTTCATCTGTAAATGATATGGTATCTGTTAAAAGTGAACCACCTAAGTGGTATGAGGAAGCTTTAGGGACTGAAGTTTTTAAATTAGGTTTTATGCGCAACTCTGAACAATTTTTTGCTTTTAACAATGCAGAGTCTGTTCTACAAGGTGCTGAGAACGAGAATTTCTCTGCGGTATCAAAAGGATTATCTCTCAAATTTAAATTAGAAGGGTTTTCAGATCCACATGATATAAAGCTTAACTTTGAAACTGACAGCCTGGTTCCAAGGAGGATTGGCGTATTAATTGGCAAAAATGGAGTTGGTAAGAGTGAGTCTCTTAAAGCGTTTTGTCGCGGAGCACTGCAATACAAAGATAAAGGTTTAAGTCTTGTTGATGAAAACGGCAAGCGCCCTTTAATAAACCGTGTAATTGCATTATCAACACCAGGTGAAACAACCAATACCTTTCCAGCTGAAAGAGTTAAAACTCAAAAACTGTTTTACAGACGATTAACATTAACTAGGAAGGGAACAAGGACTATTGGCGAGACTCTAGTGCAATTGGCTCGAAGTGAGGACTTTATTGGCGATAATAGCCGTTGGGATTTGTTCTATAACGCGTTAAAAGAAGTTCTGCCTGTAGACAGCTTGGTTGTTAAGCTTAACTCTGGCTCTGATATGGCTTTAAAGTATGTTGGCTTTGGAGGTGGAGAACAACAAAAGTTAGAGCTTTGGTCTCAAGTGTCTTCTAATTCAGACCCATTTATGAAGTACGGTGATAATCTTTATCCTCTTAGTAGCGGACAGTTAACTTTTTTTAAATTCGCATTAATGTGTTGTCTATATATTGAAAATGGTTCTTTTGTTTTAATGGATGAACCTGAAACACATATGCACCCGAATATGATATCAGATTTCATAGGCTTACTTGATTATGTTCTTGAGCATACGGGGTCATTTGCGCTAATAGCTACTCATTCTGCTTATATTGTGAGGGAAGTACCTAGTGAACAAGTTTTAGCAATGTCTTTAGAAGGCAACAAAGTAGTAGCCGATATACCGAGGTTACCTACTTTCGGAGCCACTGTGGACTCTATTTCACAATTTATATTTCAAGAAGAAACTGAAATTAGGTTATCAGAAAAGCTATATGAACGTGTTAAAGGGCGAGATTTTAGACAAGTTGAGGAAAGACTGTCACAACAGATCTCTCTGTCAGCATTAATGAGACTGAAACGTATGATGGAAGTTTAGTCATGAAAAAAATGACACTACCTGTTGTTGATGATGCAAGTAAAATAACTCTGAACTCGAACAACTCAAGATTAGGAAAAACAAGTTATCCATACTTACAAAACCAACTGCAACAGATATTAAATGGCTATGCAGATTACGATGCTAAAAGTGGTAATGCGCATACGGTGAATGCTGTAGTAATCAACAATGACTTAAGATCTGGTTTGAAGTCAAATTATAAGTCGCCACCTAAAGATTTGAAGTTTATTAATGATATTAGGACGTCTTCTCCGAATGTTTGTCCAATGTGTGGCTCATTGAAAACAGGAACACTGGATCACTTATTTCCCAAAGATGATTATCCTTGGTTTTCGGTATACTCGAAAAATTTAGTTCCTGCATGTGACTGCAACAGCAAGCGAGGAACAAATTTAAAAAATGGTAACCAAAGGGTGTTACATCCATATTATGATCAGTTTTTAACTGACCGATTACTGTCGTGTAATATCATCGAAAATACAAATTATCCCAATGCTAAGATAACTATAGCCTATGTTGATCCAACCCACCAAGAAGCGGAAAACATTAAGTTTCATACTGAAAAAATTGTTTTACCTTCAGGGATTATAGGATGGCTTGAAGGTGAATGGGACACTTCCACGTTGAGTCCATTTTTGAAAATACAGACCTTGCCACAAGAAAATATCGCAACACTTCATGAGTTTAATCTGTATTTAAATGATGCTATGACTCGATATGATAGGGCTTATGGTACTCCTAATAATTGGTTTTCTATTTTTATCCACGGGATCATCAGTTCGGCAGGTTGTGCCGCGTGGTTGCACACTAAGCACAATCAATTATTTACATAAGTATTTTTAATCTTTCACAATAAGGTGCTCTAGCTGTATTAGGTCAAACTAAAAAGCGCTATAGAAAGGTCAAGGTTAAAGCTACTGTCATATTTTAGTTAATAGCTGGTGAATCTAGGACTAGATATTTTTTGGGGATAAGAATGAGTGAATTAGGCTGGGTGGACTTTTCGTCCGAAGATAGGGAGTTAGTCAGGAAAGTGTTGGCGATGGTCAGAGAACCAGGCACTTTAGATGAACTAGGTATAGGGCAAATTAGAGATGGATTTTCGGATCTTTTATTTCCAGGTATCTCTACCATTCAAACCCGCGCTAAATATTTTGTAACTGTTCCTCAAATTTTGCGTGATTACTATGATTCGAGGGTGATTAGTAAAAAACGCAAGCATGTATCTCTTGAATCCTACTTAAAGTCTGAAGAGAATTATGTTGCTGAAATTTTAACTAACCTTCATGGGAAAGATGAAAAAGGAATTATTGGGAGTACACAGATTGCTAGTGGTGGTGTCGCAAGAAGACCGTCTTCTGTCTATTGGAATGGCTTACGACAGTTTGGCATTGTTAATGTTAAAAGCTCTTTAGCTGAATTTGCTCGTGATTATGGTAAGAGTACATTTATTGAAGAAGAAGCCAGCAATGAATACGGCCATGATGATTTGAGTCAGCTTAGGGCTACACAACCAGTGCATTTGCCCAAAGGAATAAATAGAAATTGGAAAAATGAACTAGAAATAAGTTTAACAAAACCAGAAGCAAAGTTTTTGGTTAACAAAATCAGGAATGCAAAAAGTATTGAGCATAGCGTAGTTGCTCAGTTATATCTCAATGATTTGGTGGATGATACTTTACAATTAAATGCAGCCGTTAGAAGTAGTTTTATGCAATTGCAGACATTCATGCATGAACAAGATAAAGTTTCTGACCTTTGTAAAAAACGTATGAAAACAGCCGAAGAATTTAGCTTCGCAATGGAAGGGCCACATTTACGTTATAACATACTACTTGCCAGAAAAAATAACTTTGAAAACAAGGTAGATGAATATGAAGCTGACTTTGAGTCTTGGAAAAAAATAGCCGACAAAGTATTTGATTCAAGTAGTGTTGATTCTTGGTTAGATGTATCAATGACACAAAAGATTAATCCCACAACAAGAGTCTTCTTGCAGAATTATATATCCGCTATCAATACAAAAAAAGGAAATAAAACCCTTGATGAGTTAGTGACCAAGCAAGCTATTCATAATAAAAAGAAACGTTCTTTATTGCATAAGAGACTTACACATGATTCTTGGATGGGGATCAGGCGACCTGATTATCGATGGAACGCAGCTCAGCCAATCCTTATCGACATACAAAGAGGCTGCAATGCTAAGTCCTGAATCTAACAGGTTTGATTATGGTAGTCAGTTAAAACCACCATATATTAATGGTATTCAATATGAATTTGATGCAGCCATTGCTACTACTTATTCGCTAGATCTAGATACTTTATTGGCGGCACCAATTGCACTTTGCTTTGATGAAACTCTTGAAGGAGATTTAAGGGGAGAGAAAATAGCCCTGTTGGAAGCTTTAGGTCAGCTAAAAGGCCGGCTAAGGGTTTTTTACCAACAAGGTAATATAAAAGTTCCCCGAGAATATAATCGATTATTTACACTACTAGAGCCTTGCTTGAAGGGGGTTGTACCTGATGGTGGAGAACATGCATCATTTCACCCAAAATTGTGGTTGATTCGTTATAAGCAAGCAAATACATCAAAAAGGAAAGCTAAGATATTTTACCGCTTGATTGTATTATCACGTAATTTAACCTTTGATCGCAGTTGGGATCTTGCAGCTTCTCTTGATGGAGAACTAACAAAGGATAATCATACTCAGTACAAATCTGATAGTTGGGCTGATTTTTTTATAGGTCTTCTTAAAAATGAAGATCAGACTGATTTTAAATCCACCTTTAAAAAAGAACTGCCAAAAATAAAATGGACAATTAGTTATGGTCGTCAACTCAAGTTACTCCCTGGAGGAGGGAACTTCGATAAACCATTAGATTTACACAATACTAATGATTCGATTATGGTAGTTTCCCCTTTTTTAAAAGATTCTGGCGGTCAAATTAAAGCCTTAAATTGGTTGGCGACTAAAACAAGTGATCCCGCAAGAATATTGTTAAGTAGGGCTACTGAATTGGATGCTATTGGTAGTGAAAAGCTAAAAGATTGGGACTGTTATGCTATAAATGATGCCCTAGTAGATGGTGCCGAGAAGTTAGAATTAGATAAAGAACCACAAAATTTGCATGCTAAATTGATAATTACTCAACGAGGTAATACAAGTCATTGGCACTTAGGCTCTGCAAACGCCACAACGGCCGCTTTAGGAAACGCTGATCAGACACCAAGAAATAATGAATTTATGCTGAGGTTTACAGGAGAAACCTCGCAAATAGGCCCCCATGTTATGCTTAATAATTGGCTAACTGACAAAGAAGGAGAAGGTCTATTTGTACCTCATAAATTTAGTTCTGAGCAGGAAGAACATGATTCAGAAGTGTTTGATTTCAGACGCTTTACCTTTTCTCTGATAAAAGCAAAATGGAACCTTAATGCATCTATTGATCGAGAGTCAGGGCGATATGACTTAACACTTACGCACAATATCGAATCTAACGAATTAGACCGCATTTTAACCTATTGCGATGTTGAAGTAGGGCAATTGTCTTTGCCTAATCAATCAATTAAGTTGAATAGTAAACTTAATTGGTGTGACGTTGGTTTGTGTGAAATAAGCGCCTTGATACCTGTAAAGCTTCAAGCTAAGGGTACAGAGCTAGAGCCACAAAAAATAGTAATAATACAAGCTGAGATTGATGTTGAGGGCGGAGATCATAGGCATAAACAGGTGTTGACCGAGCTTTTGAATAGTGAAGAAAAGTTACTGAATTATATTCGGCTGTTATTAAGCTCTGATAGCACTAAAGAAGACTGGCTTAGCATTCCCAAGAAAGGCAAAGGTACAGGACAAGGGGCTAGTCTTTTTGATCACAGCCCTATCTATGAGCAACTTATGTTTGCAGCCGCCCGTGATCCTGCGGCACTTTTAAGAATTCAAACTTTACTAGATCGAATCGAAAATACAGAAGTAAAAATTCCTGAGCAATTCTTGTCTTTATGGCAGCACTTTAAGCATGAGTTGAAAGTTAATGAGTAAAAACATATTAAATTTACTAAAAAACTCCCTAGAAAAACTTAAAGACTTTCAGCAGCAGACAGTTGTTCGCATAATGGATAGTTTTCTTGATGATTCCCATACAGGGAGAGTATTGGTCGCCGATGAAGTTGGCTTAGGTAAAACTGTTGTCGCTAAAGGTGTTATTACCGAAATGCTGCGTCTAAGGTATTTAAAGCATTCGAACGGTACTGCTAAGGAACCTCTAAGAGTAACTTATATCTGTTCAAATCTTACTCTTGCAAATGAGAATAAAAGAAAACTAGCTGTATTTGATGGTGATGACCATGATAAGTACGTTATGGAACCATCATTTAGTCGTTTAACTGAGCTAGCGGTTAAAGATAAAAATGATAGTGCTACAGGTAGAGAGTTATTAGAAGTTTGCTCACTCACCCCATCAACTTCGTTTACCTTATCAAAAGGAGACGGTTGGCACCGTGAGCGTTTTACTATATTTATGTTACTAAGCCAACATGAAAGTCTAATACAATATGAACGATCTTTAAGTCAATTATTTCAGGGGAAATGTGGTGTTGACACCTGGAATTATAATGATCATTGGTTTAAAGAAAACCGTGAGATTGATGTAGGTGTCCAGGGGGCATTTTTCCAATTACTCAACTCTAAATCGAGCTATATTGAAGAGAACTGGATGATCCCTGAAACAACATCCTGGCTAGCTATTCTTATAGGTATCTGTAATAAAGAAATAAAGTGTATTTATCCCAATAGGTTACGTTCTGGTGTTCGACGGTTATTAGCTCGTAGTTGTGTTAAAAACATCAAGTCAGATTTGTTTATTTTAGATGAGTTTCAAAGATTTAATAGTTTACTAGATACGAATAAAGATAATGAACTTTCTGTAATCGCTAGAAGTATTTTTGAGCAAGGTTCTGAGGCTAAGTTATTACTCCTTTCTGCTACTCCTTTTAAAGCTATGTCTCAAATAGAAGATGAAGAAAACGAGACTGCTCATGTTGATGAATTAAGGCACTTACTTAATTTTTTAACAAAAAAAGATGAAGATTTCATGTCATATTATGAATCCAACAGAGAAAAACTTCATTGCCAAATTATTGGGCTAAGAAACCCTGCGGCTAAGATTGAAGAATTAGAATCCACATACAAATGTAACGTTGAGAGTTCTCTAAGCCCTTATATTTGCAGAACGGAAAGAGCACAGGTTGCAGATAAAGCAGACACTATCATAGTATCAAAAAAAGGGAGTGATCAGGCATTAGCGTGCCTTGCAAAATTTGATAGTAATGAAATAACTGCTTTTAAAGAACTAGATCAAATTGCTGTAGAATTGAAAAAGTTAAATAAAAAAAGTCATTCATCTTTTCTTTTGGAATACCAAAAATCGTCTCCTTGGACATTATCATTCATGAATGGATATCAATTTAAAAAGCATATTGATGAGTCACTTAAAGAAGGAAGATCTTTATCTAAAGTAATCAAAAACTCAAATATGAGTTGGCTTTCTAGGAATTTGATCGATAGATATAAGCTAGATCTTTCTCAACATGGAACTAATGCTAGGTTTAAAGCAACACTTGATACATTTTTTGATGGTAAAGGGGAGGAACTTCTTTGGATGCCTCCATCAAACCCTTATTACCCGTTAGAAGGTAGCTTTATAGGTCAAGAAAAATTTAGTAAATCTTTGTTGTTTTCATCGTGGGCTATGGTTCCAAGAGCTTTAAGTGCATTAATATCTTATGAGGCTGAGCGACGACTTCTTGAAGGGCGTAAAGGTGTTGTTAAGGAATATTTTAAATCAAAAGACCATGTTCCAAAAATTAGATTTGACGGTACTTCTAGTTTAATTGGTTGGTCGTTACTTTACCCGAGTAAAGTCCTAACAAACTTAAAGGTATTTAATGAAGGCAATAGCTTAAAACAAATCAGAATAGAAGTTGAAAAACAGCTTAAGCCTCTCGTAAAACAATTTAGTCATTATTCTTCAGGTAGGAAATCAAAAACCAATTGGTATGCTGTAGCGCCAATATTACTTGATATGTTGGAAGGTCACGAACAAGATGTAGTTAAGTGGCAAAACGAAATGGAATTGAAGCTAAATGACGGTAGAAATAAGAGTCGATATGAGAGCTTTAATCACTTAAATAACATAATTAAAAGTAAACAGCTTGGCCCGATACCTTCCGATATATATAAATACTTAGCTGAGCTTGCGATTGCAAGCCCTGCAATCTGTATAACACGTTCTATAAGCTTAAAAGATAAAGAAGTTAACACTGGATCAATAAGCCATGCAGCCCTTGGGTTTATTAGTTTATTTAATAAAATAGAGTCTGAAAATACGATTAAAAAGAAGTATGCAGGGCAAGATTACTGGCGTTCAATTATAAAATATTGTGCAGATGGCAATTTACAGGCTGTTATTGATGAATATTGTCATTTGTTGTTTGATTCTGGCTTGGGACATCAGGAGGTACTTGATAGATTAGTAAGCGTGCTAAGTATTAACACCGTTTCTGTAGGTTGTCATTTTCACGAGGACATTAAAGATAAAAAGAAAGAAGGCTCAAAGGGTGAAAAATCTACATTGAGGTGTCATTACGCAGTACCTCTTGGTAGCCAAAAGATGACCGATGAAAAAGGCTTAGTTCGTGTTGCTCATGTAAGGGATGCTTTTAATTCGCCATTTAGACCTTTTGTATTGAACTCTACATCAATTGGACAAGAAGGACTAGATTTCCATTGGTATTGTAGTCGGGTGATTCATTGGAACCTACCATCAAACCCTATAGATTTAGAACAAAGGGAAGGGCGTGTTAACCGCTATAAGTCTTTGGTTGTTAGAAGGCGATTGGTTGAATTGTTTGGCTCTGATATAGATAAAGCTTCCCATGATGTTTGGGGTGAACTATTTGAGTATGCGGATGAGAAAACGAAAGATGATAGGTGTAGTGACTTAGTTCCATTTTGGCATTTACCTGAGGGCACAGCACAGATAGAACGAGTAGTCCCTTTAATGCCAATGAGTAAAGATTTGATCAGGTTAAACGAATCATTGAAGATATTGTCGTTATATAGGTTAGCCTTTGGCCAACCAAGGCAAGAAGAGTTGATTGATAACTTGTTAGAAAGAAACTTTACAGCTAAAGAAATTGAAATGATTAAAGGTAAGTTGGTGATCAACTTATCTCCTCTCATTAGAAATAAAATGCTCAAGTTGGATTTAATACCTTGAACTAGCTGTTAGGAAACAATGAGCCATACTAAACAGTCGTAATTTTATCGACTGTTTAGTATATTCGCTTTAGTGTTTTTATAATTAATTACTCTAAAGGCAATTTTATTGAATAAAACCAGTGCCCATACTCGTCCCATTCTGCCCGCCACATTAAGAGAAGCCCGTTAATCGCAAGATTGACGGGCTTTTTGCTATCTGAATGCAAATAAAGCAACGAGGGTTTGTAGCGCTAAACCTTCGAGTAAAATTCAAAGCTTTACTCACCATCACATGATTAAACTTATCACATTAACCAAGTGCGTTTTTTCACGCTAATTCTCTGCTTTAAATGGTAAC
>TARA_R110002167_G_scaffold366422_1_pt1 | contig 14698 bp, 10 predicted proteins | sample TARA_R110002167 | Tara Oceans TARA_R110002167 (sample SAMEA4398238) | marine metagenome | biome: Polar Biome; feature: [MES] marine water layer (ENVO:01000295) within the mesopelagic zone...; material: water (ENVO:00002006), including particulate matter (ENVO:01000060) such... | reverse complement strand
CACCCCGTTAGCTCTGAAAGTAAATAAGTTTCATATATAGAGGATTTGCTATAACGTTAAGTATAGTAGCCGTGCCGAAATTAAGCACTTCACGATTTGTCAGCACTGAAGATATTTTTATAAAAAAACTTCACCAGCACCACATAGGCCGGCATGGATACTATACAGTGTTGGCATCTGCCACTTTTATAAGATCGTTCATTAATTTTTTGAATAAATAAACCCTAATGATCCCATTTTCATTGTCTTGGTAAAATTTTCTGCCTCTATATATCCGTTTGTGGGGACATCTAAACTAATAGTATCTTGTTCCAATTTCCTGGCAATTTCTATCGAGTATTTATTCCCTATTTTTTTCTCTTTCGGAAAATCAAGTTTCGTTATTTGTCCTGTAAGTAGGTATTTTTTCTGTTGACCTAAATGAGAATTAATTAGTATAAGATACCCTTGAAAGGAAACAAGAGTAATTAGGGAAATAATAGCTATCAAAACGATTGTTCCTAATAAATTTTCCAAATGGGTATATCATTTCTATGACCAAAAGTTGCTTGATAACTGTAGTAAAGTGCAAATATTAATGTCGGTATGCCACACCATTTTATTGCTGCGGCCAAAGTCTGTTCACCGGTTATAAAATCAACTGAATACACTCCTGAAATACCTACTATCACAAATATCAAAAAAGGTAAAATTAATTTTAAATCTCTCTTCGTAATATTCATTATAACCCAATCTATATATCTTTTATTTGAAGTTTAAGTGGCCTTATGGTTGATGCCAACGTGAGCATACCCGCAGGCTGCCCGCTTAGGGCAGCTTGACGGGTATGCATTGTTCGCCGTTGCTTTCCTTTTTACTTCCTAAATTCAATCTGAATCAACTCTTCTTTTCCAAACCGCATTTAACCTCTCACCATGCTTTTTATATAATGAATTTGAAGTAGGAAAGGCATCATATAGAATACAATTATATTCAGCAAAATTGATGAACAAATTATCTAATTCAGGTTTATTCTTTAAGCTTTCAAGTTTAGTATCTATAGCTTTCAATTGTTTAGATTTCTTAACAAATGAATTATGGTATGTTAAAATATTGAATGCAAAAACAGTATTAACTAATAATGCTAAATACTGAGATACATTTAGGCTAAGCCCTAATTGGTTTCCTTTATATTCACTTAACACATACATACCTCCTATAATTGACCCAATTATGACTATAAACATCGTTACCATAATTCGTCTTACGGTCTTTCCATGTAATTCCATTAGTGAAGACGCCCAAAATGAATTCTCTTGAATGTGTTCTGACAAAATTTCAAATTTTTCTTCTCTATCGGAGTAATATTCAGTTTCCTTTTTGGGATTCTTATTGGCGTATTCAATTACGTTTTGCTCGATTTGTGAAATCAAATAAGCCTCTTCTGCTTTGTTATTAGCAGAAGGAAATACTTTTCTTATTAAGTCTAATTTTCTTATTCTTTCTCCAACATCGTATGAATACCTAAACTTATCTTGATAATTATTATCTAAAAGAATCGCAAAAACAGAGATGATAAACACTCCCCAAATTGCAGCATTGTTATCTGTCAAATTTGGTAAAAAAATTACTACCAGATTTATTAGAAAAATGATTCCTTTAATCCAAAACCCTCTTTTAAGGTAGCTATTTGCTATCTCGTACTGAGCATACATAAGAGAAGGTATATTTGGCATTTCGTTTTTAGTCATTAGAAATGGTTTCTTTGATTGTTAAGCAATTTTGTTTAAACATTTCATACTCGTTTTTAGTCATCGAAGTATTTATATCCCACTCAATTAATATTGAAGAAGTATAGACATTATAGATACTGCACTTGACATCAATTGAATCTTGATTTGAAATAAATAAAAGTATGGCTTCTTGGGTGCTGTTGAAATCTATTCGTTTTTCTTCAAGATAATAAAATATTAAACTCCTTATGCTTACCCACATGATTTGTGTAGCAGGAGAGTATAACTCTTGTTCATCAAGCAATGTAATCGCTCTTTGAAGTTCTTTTTGTCTATTCACGTATTTGCTATATTTCAATACCTTTTTTTTGAACACTTCTTATAAAAGCATTTGATTCAGAATTAAAGTCAAAATCATGAATTGGGAAAAATTGAAACATGAATTTGTAATTGCTAATATATTGAATAGCTAAACTTTCAGTTTGCTTTACAAATTCAAATTTATTAGTATCATCTTTAATCACAACAACAAAATCTAACTCTTTATTAGATGAAACTAATCTTTGAAATTTTCCGATTAAAATTAGTTTCTCAAACTTGATTATTTCTTGCAAGTCACTTTTAATTTTTCGTGTTAAATCCAAAGTATCTTCGATATTCATTTTTTTAGTTTAGTTGCGGCGAACGCTCAGTATAAGATGCCGTAGCTGACGATAGGAAGCTATGCATTCTTATATCTTGTTGGCGGTAGTTTTTATTTATTCGTTTTGATTTGCGTCATGAATTTCTTTGTTGTCATAGTAAATATGTTCAGGAGTTCTGTTTTCTATTGGTTTTATAAAACCGTATTTGAATCGAGATTCGAACTCTTCCACCGAAATGGATTTGAAATCCTCAATATCATCTTTATCTACTCCACCGAAAAGGCTGCCTGTAATATATCCATGCTCAATTTTATCTAGATTGACTCTGGTTGTTTTCGAATCAATGACAGTAATGGTCGCCACGGCTGTCACATCAAATCTACCCTTAGATATGTCAAAGTGCAAGTAAAAAAGGCTGTCCGATAGATTTTTCTCTAAAGTATCACTGTACGCATGTCCTGGCCGAATTAAATTGAAAAGGTCTGCCTTGCTTATTTGCAGCTCGTATTCCTCATTCACAGTTAAGTTCAAATCGACTTTTTCTCTCGGTAATGTTGTTGCCCAAATTGCAAACAGAGTAAGAATTCCTATCGGTATTTTCAAATACCTGCTAATTTTTTGCTCTGTTGAAATCTGCCTTTGAAAGTAACCAAATGACAGTGGAAGAATGAATAAAGCGAATAAGTCAGTGTAGTCAACTACTCGGTTAAATCCAATTCCAATCTTCTGAGCCAAATTGATTACTTCTTGTGAAAATGGTGATTTCCAAAACACGAATAGAGCAGCTGTTCCGATATAGATTGTTTTAGTCCATTTAATTCGAAGACTTGATAAGAAATATGGAAAAAGGAAAAGCCCTGCTATGTCAGAGAGTTTACCTGTCAAAAAGTTCGAGAACTCATATTTCAGATAAAAGTCATTTAAAAGCAACAACCCCAAAGCCAAAATGAACAGTGGTCTTGATAATATGTCTGGTCTTGAGAGTCTCATTTTAATTACCGCCAACGGTTTGGCTATGCGTAGTGCGGGTTTAAAGAGCACTCCACTGTCCGCCTACCGATATTTTTGTTAATATTCATTCATTTTCAATTTAGCACCAAACCCGCATTACGTATAGCTGTTGTTGTGCGTTCGGCTTTCTTATTGTAATTGATATTTTTCTATCGCTTGTTTATATGTCGCTTCAACGCTATCCTGAAATCTTGTTTTGTTTGTTAAAAAGTCAGAGAACTTAGAATAAATGTTTTGATAAATGATATTATGAGCAGGATTTTGCAGTAATTCGTTTTTGTACTCGTCCATTTCAAATTCACCTGATGATGCGATTTTTAGCAAATCCAATAAGTGTTCTTTGTTTATCTGGTCTAGGTCAGTCCAAATATCTTGGCTGGTATCTAAACGATAATAGCCTTTGTTATTTTCAATCTTTAAGTATTTCATAAGTTTGATTCTTTCGTTCAGTATAGGCATCTTCACCTGCTTCCAAGCAGTTCAGTATTGCTTCGTAATTCTTAATTTTAGTACCGTCAGAACAAACTAGTTCTTTGTCAGATGGGTATCCACTGAAAATTCGGTAGATAAACTCTTTATCTTCAATGCTTTTATGTGTTATAGCAACAAAATTTGGCTTAATAGACGCACCCACAGTACTATTATGAGTTACAACCACAACTGGCATAAGCTGGGACATGTCCTTTATTAATGAGTTTATTTCTTTCCGGAGAAATAAATTATCAAATGATGATTCTGGTTCGTCAATTAGAAGAATGTCATATTTAGTCGCGTCTTTTATTTCGTGTATTAAATTGAATTCTGAACGTTCGCCACCTGATACTTTGAACCCGTCTTTATTAAGAGTAACTGATTCTATTTTCACAAAGAACTTGTACAAGTTTGCATCTTCTACACCTGTTTCTCTAAGTTTTTGTACGTACGAAAAAGGCTCACTATACTTGGTTAAAGCAGTACTATATATTTTTTTGTCTCGTCCAATTTTTTGTAATTCATAAGCACTTTCAATGGGTTTGGCAGTCGTTATTATTGAGAATTTACCTAATTCTACCTTATTAATAATTCTTGATTTTTTCAATTCAGTGACTACTTGATTGAATTTCTCAACTTTCATTTCATCAGTTGCGATTTGATAAAAATCCACATTCTCGATAAATGTGCTTGTAGTTTTTACTCTCAATTCACGTTGAATATCCCTGATAATAGTATTCAACCATTTCTTTTGTTCACTTTCATTCTTTGAAATTATTGCTTTTTGAATTAGTTCTTTCAGTAGTCCTTTCAGATTAGCCTGTGAGATGTATTTTGTTATAATATCTTGGTATTCGTTGTTTTCAATGAGAGCTGTGACTGATTCAACTAATTTATCAAGGTTTTTAAAGTCATTTAGTGAGAATAATTCTTCACTAAATAGAGTGCATTTAGAATATAAATCCTTCTTCTCACTTTCAGAGGCAAATTTCTTAAGGGATTCTAGGTAACTTTCTATACTTAGAAGATTTTGTTTTAGGTCAACTTGAACAACATCTTCGACAACTGATTTGAATTCAGATAAATAGCTGTTGTTAATTATACTTAGTCTGGTATCGTTTGTCCTATTGAAAGTTTCTTCATCATTTTGAAGTAATGAGAATTGCTTTATGTATTTCGCATTTCCCGATGACGCTGCTATTTTATCAAGAGTAACTGTTTTGCCTGATGAACGACCACCCAAAATGATATTCAATCCTGTTGATAATATTAGACCTTCGTCAGTAGCCTGAAAGAAATCATTGCCACTTTCCTTCGTCAGTGAAACTTTTGATTTATCAGTTAAACATGATTTTATACCCGCTAATGAGATTTCTTTTAAGTCTATAAAGGTATGCCTTGTGGGAAAGTCCTTTAAGTTGCTCTTAAAACGCATATCACTAAACAGAACAGGCGTTAATGCGTCCTGTCCTTTCATCATTCTTATAAATTTGGGTATGCTTGCCACTTCACCTGATGTAATATATGGTTGTAAGTCGGCTATTGTTTGCTTCTTTATTTCGGGACTTTTATCGTAATGTGGGATTAGAATATATTTATTTAGATCATTGAAAATTCTTTTGAATTCTTCAATCGTAAGAGTGTCAGTATTTGTTTTTATTAATGCCGAAACTTGTTTACACTTCTCATCAAAATTTGACACTTCAAAATCATCGATATCTGTTATAACCAAAAGGTGACCACCTTCTAAATCAACTTCAATTCCGGGGAATACTGGTATTGCAAGAGTGTTCTTTATTTGTAAATATTGGCCTAAATCAAAAACATTGTGGTTAGTAATTGCTAAAGCATCTATTTTCAGTTTGTCTACATATTCTTTAACCTTTGAAAGGTCAAAGTCAAAAGGATAGTCACTTATTGTCGAAACTGTATGTGTATGAAGGTCTATCTTTTTCATTTAATGTTTTTCAGTTACGGATTTTTTAGCTGACGCACAACGGCCTGTGTATGGTGCGTATCCCGCAGGGTATGCACTATACACCTTGTTGTGCTTTCGTGCTTTTATTCAACTTCTCTTTCAAGGTTTACTATCATTGGTAAGTTAGATCTAATTGCTTTTCCTGTCACAATTGCGTGATATCGTTTCAAATTGGGTAATGCTTGCACTAAATCTTTGCCTATATAATTGCCTAAAAAAGTAAAACTGGTTTCGTCAAAAGCTTGGAAGCAAATAATTGAATTACATTGAGTAAGTACTGTCTTTGATACATTAGCTGTTCTTTGAGCAATAACAATTAAACCAACTCCATACTTCCTTCCTTGTAATGCAATTTGAGACATCTTATTTACTAGTGCCTTAGAGCTACCATAATCTCCTAAATCCCCTAAAAAGTTTGTCTCAGGAACTATGGTGTGTGCTTCTTCTAATACCAAACAGACCCGACTTCCTTTATTTGCTTTTGCGTAATTAAAAACGCTCTCAATAAAAAATTGAGTAAACTCTAAAATGAACGAAGTATTCGATAATGCAGGCAGTTCAAATAATCCAAGGTTTTCATCTCCTGCAATAAAATCTTTTACATAATCATCAAGTTGACCTTGAATCTTTTTCTTTAATTCAAGTTCTTCCGCTGGTCTACGATTTAAAGCCTTTTCGTGCTTTTCAGCAAATGTCTCTTCGAGAGAATTTAATCCTTCAACTTTTATTAATTCAATTGGGTTTAGCCCTTCTAAGTCAGTCTTGTATTCACCTGTAAAATCAATACAAATTACATTTGTATCTGTTTTTAATGATTTAATTATTTCTCTTGCTAGGAATGACTTTCCAGAGCCTGTAACTCCCAATAACGCTAAATGATGGCTAACAGCTTCATTTAAATTGATGATTGAAGGTAGCTTTGTGTTTGGAATAGTACCTAGTTGAAATTCAGGGTATTCGAACTCTTGAATCTCTGTATTACTTGTGTCGGCTTTAAAAATAGGAGTGTTAATGGATGGAACCCAACCGAATTTTTGAAAAGAAAGAAGGTCATTTTGCCATTCTCCTAGTTGAATCGCTTCTCCTTCAATAAATCCTGTTTCATTCTTACTTTCTAATTTTTCAAGTTCTGTTGTTCCTCCGATTACTTGGTAAAATAGCCTACGACTTCCTACTTTAAGTTCTAATAAATCTCCCTCCTGAATGTCATCGGTTTGTTTTGAATACTCAAATTTTATGGAACCAATGGATGATTTTTCAATGACCACCCCAACGAAATCTTTAATTTTAAGGGAATTTGAGAGGTCTTCTATTTCATTAGGTTCAACGACTTTACATACTACATTTCGTTTTAAGTTTGATAAACCACTCTTGATAGTCCCTAATTGTAATACTTTAATCCATTTTTCTTGATTTAGGAGGTATGTATCGAACACAATACCTGCAATTGCATAAGTATCTGAATCTTGCATTGAATACTTAAATGTTACTATATCAAATCGTTTTATGCTCTTACTTCTATCTTCAAAAAGCTTTACTAGAAATATTTTTTTCGATTGAACTCCAAAGATTTCCCCAATTGCATTTAGTTGGACTTTATTTTTTTCTCTAGTAAACGAATTATGAAGCGACTTTGAGTCAATAATTAAAACTAAACCCCATAGTACTACCATCGAAAAAAGATAACTGTCGCTGACTTCTTTTACTATTTCTGCTTTGTAAAGAATGAGAACAGAGATAAAAACAAAAGAGTAAATAACTTTTCCCCGGCCGACAAAAACTGCAATATTCTTAATGCTATTTGATAATTTGTTTCTAGATGATTCAGGACTTTCATTATTTGCTGTAAGTGCAATAGCGATGATCGATAGAGCGATTAAAGCACCAATTAACGCTATTGTAAAATACCAAAGAGTGTCGTTAGTAAATGATTCCTTTATTGAAACATAAACTAGTAATAAAGGGATTGAATTCGTAATTACATTTTTTGGAGATGAGTAGTAAGGTTCGATAAAAAGGATTGAAAAAAACAACATGAAAAGTCCTGAGTAGAACCAAATATTTTTGGTTGAAGTGTCAGGCAAAATTGAGTCCGTAAGCAGGTAATGGATTCCTATGAAAAACGCAATGCTGACTAAAAGAAGAATGAATCTATTCGTTATATAGAACTTTAATTTGTCCATGTAGTTTTAGTCTTTTGATTCATAATTCTTTCGATTTATCCTATTTTGAAGTCTTGACGACTCTTTTTTCCGCATGAAGCACAACGGTCTTGTATAAGAATAGTAGCGGATTATAATGCACTAACTTTTCGGTTAAACATAGACCTTATTTATATTTACTTACTTTCGGTTTAGTACTAAAACCGCTATTATTTTTATACGTTGTTGGCAGCTGGTGTTTCTTGTTTGTCGTTTCGTTTTTCATTTTGTTAATACATTTTTTTCATTACAGAATACTTTCTCGTAATAAATAACCATGTATAGAACCTCGTTCAATCATAAAATCAAGTATTGGGATTATTTTGTTTTTCAATTTTATTTCTTCTTTTATTTTTTGTCTGTTGATGAAAACAAACTTTCTTAAAAACTTTTCCAAGTAATATTGAGTGTTTGATTCTAAATCGTCAAGATTTAATGATTTATTGTTTGACACAATTGTATAAACCCAATCAATACCTTCGTCTTTAAAGTTTGACCCAATTGAATTTAAAACTTTGACAACAGAATACAATACAGCGGGAATGTTCCCAATTTCTTTTGAAGTGTTTGTATAAAGTGATAAATTTTCCTTTTTTAAGCTACGCCACTCTTCAATTCCTTCACGCCACCAACGCCATGCGAGCAAGTAATTTATTATAATTTCTTTTAAATGATAGCCACGTGGATTTGAACATAATTCTTTTATTTTCGGATATAGGTTGTTCCAAATATGCCAAAATTGTTCATGCTTGTTTATGTAATCTTCTGCACTTACTAATTCTGAAATAAATGAAGCTGTTTCTTCTGTTGCAGAAAGCGAATCAACAAATGGTTTAAGATATTTGTCAATTTCGCTTTTTTCCCTTTCTAAAATGAAATATGCAAACCTCTTAAAAATATGTAATCGTAAAGAATAAATGTTGGAATCATCTCCCGAATTTTCTTTGTAACTTCTTCTATCATTAAGCAACTGTGGTGCCAAAAAGGGCAAAGATTTAGAATAGATATCTAAGTGATTTCTATCTTTTGTGTTGGAAGGAATTAATTGAAGAACTATTTCCAAACCATGAATGTCAAGTGAAGAAATATCATTTATATCAAATAAGTTATTCTCAAAAATAAAATCAGAATTTGTCTTTTCTAATTCTTCTATAATCGAGCTTTTAGAAATTCGACCCCAACCTTGCTTTTTCCTTATTTCCGCAATAATATTTTTGTAAATAGGTTGGAGTTTTATATATCCAAATAAAATTGATTGAGCAATTTTTGGATTTAGTTCCCACAATTTTGATTTGTGAATTGATTCAATGACGTAATCACATATTCTTTTATAGGCTCCGATAGACGTTTCATCCAAAAGAGCCAAAACCATAATTGAAATATAATCTTCTGTTTCTTCCCAATATTCATTTATTAGTACTGGAATTGCATGGACAGATGCTTCAACCCCGTCACTTATTTGGTAATCGTAATTATCGGCAAAAAGATTAGACAGAGAAGAATGAATAATTTCTTTGCAAAAAGCTTTATCTTCTTTTGATAGCTTATCTTTATGTTCAATTAATAATTTAGAACACGAAAACGCAGGTATAGAATAATCAAACATAGCTAGCCCATTCCGTCCCAATTTCAGTTCATCAACAAGTTGTTTTGTTTCAGATAGAGCTAAAAGAGGATTTTTATCATAGTCCTGATGTTTTGCTGTTTTTGTTTGATTATTATCACTTTTAAAGAAATCAGCCCATAATTTTAGTGATGTATATTTGAACATTTCTTGGTATTGATTATGTGCTTGCTCACTTTCGTTTCTATGTTCATCTGAAAGTTCTTTGGGACTAAATTCGATTAAAAGATTATTGTCGTCATGTTTCGATACTTTTGGTATTAAGTTCCGTCTATCCATTCTTGCCAACAATATTCCATATGCTTTATCTGTTGAAGCGTTGGATTTGTGTTGGTCAATTATTTTATACAATTTCTCAATGAATTCAGAATTTTGTTCTTCTGTAAATCCTTTTACACCGAAAAGCTGATAATTAAAAAACAATGATTCCAAATTTAAACTTCTATGTTTATCTTCACATGACTTTAGCCTTTCATCTGTGTATAAAATGTCCTTAATTTTATTCATTCCATATCCTATTCCAAATGTGGATTTGGCTTGAAACTCATTTGAGCATCTGATTGTATCTAAATGAAACAACTCAATTGTTTTAAACAATATTGAAGCTATTTCATGGAATTTATCAGGATTTGCAAGCACGACACTACAAACAATAGAAGTAAGAGAAGCTGATTTGGAATTAGTAAGAATTTTTAAAAGAATATGATGAACAATTTCTGATTTTAAAATTTGAGCAAATTCCAAAAGAACTTCTTCTAATGCCATGTGCATTGATTGCAATAAGTACGGTACTACAGGGCTTCCGTTTCCACGATACATACCCCAAATAGCCGAACTTAAATATTGGCTTACTTCTTTTCCATTTAAATGTAATGTAATTATTTCAACGTCCTTTTTCCCATAATCAGAATGGCTATAAGATCCAACGGCCCTATTTGTAAAATCAATGATGAAATCTATTGTTTCATGGAAAGCTATTTGTAATAGCCATTTTATTGGTGTCTGATTAGCACTGGCAGGAAAATAATTGAGTTTGTGTTTGTCCGTTAAACCATAACGGCTTTCCATTGAATCTCTTTCATATCCGAATCTGTCATGTTTTCTCGGTTGCTTTTGCCAAAATAAATCACACAATTGAATTACATGTGTTGGAAGTGTTTTTATTAATTCAATAGCTATATATGGCTTCTCTAGAATTTTTGAGCAAAGTCCTTGGTAGGGGTCTATGTGATTTGCCCATTTATTAGCAATAACTTTTTCAAACATTTCCTTTAGTTCTTCTCTTATTTCACTGGCTGAATTAAAAATTACTTTTAAAATGTTTTCTTCTGCACCATCTTGAATGAAGAAGTTATCTTCAGTTTCAGTCTTTTGAATTATACTTAAAGCCAACAACCCTGAGTACCGTGTAGTATTACCTACTTTGTTGAATTCGCACCAATCTGTTAAAACTGGTAGTATAAGTTTTAGATTATTGTCTAAAAAATCAGTTTTGTGCTTGTAAATAATAGCAATTACATCTTCCCAACCTTTGCCTTTAGGCTTTATAACTTCAATGTTTTGAACTGCTGAAATGTCTGTGCATGCGATTCTCAAAAGGAACAGAATACGTTTTAGTATTTTAAAATCATTTGCAATGATTTCCTTCTCGAAAAAATTAAAAAATGTCTCTGAATAATCCGACAATAATACAGAAACTAAAATTTCATCTTTCCAAAATTGTGTTACAACAACGTTGGTAAAAGCACTTTGAATAAAATTCTCTATTTCTTTACTGTTTTCAGATAAATGAGCAGATAACCACAATCTGAATGCTCTGCGAATGGGTAATGAATTTCCTAATTCGTCAAAAAAATCTTTTATGTTTGAATAATTTGAAAAACTACGTGAAACTATCTTGTCCAATGTCCATTCTTCATAAATGTCATGAGTAATGAAATATCCGTTATGTGTGTCGTCATATCCAAGTATTTCGTCTTGCTTTAATTGAAATAATGCTGTTTGTGGTAAACTGTTTGCATTGATATAAAATCTACCTGTTTCACATCTTTGTTTGGCAATGCTGACAATACACCTTTCTCTTTCAAGATGAAGGTTGTCTTTTTGAACAGTATTTTGTATTTTCTTTTTCCAAAGCAAATCAATAAATCCATTATAATTTCCTTGTTTGTCAATGTTTGAATATTGTTGAACATACTCCCTTAGATAAAACAAGTTTCTAAGACGTTCTACGAATTTTTGATTGTCGGGAAGTGAAAATTTGAATTCATCTGCGATTGATTTTAATTCATCAGCACCAATCAAAGAAATATTATTCACTTCAAATGGCAACTGATAATTTTCCTTGATGTGAAAAGTTAAATCATTAAGATAAGCGTAGCGTGTTGTAAATATAATATTCCAAGCATTCTCTTTTAACTTTTGTATTAATGTAGTGAGAATATCGTTGTTAGAAATCTCAGCGAGTTTTTCTGCGGAATCAATTACAAATATTTTAAGTGGTTCATCTTTGTAAGTATTGAGAAACTGTACAAATGTAAATTTGTGGTCAAAGTGAAATATGTCATTAATGTGATTTACATTAAGTTCATTTGCTTTAAAAACACAAATTGGTATTTTGTTAAAATAAGAATTATAATATTCCTTGAAAATTGCGGTTTTCCCACAACCGCCTTCACCTGAAATAATTATGTTTTTTTTCGATTGAGAAGTATTTGCTATTGCTTCAACAACAGAATTTCTGTCAATTTTAATTTGTTTGTCTCCGAATGATATTTCCGTTTGAATTGCTTGTAAAATATTCTCGTTGTGTTTAGAAATTTCATCAAGTAAATCTCCTTGGTTTGGTTCAAGGCTATAAAAAATGTCATTAATATATTTGTTGTCTGGTAAAGATAATTGTAATTCAAAATGACTTGGAACTCGCCATTGAATATTAACCCCTTCTGCCTTAGCAGCTTTCTCAATATCTAATTGATATTGCGGTTTTTTTTTTACTTTTAGTAGTGCTTTCAGATAGTTCTTGGTTGATGTAGAAAAATAATTCGTCTAATTGTTTATTTTTTAATTTAGCTTTTTTAATTGAATCAATAAGGTCGTCTTTGTTGACAGCAATTGAGGTTGTATAATACTTAGATTGAAAACCAAAATGTTTTCCATCTTTTTCAATTGGCTCTGTCTCAATTCCTGTTTGGTTTTTGTAGCGAAATAACCCAATTCTATTATTAAATTCAGCACAGAAAAGCAGATAAGACATTTGTTCAAATGCCCAAGTTTCTCGATTGTCGTATTTTAAACCAAAAATTTTCCAATTCATTTTTTGATATTTATCCTAATTGTTGATATTCGTGGACTTGCTTTTTTTACTTGCTGCCAACGGTCTCGGGTATGAAACGTAGGGCATTTAAAAGCACTTAGCTGTCCACCCGAAACGAACTTTATTAAGAGCCGAAAACTTGCGGAAACCACTGACCGCCCTATGTTTAATACCCATTGTTACCACCAGTATTTCTATTTTCTTTCAATTTTTACCAGTCCTTGTCTTGTTGCCAAATACAAATTTCCTTCCTTGTCGAATGTCATTGTTGATATGTAAGATGTAGGAATATCAGAGTTCTCGTTGTGATAGTTTTCCCAGCTGTCATTCAAGTCAAACCTTACTAAACCTGCTCTGTCTGTGGAAATCCAAAGGACTTTTTCTTTCTTGTCATATAGAACACAATTGGCATGATTAAAAGGCATTCCTGAATTCTCTGTTGTAAACTGCTTGAAAGTTCCATCAGAATATCTGATTGCTATTCCTTCGTCATTATTTACCTTTTGTTTGTCTTTACGGTCAAACTCGTAAAGTGTAAAATAAATGTTACCATTTTCATCTTCGTCCATTGAAGTAATACACTTTCCTTTTAAAACTGATTCAGAATTCTCAAAACTTGTCACATGATTTTTTTCGTCAATCATTAGGCTACCGCTGTATGTTCCAATCCATATCCTGTTTTTCGAATCTCGTTTGGCAAAAGAAACTCTATTTGAAGGCAATTCAGGAGTATTATCTTGATTAATTAAGCTCCATTTTCCATTTTTTAAAATTGTAAAACCTTTATCTGAGGTGAAAAACACTTCGTTAGTGTTTGGATTGTTTATGATTTTGTAACCGCTTTTTATCCCAATTTCGCTTTCTTCATATTTTGTCCACGTATCATAAAAGCTATAAATGTTTCCTGTTGCGAAAAACCATTTTGTGTTACTATTGTCAGTGGCAATTCCATAATATCTAAAATACTTTCCTTTGTCGGTTATTTCCTGTTCAGCATTCTGAAATTCTGTCCCATTAAATGTAACAAGTCCTTGGTCAGTTGTAAGCCAAATCAATCCATTTTTGTCAACTGAAATGTGGTCGTTCATATTGTTGGGCAAGTTTGAGTTCTTAGAATTCCAAACTGTGATTTTGTAATTATCCAGGTTTTCATTTTTATAAACATAGTCTTTATTGAAAATTTCTGGACTGTTTGGTCTGTCAAAAGATTTTTTAAAAGCATTCATGTCAACTCGTTCTATTTGACCTGATATGTTGTTGTCTTTGATTGTGAATACTAATGTGATTGAAGATTTTTCCTGTTTAACATCATCTTTTATCGCTGGTGTCCACCTATTAAACTTATTTAGTTCTTCAATGATTTTAAATGAAATAGGGCTCTTTGATTGGTCGGTATGGCTTAGTACACAGCCTTTTCCCTTTGAGTCAACAAGTACTTGGAGTTTTATAGATCCACTAATCCCACTAAGATTTAAAGATTTGTTTAGCCTATCTTCTAATTTCTTGAAGTCTTTTTCAACGTAGCCTGCTTTTATGTCTCCACAGTCTAGGCAGAATTTTGAAGTTATACAATTGTCCAGCTTAACTGGGAAAAGGTTTTGAGCATTCAGGTTTAAAGAGAATACTGTCAAGAGTATAAAAATTGGATTTTTTACTTTCATCCTTGTTTGTTGTCGTTTTTTAATATTGGTGGTAACGGGATTCAGCTTGGAGACGGCGGGCATCGGGAGACGTTCACTTC
>TARA_R110002167_G_scaffold46366_1_pt1 | contig 14704 bp, 14 predicted proteins | sample TARA_R110002167 | Tara Oceans TARA_R110002167 (sample SAMEA4398238) | marine metagenome | biome: Polar Biome; feature: [MES] marine water layer (ENVO:01000295) within the mesopelagic zone...; material: water (ENVO:00002006), including particulate matter (ENVO:01000060) such as...... | reverse complement strand
AACTTGCGCGCCTCATCGACCACCGGCATATGCCTGATATCGTTCTCGCGCATCCGGAAAAATGTCTGGCGAATCCCATCATCAGCCTTAGCGACCAGCACTTTAGAGGTCATAAAATTACTAACTTTCAGCGGCATTAAATACTCCTTGAGATAACAACAAGCGGTTCTAGAGAGGCTAACTTAACATTGTTTTTGAAGGGTTATTGGCTTTAGCCAAACCGGCCCTTCGCCGTTGAAGGGAACCCAAGGGGTGGACTGAAGCGATGCTATCTGTGATCAGTGGCTGATATGCTGGCGCAGCAACACACCGTCGGCGCCGAAGATAAATTTACCGATATCGTAACGATAAATTTGTTTACCATCGCCGAGGGTAAAGGGTTTGATCTCGCCGAGCAGTTCAACCAGCTGAGCCCTGGTCGTTTTACCCACCTCGATACTCGCCAGTGCCTCGGGCGTCAGCGCCTTAGCAGTGCCGATTCGGGATAGATTATGAACTGGAATTGCAGGAGTTTGAGGCGTGTTGGTATCCGCTGCCTGATTCGTTGATTGGGGCCTCGACTGAGATGCCGATTGCGGTTGCAGATTCGGGTCTGAACAGCCAGCCAGCCCCACGAACAGAACAAAAACTGATACGCCAAGATGTCGTATATTCATACCCATCTCCTTCAATGCTCTATTTAAACGAAAAATTTGAAACACGACTTAAGCGCTGGGCTGAAAGCACCGGAGCGTCAGTGTTTGGTCATTGGCAGCCGATTGCAAAGGCCAAAACCACGCTTAACTCAGAACAGAGGATCCATTAATCCTGAATTGGCTAAACATTTAAGCATATTAACGGTCCAAATCAACTCTTAAGGGACTCCTAAACCCTTGAGCCGAAGCACAACTGCCGTTATCTTGCCCACCATAGCGCCTGTTTGCATGACTGTAGGTTCTACTTACAACAGAATTTACCGTGCTAGTAACCGTACTACTTAGTAACCGTACTACTTAGCTTACCGTTTATCGTATTATTTACAGCACTACTGCCCATAGATGGAACTGACTATGCGTCTAATCTTATTACTGCTTCTCAGCGTCACCCTGCCCGCGCTTGGTGGAGAAAAACTACAGCTGCTCTACAGCGGCAATTTAGACGGTGAGTTAGAACCCTGCGGATGCTCGCTCGAGTCCGACTACGGCGGCTTACAGCGCCGCACTACGGTGATCGAACAACTACGTAGCAAAAACCCTGAGCTGCTACTGATCTCCTCCGGCGGGCTGTTTTCTCCAGAAAAGGGCAGTGATCAGATCAAGCATGGATTTATTCTCAGCGGCATCAAACAACTCAATTACGATGCTATCGGCGTCCAGTGGAGCGACCTGGTTCATGGCGAAGAGATGCTGATCAATTCCGGCTTGCCATTCTCTGTAGGTAACTGGAAAACAAACAGCATCAATGCCTCACGTGATTCGATCCATGCCAAAGGTACGTTATTTTTCAGTCAGTGGCTCGATCCCCTGACCTCTCCCTACGTTGCTATGCCCGCCATATCACCGATAAGCACCCAAACCAAACCGCTGCTGGACGCATTTTCCCAGGCCAAACAGCGAGGCCAACTGACGGTACTGGCCACCACCTTGGAACTACAGGCAGCTCAACAGCAATTTGACCTTAGCAACATCGATGTACTGATGATTCAAGCCGCGTATGAGGTTTACGCCGAACCCCAGCTAATCGGAAACACCCTGATCCTGCAACCGGGTTCGCGTGGTCAACGGCTAGGTCTGCTCGAACTCACGCTTAACCCAGAGCAACGTATCGACAGTTGGCAGCATAGCGTCATAGACCTGCCCGACAGCATCGCGAATGCCCCCCAGTTGGATGGCTGGTATGCCGAGTATAATGAAGCATTACGCCAGGACTATCTGCAACGGGTTGCAAAGCGCAAGGCGCTCAAAAGCGGCGACTCTCCCTATCTGGGCGAGCAGCAGTGCAAGGCCTGTCACGCCCAGCAGCAGCAGATCTGGAGTCAGAGCGAGCACGCCAAAGCCTTCACTGATCTGGAGGCTGTGGGCAAGGAGTTCGATGGTCACTGCGTAGGCTGCCACAGTGTCGGTTTTATGCAGCCCGGCGGTTACTTGGATCCAGAGCTGACCAATCATCTGGCGGGGGTGCAGTGTGAAAACTGTCATGGCGGCGGTCGCGAACACGCCTCCAGTGCCGGCCAGATAGCAACACCCAACAAGGGCACTGCTCCAGAACAGATCTGCGCCCAGTGCCATGTCCGCGAACACAGTCCAGCATTTGATATCAAGAGTTTTTGGCCGAAGATTGCTCACCCTCGAAAGCCGATTATAGGCAGCGCCCAGTAACCTAATCTCTTGTCTAGATTGCTGACTAGATTGCTGACTAGATTGCTTGACTGGCTGAACCCAGTCGGTCAAACAATCTACCAATCAAGGCTACCTATCCTCCACCAATCGTCTAGCAACCTGCTAGCCGCCATCAATCCATTTCTAAGAACTTGGATGCTGCCGAGCCGCTTCCCAGCCCTGCATCAGCATTTTGCGCTCACTGCCCCAGCGGTATTGTCCGACCTCTCCGCTTTCGCGTATCACCCGATGACAGGGGATCAGGTAGCCGATCTCGTTAGCGGCTAGCGCTGAACCCACGGCACGCGATGCTTTGGGCGAACCAGCAAGAGCTGCCAGCTGCGAATAAGAAACCAGTTCACCGGAGCCTACCTGCAGCAATGCCTCCCAGACTTTCAGCTGGAAGTTGGTACCCCGCAGCTGCAGATGCAACGGCTTGGCAGCCGCAGTTGCTGAAAAAATCTGCGTCGCCAACTGCTCGGCGCCTGCACTATCTTGGCTTAGCCGCGCCTGCGGCCAGGCATTGCGCAGCGTCTCTTCTGGTCGTAAGCGCAGTGTATCTTCTGGCTGTTGGCACAGCACCTCAGCGAAGCTCAGGTGGCAGACACCCCGGAGAGTCCAACCCAGCAGCATGGGCCCGAAGGGGGTCTGCGCAGCGCCATAACTGATCGCTAAGCCCGCACCCTGGGCTTTTACCTCACCGGGTGTCATCGCCTCGCAACTAATCATCAGATCATGCAGTCGCCCAGGGCTGGAGAGTCCGGCATCAAAGGTCGCGTCCAACAGTGTCGCCGACCGCAGCAACGCCTGCTTGGCACGCTCCTTGGTCAGGTACTGGACAAAACGCTTGGGCGAGACTCCTGCCCAGCGACTGAACAGACGCTGAAAATGGTGTTCACTCAGCCCCACCTCAGCAGCCACGCTGGCCAGAGCGGGCTGGCTATGCCCCTGCTCACAGAGGTAATTAATCGCTACTGCTACCCGCTCATATTGTTGTTGCTGCAGCGCTGCAGCGGAGGTATCAAGCATGTTTGTTTACTCGAGAAGAAAATAGCTGACGCGGCGAAAAGCCAGTAACCAGCGCCGTACCCAGGATCACCACCAGCGAACCCAACAGGGTATGCCAGCCAACCACCTCATCAAGAAACAGGCTGCCAAACAGCACTCCGAACATAGGGATCAAAAAGGTCACCGTCAGCGCGGAGGCCGGACCTACATCAGCAATTAAGCGAAAATAGAGCAGATAGGCGATACCGCTACAGACCACCCCTAGCGCCAGCACCGAGGCCATCACCCCCACCCCGGGGATCTCTGCCACAGGAAAAAAAGGCAGGGTAGGCAGTATCAACAGGGTTGCAGCCCACATGCTGCCATGGGCATTACTGAAGGGATCCATCGATTTGGCAGTGCGCGCATAGGTTGAAGCGATACCGTAACAGAGGGCAGCACCCAGCGTAGCGGCGATGGCCAGCTCCCCGCCGGGACGCAACAGCACCGCATCAAAGCCAACCAAAATCGCAACACCGCAGACGCCCAGCAACAGCCCCAGCAGGGTTCTGAAACTCAGCCGCTGGCGCGTCCAGCAAGCGACCAGAATCGCCCCCCAGATTGGCGCAGTCGCATTGAGAATCGACAGCATGGAGGCCGACAGCATCTGCGCAGCGTAACCGTAGAGCAAAAAAGGCAGCGCCGAATTGAACAACCCTAAAATAAGATAATGGCGCCAGTGACTAGCGGCCTGCAGCCGCTTGTGCATAAACCAGCCAACACCCGCCAAAAACAGCGCAGCAAATCCCACCCGCAGTTCAACCAGCATCCCGGGACCCAGTACCGGGGCACCAATGCGCATAAAGAGAAACGAAGCACCCCAGATGGCGGCAAGGCTAAGCAGGCGAAAAAAGCTGGCGGTATCCATGCAGAAAAAAGAGCCTCTTAAAATGGTCTGAAGTCTTAGACCGGTGCACGCGGTGCCGGTCCAGCGCGAAGGTCTCACTATAGGCAGAGGCTAGGTGGCAGGCCACCCGTTTCTTGCGTTTGCTTTAATTATCACCCGTATGCCTTAGCGGCGCCTTGAGCGCGACTTAACCGGCTTATCGCCTCTGGGCCGGGCCAGTCGAATCAGCTTAAAGCTACCGTTATCGGCAAAGGTGTCGATCTCACCGAACAGCCCCTGGGCTTTGCGTTCGAGCGGGATAAACTGGTTAACCACAAACGCTGCTATACCGTCAAACGCGGTCAGCCGTGCCGCTGCCGCTACAAAGCGCTCGGTCAGCTCGCCCTCTAGGGCAAAACCCTGATGGAACGGAGGATTACAGAGCACCAGGTCAAAGCGATCGTTCAGACTAGCCGCGCAATCATCGATCAGGACAGGGCCCTGAATACCTAATCGATCGAAATTTTGCTGACAGGCGAGTATTGCAGCGGCATTGTTGTCAGTCGCGATGATCGATTCCACGGCACGCGCATGCGCCTTTGCTGCCAGATAACCGTAGCCACAGCCCAGATCCAGCACTCTGGGTTGCTGAGTCGCTAATTGCGGCCAGAGCTGATCAAAATGCTCTGCTAAAAAAACGCTGCCCTGATCGAGCTTATCCCAGCCGAACAGCCCGGGTTTACTGATAAAGTCCTCAGCAATAGGGCGTAACTGCGTGTAGTCACGATCGTCCAGTAGCAGGCCTGACCCCTTCGCCTCGCAGCGGCTCAGCATTGCTGCAAAGCCCCCCTTACCGAGCTTGTCCAATTCGCCGTGACCGAACAGCGCCTGCGCCTTATCAAAATAGGTCTTGGTACCCTCTTGCTTGGCGCCTAACAGCATCAACTGGCCACCGGGCTTAAGCACGCGCCAAGCTTGATTGATGACATGGTGCACCACCGCCTTCTCCTTGGAGACCCGGTAATAGACTCGGTCCAGGCTGGCATCCGCCCAGGGGCTGAAGTCAAAGTCACTCAGCTGGGCACGCCATCCCAACGAGGAGCCGCGTTGAAACAGATCAACACGGTTGCTAAGCAGCGACACGCCAGCTATCGGAGCTATCTGGCTCAGCGCAGGCAGATTTTCATCCACCACCCAGAGCGCATCGAGTCCGGCGGGGTGCTGGCTGAGTAACTGCTGCAATGACTGTTCAATCAGATCCATAAGGTTCTCAAAGGCTTTAGGTGTTATTTAGACAGGTAACACAGAGCAACTGGGTCAAAACCGTTCTGTTAAAACCCTTCTGTTAGAACAACGCAATCTCTGCAGCGGTCAGTGCTCGATATTGGCCAGGTTCTAGATCTGGATCCAGCAACAACGTGCCAATCTGTTCACGATGCAGCCGCACCACTCGATTACCCAGTGCGCCGAACATCCGCTTTACCTGGTGGTAACGTCCTTCCTGAAGCAGGACCTGCATCTGGGTTGGCGAATCGATGATCAATTCAGCAGGCAGGGTTAACTTGGTTTCACCACGAAGCATAATCCCCTGAGCGAACCGTTCGATAGCCGCAGCGGCAGCGGGTGCCGATAGCGGATCGGCCAACTCCAGCCGATAGCGTTTCCGGCACAACCGCTTTGGCGAGGTCACCCGGTGGCTCCACTGGCCATCATCAGACAGTAACAGCAACCCGGTGGTGTCTCGATCCAGACGTCCCGCAGGATGGACACCATCGCGCAGTTTCTCAGGCAACAGATCCAGCACCGTCTGATGCTCGGCATCTTCGGTCGCACTGATCACGCCTTCGGGTTTATGCAACATCAGATAGACGGGGCCGCGCAAAGCGACTGGGTTGCCTGAGAGCAACACCAACTGATCGGTGCAGACCTTGTGGGCAAGATCCCGAATACGCTGGCCATCGACCTCGATGGCACCGCGTTGAATCAACGGACGCACCTGAGCGCGACTCAAACCGCTAGCCAGCGCTAAAAACCGGTCGAGACGCATCCTCTCACCGACGCCAGAAAGCTTATTTTTTACCTTAGCCATGCTCTAGAAAACCCTGATCAATAATGGCCGCCATCATAGCAGGCTGGAAACCGGGGTCCAGCGCTGATCGCAGACGGATGACAGGGCGCATTGAGGCATGGACCAATTGATCGAGCCCTGGATTGAGTCCCTATAATAGCGCCCTGCAACTAAACCATTTCCAGAACCCTTAAGCTTATTTATCGCCATTGCTGAAATATTCGCGGGTGCCATGCGCTGTCGTCGCCTGGCTGATCCGTTGCAGCGCCGAAGTATAGGCAGCGCTTCGCAGTGAGATGGAATCCGCCTCGGCTACCTGCCAAACCCGCTCGAACGCCTGCTGCATATACTGTTCAAGACGTTCGCGCACCTGTTCCAAGGTCCAGGGATAACCGCTACGGTTCTGCACCCATTCAAAATAACTGACCGTGACACCGCCGGCGTTGGCCAATACATCGGGAACGATGCTGACCCCACGCGCCTCCAGCACCACCTCAGCGTCGGTTTCTATAGGCCCGTTAGCGACCTCGATAATGGTTTTGGCTCGGATCGAATCGACATTCGCCGCGGTAATCACACCCTCCAGGGCTGCGGGAATCAGCAGGTCTACATCCAGCGCCAGCAATTCATCGTTGCTGATCTCTCGATGCTCGATCAACTGACAAACCGATTGCTCACAGTAGACCGCGCGCATCTTCCTAGAGGCCTGCTTCTCCGCCCAGAGGCTGTCGATATCGAATCCCTGCTCAGAAAAAATGCCTCCTTTGGAATCACTGATGGCGACGATTCTGTAACCCTGTTGCTGTAGCAAACGACCCAGATGGTGAGCCGCATTACCAAACCCCTGAATCGCCACCCGCATCCCCTCAGGTTGCCAACCGCGCTTAGCGGCCAGTTGACGAATACAAAGGTAGGCTCCCCGCCCCGTCGCTTCATCACGGCCTAGACTGCCGCCCAGAGGGATGGGTTTACCAGTGATCACCGCCGGTACCCGAACCCGTTTAATCGCTTCGTACTCATCCATCATCCAGCCCATGATGCGGGCATTGGTGTACACATCGGGTGCGGGAATATCGACATCAGGACCAATAAAATCGGCCATCGCCCGCACATAGGCGCGCGACAGCCGCTCCAGTTCCATCGGTGAGAGCTCTTTCGGCTGGACGTTCACACCGCCCTTGCTGCCACCAAAGGGCAAGCCCAGCAGCGCACACTTTATCGTCATCCACAGCGCTAACGCTTGCACCTCGGCCTGAGAGACCTGCGGGTGGTAGCGAACCCCACCCTTGGTCGGCCCCAGAATATCGTTGTAACGGCAACGATAGCCGGTGAAATAACGAGTGGAACCGTCATCCATCCGCACCGGCAGTGACGCTTTGAGCAGCGCCTTGGGCTGCATCAAGGACTCCACCACCTCCTGCTCTATCGAGGCATTAGCACTCAGCTGCCGTACCCGCTTGAGCGCATCTTCGAATACATCTGTCGTTGTCATTAGAACCTCTCTTCACAGGCCTTATTCATCTAAACAACCATCCCACTATCTTTTAAAACTCTAGTCGTAAAAAAGGGCCAGAACAGACTGGATCCTCACAACGATAATTTGTTACAACGGCTGAGACTCGCTGGAATTTCATCTATCGCAGTAGGCAGTGCAATAAAACGGTGCTAGCGATGAGCCGCATTCATCGAAGGGTGAAATAGCTGCAATCAAAAGATTCTTAAATCCGTTATAAATACGGAAGAACTTAAGCCCCTTGGATTCAGCCGAGACTCCCGCATGCCCACCTGCCGCCCCACGCCTGATAATCACTGGATCGCCCAAGCGATCCAGAAGATTGAAGCCGACTACAACCGCTCTGCAGACACTCATCTGATCAAGCTGGATCTACCGGCTCTTGAGGGGATCGATATCTACCTTAAGGATGAATCGACCCACCCCACCGGCAGCCTCAAACACCGTCTGGCCCGGTCACTGTTTCTCTACGGGTTGTGTAATGGCTGGATCGACCAGGGCACGCCGATTATCGAGTCCAGCTCCGGCAGCACTGCTATTTCCGAAGCCTATTTCGCCCGCTTATTGGGACTCCCCTTTATTGCCGTGATACCTGAAACCACAGCAGCCAAAAAACTGGCCCAGATCGAATTCTACGGCGGCCAGTGCCAACGGGTGCCAGCGGCGAAGATATACGCTCACGCACAACAACTAGCGACAGAACTGAAGGGGCACTATATGGATCAGTTCACCTACGCCGAACGCGCTACCGACTGGCGCGGTAACAACAACATCGCCGAGTCGATCTTTGAACAGATGAAGCTGGAACAACACCCTATTCCCCGCTGGGTAGTCATGAGTGCAGGCACGGGTGGAACATCCGCCACCATTGGTCGTCACCTGCGCTACAGCGGTTTATGGGGCAAGGGGTGCCGACTCTGTGTGGTCGACCCGGAAAACTCGGTGTTCTATGATTACTACCATAACGGCGGCAACCCGACCCTTAGCTGCAGTTCGCGAATCGAAGGGATCGGCCGTCCGCGCGTCGAACCCTCATTTATCCCAACAGTGATCGATACCCTGATGCAGGTACCAGACCCCGCCAGTATCGCCGCAATGAACTACCTTAGCCGCAAGCTAGGACGCAAGATCGGCGCCTCCACCGGCACCAATTTTATTGGCGTATTACGACTGGCACAGCAGATGCTGGAAAACGACGAACAGGGCAGCCTGATCACCCTTATCTGCGACAGCGGCGAACGCTACCTAGACACTTACCACAACCCTCAGTGGTGTCAGCAGCAGGGGCTAGCGCTAGAGGAGTGGAACCAGTATTTAGACGCATTGGAGCAGAAGGGACAATGGGTTGAGCCACAGCTCAAAACCTAGAGAGGTCAGCCTTGTGATATATAGAAACAGAATACGCTTGCCGATGGTCCCGGCTTATGCTGAACTACAGAGCCTTCGCGGGTGTAGTTCAATGGTAGAACGGCAGCTTCCCAAGCTGCATACGTGGGTTCGATTCCCATCACCCGCTCCAGCCCTAGCGTTCAATATAAAACAATCACCTACAGAACACCGGTAGGACAATTTTCGAAGAATCGGTAGGACCGCCTCCTACTTTTGTGCTCGGTCTGCGGCGCAGCAATGCGAGTTATCGGTGTAATACCCGGGCGCGGGATACGGACGGTCCGAATACGTACGAGCCTGCTGCACTTGCGACCGACGTAACCGGCTGGGATGAAGGCCCCGCGAATCAAATGGGGCTCATTGATAAATTTCCTATAAGGTTGGATCAAGGTGGTGGTACGGTCTCGACGGGCTCGTTCAACCACGGCGATAAGATCGCGGCTGCGCCCAATCTATCCTTATTCGTTATATATTCTAGTGTGAATGCCCATCGTTTTTTGTCGGTGCAAAGGCCGGAAATTTATGCGTTGCAAATACTGCATGGCAACCAGCACACGACTCATTCATTTCGGAAAAATAAAAATTTACTAATTCTGGTTTTTCATTTTTTGCAGCATGTTCAAGCATTCCTGCCAGATAATGGAATCTCTGGTCTTTCTTAATAAATTCATCTGGTAATACTGAATGCAGCTCCTTTACCTGATTTTCTGTCAGGCTTTGTTTCAATATATAGCTACTTTTCATTTTTCCTGCGGTAGTTTCGATATCGCCCCAGTTTCCAGAAATATATGCGGGGATGATGGACATCATGCCGCTCTCTAACGCTTGCATCTCTTTAGAGAGCAAATTGCGTAAATCATGGGAGAGTCTCTCTACTCCAGAAATATTTTTGTATTCTTTATGTTCTTCGTACTTAAGTTCACCCCCCCCGAAACTCATTGTTGGTAATAGAATGGTCAAGAGTGTGAAGCGAGTAAAATATTTCATGTGTTTTCCAGTTTAGGTTGAATGTATAACGCTCAAAACCAGTCGACCAACAATAGCGCCCAGCGAAGCAATTTGTCGGGTGATTATGCAGACGTATTCGCGCCATAGCTGATAAACGGGAGGGGCTTGGCCTGTACTCTTTTTTTAATCGTGGAGCACAAATAATTGCATACCAAATACCGGTATGGAAATGACGAAGCCTAACCCTGCTAGCAAACCTATAATTCCATCCATACTTCAGTTACGTACCAACGCCCGGCGCTGCGCAGCCGATTGTTAAAGCCTGCCGAGCCAATACTGCGGACGCCGTCGGTCATGCGCAATAGCCAGAATCTGAAAACTGCCAGACTTTTCTCGATAAACAATGGTTAACGGAAACCGGCGAAAGGGAGCTCGGCGAATATTTGGCTCAAGTTTAACTTGCCAGCCTCTTGGTGAATCGCCAACCAAATCAGCCAGGGCCTCAAATTCCTCTATCAAGGCACCACCCAACCCCGGAACCTTCGATTCGTAATAACCGACCGACTCCAGAAACTCGGCTTCCGCTGCCGGGTGAAAAAATAGTTCATTTGATCAGTGCCCGAGCCTTCCTCATAACGTCATCACCGGGCACAGCCTGAACCGAGCCATTATCGAGTTCTTCTGCTCTCTGCCGAGCCTCAAACAACCAATCAGACCGAAGCTCTTCTTCCGAGGGAGATTCCAGACTCAAAACCAACCTCTGGATCAGCTTAACCCGCTCTTCTTTCGGAAGGTGGAGGGCTTCATCCTCAATTTTCTGGAGATCCATGGGGAAAACCTCTCGTTTATGTACCTTCGAATTTTGGCACGGATGGCTAACGGGTGCCATGATTCGATTTTTACGTCGTGGTTAATGGGACGTAAAACTGCGCAGCAGTTTGGAGTTCCAGGCCAGCCTTGCTGGCTGGCCGAAGTTGAACGATTCGCTAGGCTCTTGTTCAAGCATACTCTACTTGGTGATATCCATATTTCTCATGGAGCTGATAGAAGGCAACAGAGAGCTTCGTCTGTTCATTTCCGATATTGACTTTATCCATCTTTTTTTTGTATTTGGAAAGTAATGATTCTTTAGAATCCATACCATAAATCATTGGCGCGCCTGAGGTCATATTAATCTCATCAAAAGAAAGTACTCGCGTATATACAAGAAAGTTCACTATCATGGGAGATGAACTGAATCCTCTATCTATTATATTGATATCCTCGCTTTGATTCAGCAAATCGCGCAGCTGGATAGTTGCAGATTCTCTATCGGATTTGACAATTTGATATAAAGAGGCTTTGGATAATAAAAGTGAATTTAAAATTGACTTTTCTAAGCCGTTTATATCATTATGCTTTTTTAGATAACGTTTAATTGTATTGTTCCCATTTACATCGTAGTAGTCGTTTATAGCAAAATCAGTGTACCTATCCATATCTTCATCAGAATCTAATAGCAGGGCATTATTCTTTAATACACCAAGAGCTCGCGCTGCAATTTTTATTTCTGAGCCATTAAGTTCTTTAAATAGCTTACTATTTAAATTTTTGCCTATAGTACGCAACTCATCATATTTGACTATATGTTCTTTCATTTCTTTGTTTCTCACTGCTACCATTCTGATTGGTAAATATATAATTTTATGTTTGCGAGCCTAACGCGCGCTCACCGAAAAAGAGTGAGCGCAGCGAGTGATTTTTCCAAGTGCATCGTTTTTTAGGCGATGCCCGGTTTTCGCCCGCCATAAACTGCAAAGTTGTAATACTTCCAGATCACATCAACTTCGGAGTATCCTAAATTTATGAGCCAGGAAATTTGGTCCATAAGCTTCGCTGGCCGGTCTTCTTCCCGATATTGAGGAAGCCACCTATTCTCGATTTCTTCTTCGGAAACGTGTTTTTTCATGAAAGACCTCCATTTTTCCATATATACGTCTTGAATGTGATCACTAGAACCCAAGATCACATCGGCATTAAAGAACACACCGTTAGGGCGAAGGGATTCGTAAATCTTGCGATAAAAACCGGTTTTATCCTTATCCGTGACCAAATGATGCAAGGCCAGTGATGAGACCACGACGTCATAGGTGTCATCAAATTCGTAATCTTTGAAATCACCAGTTTGATATCGCACATCAGAGAATTCTGCCAACTTGAGCTTGGACATTTCAATCATGTTTTCGGCAAGATCGAGACAGGTTATTGTGGCCTGCGGAAAGATTTCCTTTATTCGCTTTGATATGGTTCCGGTTCCACATCCAAGATCGATAACGTTGATAACGCTTGATCTGTCAAAAGGTATCGCAGTCGCCATTCCATCAATCATTTCTGAATAATGAGGGATAAGTCGCAATATAATTTGGTCGAACTTTTTTGCTTCTTCTTCAAAGTGTTTTTTTACGACGTCCATTTCATATCCTCTGTTGCGCCTAAACGCCGCGTTAACGGGACGGAAAACTGCGTAGCAGTTTGGAGTTCCAAGACCAGCGCAGCTGGGTTGAAAGTTGAGCGCTTTGAGCCTTTATTTTGATTTCTATCCTGTGACTTTAGAACCCTTTCATTACCACAAGCGATTCAATATTTTCTCGACTCGATTTGACGTTATTGATTACTTCATTTGGGTCGGCATAACCAAGTGACATCCCACAAAATATCAATTCATTATCAGGGATGTCTAGCCTCTCTCTTACCGTTTGTTGCCACATTGACCACGCTGCTTGTGGACAAGTATGTAGACCTCGCTCTCTCGCCAATAACATTATGTTTTGCATCAACAAACCTAGATCGGCGAATTGCATCTGCTCCATTTGTTTATCAATGGTAATTATCAACCCAACTGGGGCCCCGAAAAATTCAAAATTTTTCCCTACTTGGGCGAGACGGCGCTCTTTATCATGTCTTGGAATACCGATGAGTGAGTACATGACCTCACCGGCTTCACGGCGACGGGAATTATACGGCTCCGTTAAGGCTTGCGGGTAAATATTGAACTCCGGCTCTTCACCGGAAGGATTTTTGGCATAACAATCGATTACTGCTTGGACCAAGTGATCTCTCTCACTACCTGCTACAACATACACCTTCCAAGGCTGAAGGTTACCTGACGAGGGTGCTTGCAAGGCTGTTGTCAAAATCTCACGGATCAGGGACTCCGAGACTGGTTGATTGCAAAATGCTCGTACTGCCTTACGTGTATTGATTGCCTCTGTGACAGTTGATGCGGCAGAAAGATTCGGCATGCTCATTTATAAACTCTCCATTCCCAATCAATGAGTAATACAGGCCATCTAATACTTTGCTCATACCTGCTTGAACTATATAACATCGTATAATACCAACGTCGCCATAAATGGCCGGAAAAACGTGTAGCGTTTTGGAGGTCTGATCCAGCCTGCTGGCGATCTTTGACGGCTTTGTTTGGGCTCGTTCAACAACGGAATAAAATCGCGGCTACGTGCAATCTATCCTTATTCGTTAGATATTTTTCTTAAATTTTCTACTAAAGACAATTAATAATACTGCGAACAAATAAGAATAATGAGCAGTCCACGAATAGTAATTTCCTGGCGATTGGAACCGATCGTAATAGTCATATGTACCATACAAAACACCTATAGTTACGATAACGCCGCATATAACGATTAATCTATTTCTAGGTTTTTTATGGATGGATTTTTTAGTAGCAAGTAGAGCCAACATCATGCCAGATATACCAGCAAGCGTATCTAAAACGTTAAACAATGAAACAAACGCTTGGCCAAATATATACAAAAAACCAATGAAGCCAGACCAAGTCCTAGCGACTATAAGCAAAGAGCTGGTGTAATCTGGTTGTGAAGGTTGGATTGGATTATCGCTCCATGGATCAGTCATATATTGATACCAACAGCCTGTTAAAGAGGCCGACGGCCTCATAACAATTATTAGCGGGAAGACCTTGTATTCAGGACAGCCCACCCAAGAAACAATATAACCTGTTGAAAAACAGGTTGATTATATTTTCCTATGGAGACAGGCATGAAAAACGTGAAACTTTCACGCCAGGTCTAAACAGAGAGGTGTATTTACCAGAGGCAGAGCGCTGCGCTTTCCTTTACGAGATGCCGACATAGTCCCTGTCCTGATTTAACGCGTGCGGTGAATGTAGCAGATTCAATGATAGGCAACAAATAAGTCTGGGTTGCCGGTAAGCCGTGTCACCTGGCATGGCAAGCCTGCAGCAGGTCTACGCAGATAAGGGGCCTGGCCTTTTGCCCTCAGGGACAAGGCATTAATGGTGATATCGCGCTAGGTAACGCCGGAAGCTATGAACATTAATCCCCTTCCTGAATCCAAGCTTGCTCTTCCTCTCACTGAACCGCCGTGGGTAGCCGAATTATCTGGAAACAGTGTTCGGGCATATTTTCAAGCATCTGCTCACCTGATTACCCATGAAGCTCAGCTTGCTCTTCGTGCCGATAGTGATAGCTCAAGTTTCGGCTGACACCCAACCCCTCTACGCAGACGAGCATTGC